>Ga0213829_1000658_pt1 | contig 30241 bp, 18 predicted proteins | sample MC6MC0896MG_FD_180665 | JGI IMG/M metagenome (GOLD analysis project Ga0213829, IMG submission 180665) | Enriched soil aggregate microbial communities from Iowa State University, Ames, United States - MC6-MC0896-MG | ecosystem: Environmental > Terrestrial > Soil > Unclassified | place: USA: Iowa...
GAAGATACCAGAGCTACTGCCCCTGGACACCAGAAAAAATAAAAAACACTATTATTTTATAGACTCCAATAGAAAAGTATAGGAGAATCCTTAGAAAGGCCGGAATCTATATAAAAATTGATAATATCCTGGTCGACAAATAGTTTTCGACCGATAAAATGGATGTATTTTATCCTTGGAAAAGCATAATGCAGTAAATACTATCCCAAAAACAAATATGAAAATGGATAGTACCTGACTATTGACCGAAAATATACGATAGTCGTCCTGCAGCAGGACTTTCTCTTCTTGTGAAGAATGAATAGGTTCTAAATCCAATACATCATCCAGAAAATACTCCACCATCGTTTCTCCCGCATGCAGAACTTGCCCCGTCGTCGATGAGAATGACTCATACGTCAAGAGATTGAGATACGCAAAGAGTGTTAAAAGATGGAATAATTTACCTAACATATCGAATTTTCGAATCACAAAGGTATGACTTTAAATAACCAAGATTATTTTATTAATGTAAAAAAACCATGACAGCAAATAGATTCGCTAGCAATATTGTCCTTTCCTATTATGCTTTAAATAAAAATGAGGCTGTTCAAAAATCAATTTAACAGATTGTACCAAATAAAATTCGAAGCTTATTAAATTCAGTTGAAAAGAGCCAAAATTCATTCAGTCTTTTGGCCATTTTTATGCTTTCTGTAATTAAAATGACGTTACTGGCTCCCAGACTCAGGCTGAGAGTAGCTTATATTAAATACTAACGTATTTTAAAACTATTGTAATGTTAATATATATTAACGTTAGTTTCATTCATATTAACGGTTATTTTTAGCGTTATAACGTTATTCTGTACTGAAAAAACGTTTAATACTTCTATAGTAACGATGTTACACTCTAATTAAACGTTTTTATTATCTAAATTAACGTTAATATGAATATACGCATGCGATATGGATCTCGAATAAAGAGGTGCCGCCCGAATCTTCCGAGCTGCAATGGGAGCCGTCACTTTTCACGACTCGTTCCCACAACAATCTGATTAAAAGTGCTCCATCCCGATCCACAATTTTTGTAAAAGCTGTGCGATAAACCGGCATGGCGTCGGGGATTGGAGTGCAGTCGTTAGTTTGCGCGTGCGGTAGGATCTTCCCCCTTCACATTCCTCCATGAACAAAAAAAGCTGCCTCAGTAAATTGAGACAGCCTTATAGCTGATAAACAAAATAGTCCTTTCGGGTCTATTTTGTTTAATTAATATCCAAAAGCCCTAAACTCTGCCAAGTGGGTCGATTTTGCACTATTCATTGGCGCTGTCATCGTAATACGAACATACCTTGCTTTTATCGGTTTTGGACTTGTCGCATTAACGCCATATTCCTGCCATGCAGCTAGTTTATCTGCGGAATTAAAGCTCCAGTCATTGCCAACCGACTTCCAATTAACTTTATCTAGGGAAACTTCGACATTAAAGGTTTTAAATCCTCCTGTTGAATTGTTATGTCGGCGGATCATCCCAAAACGAGCAAAAAGTTCAACCTTAGCGAAATCAATAATAAACCAATGTGGATAATCGGGTTCACCATCGGACCAAGTCGAATGCCAATAGGTATTGATATCACCATCAATCAAACTAATTGCTTTACCATTAGCTTCCCCTTCCCATTGTTCAGTCGACGATACTTCGGCTGACCAAACGGTCTTATCCATCAATTCCAAAGGCTTGACCTGGATATTTTGCACCGCAGAAACGCCCCCTTCGGATGCGATTGTATAACTGACGGCTGTCGCTTTACCGCCTACATCGAAGCTCAACTTACCATCAGCGTCGGTATTCTCCGCAAGCAAAGCTTCTTTCTTCATGCCATTGAGTTCATATTGTGCTTTTATGCTGATTGGCTCTTCGGACTCATTTGCCCAGGTCAACACCACATCGTTACCTTCCATATACGGAATTACGGTTGGTAGTACCAACTTATAAATCAACATCCCTGGCAGAAGTTGCTGTGGTTCCAGCGTTGCTGTACGTGTCCATTTATCGTCTTCCAACTTCACTGAAAAAGTCACATTTTTCGTCTCGTCATCTAAGCCACTGACCAATACCGTATCTTTTGTATTTCCTTTGATATCCAGCACAAAGGATTTTCCGAGATAGGTATAAGAAAGTTTTCCTGAAATCTCACGTGTTGAGGTTTGTGGCATAATAATGCTAATACCCCCCGGTACCGCTTTGATTTCGGCATTGTCCAACTTATAATCAACTTCATAAGGCCTTGGGGTCAATGCTGTCTTCGTCACCTTTGACGGCGTACCATCGGCGGTGAAATACTGTACGGTAAAATCGTAGGATTTGAGCGCCACTAGGTGAATCAATGTTGGTTCATCGAATTTTTTGACCTCGACAAGCTTTTCTTCAGCCCCTTCCTTATATTTTATCTGAGCCTTACTCACCCGATCGGAAAGTGCTGGCCAGTGTACCTCCACATTTTGGTTGAATGCGGACACATAGGTCAAATTCGTCGGGCGTGCCGTTGGCCGCGTTTCGGTCACTACAACCTCTTGATCGGTCTGCGGTGGAAAAACGAGTTCTTCTTCTTTACAGCTGCTGATGCTCCATAGTGTAGCACCCAAAAGTACCGCAAGCACATAGCTTCGCTTAAAATATATATTCATCATCCCCCGATTATTGTTTAGCGGTTAAAAATTCAACTTCGTATTTCTTCATGAATACCTGTCCCGTTAGATTCCATTCGCGATGGGTCGGGATTTCCAACCAGTAGAAAATCTGTGTAAACATATCCTCTGGCTGGATCAGCACGCTGCTTGGATCCACATACGGAAGGTTATTGCCTGACAACACACGTCGGCTAGTACCTTGGGCCGCAACGTCGGGATTACCGTCAATTTTATTGACAAATTTATTATCCATCAGTTGATCCATCGGCCAGTAACCGATCAAACTTGGATCGTTTAGCTCCGCCGCAGGAATACCCACACGAGCGGCATTTTTCTTGAGCTGCTCCTCGCTCACCATCTTGTTATAGAAATGCACATCGCAGATTTGCATATCCACGGGCAAGCCATTGAAAATATACGGAAAATAGCCAAAAGTCAAACCGGTTTCAGACCATGAACTCCAGACATCAAAGTTCGTGTTGGTCGCCTCACCTGTTTTCACCCCGTTTACATAAACCTTCACCGTCGGCACATTGTTTACTTTTCCCACTACAGCTGCAATATGTGCCCACTCACCGGTAGTAGATACCGGACCCATGCTCGGCTCTATTTTGTTACTACCATCAGCCACATAAAAGGTCAGGGCGTCACCCGATTTGAAAAAGGCCCAGCCACCGGTTGTTCCTGAACGTTGACTATTCTTCCCTAAGAAAGGTGCGTTGGTTGCATAGTTGAAGACGCCATCATGAGCATTCATCTTGATTTTGGCCTCAATGGTCATTTCGCCCGTTTCTGCCAGATCATAGATCATTTCCTCATCCGGTACGGGATTGTTGCGTCCGCGGAAAGCATTCGGATTATAAAATGCAGCGGTAGACTGTCCTGCATCGTAGAAACCAAAGAAACGCATCGAGGAGATCACCTCTGTTTTCAGTTCCAAAGGCTTGAAGCGTGCATTCTGAAAGATTGCAAAGGTATTGCGTTCAGCCAGCGAACCGCCACCATAAGTTTTGCCGGTACCTCCATGATTGGAAGTCAGGATAATCATCCAATCTTCGGTCTGATAGTCCTTACGGGCTTGCATTGCTTTCAGTATATCACCAATGTAACCATCGACCTTTTTGATCGCGGCAGCATAAGCTGGCTCGGAAGCTGTGAATCCTGCCATTACGCCCGCATTCAATACGTCGGTAAACTGCACAATAGTTAGATCAGGATTTCTCTTGCCCATCAGATCCACCACCTTATTCTTCACCTCTTCATCCGACCCTGCCACTTGACTTTCCTCGGCACTCACCAACAGTTTTGTCGCAACGTTCTGATCACGTGCAATCACATAGGATTTTTGTGCAGCGGCCACCGTCTGTATCCGATAGAGCATAGAGGGAAACCCTTGCGGGCTGGTATGCGGATCATCTTCACTCGGTTTCGGAATATAGGAATCGTCTTCGATGTGGTGCATCTCATAGGGCACACCGCTCATCATGGACATCCAGCTCGCAGCGTCCTTGGTATTATCATTGGCCACAGACTCAAAGGTATATTTACTGGTCTTTAACAGTTCTGCCATATTGGTCGGAACCTGTTTTTTTAATTCCAGACCAACAAGGCCATCAATGGAAATAAAGAGGACTTTACGTTTGACATCCTTTTTCCGCTCCTGTTCGTAGTCCTCATAGACTGCCGGCGGATTGGCATATTTGGTACAGCCCGTCAGCAGCAATGCAATACTTGCGATGATGACATGGGCTTTGGTAGTATGAAATAATCTGTTCATCTCCTTATTATCGTTAAATATCATAAAACACACCGATCTCAGCAATAGCTACGTGGTTTTGTCCGCCTGTATTTTGCTCCGGAAAGACAAATTTCACATATTGCGCTTCGACCAATTTGGGGAATGCAAACTCGCGCAGCGCATTATTTTGCGCTCTGGTCTGTGTCGCACTGGCCAACGCATACTCGCCCATCTCGGTCCAATTGTTATTATCTCTGCTGATATAGACCTGTACTTTGGTGGCAAAGGTATTATTCTGTCTATTCTGGAAGAAGAACCCTTTAAACGCATTCACCTCCTTCATATTCATGATGAGCTCCACAGGCAATTCAGTTGACACACTACAGCCCGAATAACAGGTATGCCAGTAAGTGCCGATATTGCCATCGGTCATAGCCGAAAACTTACCCGTACTTTCATTCGTTGCAGTTGCCACATTGGCCGTAAACTCAAAGGAACCACTCGGCAAATAATATTTCGGCAATAAAGTTTCATCACCGCCGGTAAATTGCAATGGATCGTAGTTCCAGATCGCACGGTCCATAGGCGCATATTTTTCGCGCATTTCACGTTTGGCCGAACCACTCACCGGAATTCCCCAAGCGATAAAGAAACGGTTGAAATCCCGTCCCGTAAAATTACAGAGCTGACGGTAGAAATAATCCCGTTTTCCCTGATCCAGTCCTGTTTCAAAATCTTCGTTGCGGGCTTTGCTGTACAAGTAAGGGAAGAAATCCCAGCCTGATTCCCCATTTTTCCCTTTGGCTTTATCAAAGATTTGCAGGAATGGCGTCAGACGCGCAAATGGATCATTTGCATCAATACCCAAATCGCTTGGAAAATTGGAGAAACTCTTTGCCGAGGTAATTTTGGCAAATTTCAAAGCAGCCGGAATAGATGTTTTCAATGCTGGATGAAAATCGATTCGCGCAGTATTCCCGCGGTTGCGTGCAGCATTAAAGATAAACAAGTTATTGGTCGTCTCGATCAGGTCAGACCAGCTCCAGGCACTGGGTGCTTGGTAATTGTGCCCTACTTCGTGATAAGTTCCCCAAGAGGTTCCTTTTCTGATCGTATTCGGATTGGTCAATTCGTCAAACCAGTAGTCATCCTCTTGCATCACCCAAGGGTTACCCGCATGCGCATAGCCATAGCGGGGATGGATATCCATCACACCACGCTCCCAAAAATCAGGATAGCGGTTTTTCTTATCTGCGGCTGTCGCCGAAAGGCCCATCCAATCGTAGTAGTCTTTCTCATATGTCTCATCCCAAAGACGAAGAGCCTCATCCACCTGATCCAGCTTGCCGGATTGGATGAACTTGGTCACCAAAGTACGGGGAACGGAGAAAATCACACGTTCACCCACCAGATCCATCCAAGGTACATCCTGTGCCAAGACCGCTTTTTTCCAGTCCGCAACATTGGATTTACCCAATGTAAAATCTGTAGACTTTACCGCACCAGCAACTTTTAGGGCCACAGGTGCCGTCTGTTGCTGTGTCGTCATAATCCATAGCGTACCACCATAAAGGTTCTTAATATAGTTTGTCCCCGGGAACAATTCTTTTTGCGTATAGAGCAAAGCATCACGTCTTGGCGCATCGACACCGGTGATATTATCTATATGTACGCCAACATGCGCTGTCAGACCAATCATCCCTGCCGGTACCGTAATACGGATCACCTCACCTGCCGGCGCATATAGCCCCGTCGTATAAACCGGCACTGGCGTTGAAGCTACTTTCAGCTCGGTTTTGTCGACATAAGCTCGATTTAGCTGTAGGCTAATCGTCGTATCCTGGATACGGGCCACCTTTTCTCCTACCAATCCCGGATAGATACGTGCCCGATGGTACAAGCTTTTGTCGGCCTTGCCCATCGTGGTATCGGTCGTCAACGGCGATTCATTGGGATCGCCTGACTGATACCCATCGGCAAATTCTGTTCCATATTTACTACAGGATGCAGTCAGGGCCATCATTCCGATCAGGGCACCATAGATTAACTGTCTTTTATTCATCTGTATGTATTTTTTTCTTTATACTTTTTTATAGTTCTATTACAGGTCTTTCGACATACTATGGAACGATTTTTTTCCATTACTCGAAAACTTTCTTCCAACGATGCCAGTGAGGCTGTTTGGCTCACCATTATTTCCGCACCTGAATATAGTTCGGCGTCCAGCTTTTACCATCCAGTCCCCAGCCCGATTCAACCGATACACCCAGCCATTGATAGATCATAAAAGGCACATCAACGGCATTCGGCACCAGACGATAAAACGACTCCGCAATCGGCGGCTGGAAAAACGGCACCAACTCGTTGAAACTACCCCAGCTCACTGATCCTGTCAATTTAAAGTCACCGGCTCCTTTAGCTCCTTTTTCGGTCAACGTACTTGTATTCACATCATCATAGCCCGGCCAGTAACCTTGTAGATTGTCCCAGAACTCGAAATCCTGATCTATATGTGTCACCCCACCATAACGTTTTACTTCCGCAGCGGTAAACGCACGATTGTACACCTGTACATTACAGATAGAAACATTACAATCCTCATTGCCATCGTCCGGGTTAAAACCTAAGCGCAATGGTGCTGAATTGTTCAAGTTATTGGTATCTGCAGATCTTTGCGATGTGCCTACCGAAGCATTGGTTCCGTCCGTATATACATAGACAGAGTCCTGGCTACCGCTACGTTTGATCACGGCAGTCAAGGCGTGCCAGTTACCATCATTGATGGCCGGTCCAAATACCTGGCCTGCAATCGAACTATTGAATCCCCAGTAATCGCCCTCCAAAAAGAAGTTCCAGCCTGGACCCGAAAAACTGGTTTCCCGCTTGGAAAAGAAAGTCGGATAATAATAGAAATCATCCGCAATATTATATTTTAAAAAGAGCGTCATGGTCCAGTCCCCGTCGTTTCCCATATTGAAAGCCTGTGGATCGGCCAATTTACCGATTATCTGATTTCCTTTCTTATAGGTATAGCGTGTGGCATTGCCCATAAAAGGGATATCCTTGCTATTGGGTTTGGGGATAATTTTCTTCGCAAACTTTGGTGAATAGAACATCGTATAGATCACACGTTTACTATCGCCATAAGCGGTAAAATCCTTTTCCGGTTCGTCTGTCGTTCCACCCTGACTGGAAGTCAGCACGAGCATCCAATTTTCATTGGCAAAAGTCGCCCGTTTTTTGACCGATTCCCATAACGACTGTACCTGTTTGTCCAGTGCGTTGACGGCAGCTTTATAGACCGCATCGTCAGCGGCATAGGAAGAGGCTTGTCCGGCCTTATCCACAGCGGTCAGATGCACGACATTGAGATCAGATTCGGTATTGGCCAAACTGGCCGTCGCTGCTGTTACGACCGCTTGGTCGTCGGCCCCGACTTTCACCTCGGCTTCTTTACCTAATATTGTACCATAATCAGCAACAGAGGTGAACAAGCTCGATTTGCGGGCAGTTCCACTGTTCTTTAACTGACTGAATATCGTGGGGTATTTGGCCAGATCCAATTGGCTCAAATCCGTACCTGTAACCTTATTCTTATTGCTATTGACACCTGTAAGGATCGTTGCGGCAACAGACTGGTTGGTCACCTCAAAATCGCGTGTCGGATCGGCCAGACTGCCATAGCTCACCATACCATTGCGGGCCATCAGGTCCAGATTGGCAGGTGCGATCTCCTGTACCGCTGGGCCCGAGAGGCCATCCACAATCACCAAAAGCACCTTATCTTTACTCTCAGGACTATCTTTCGCTTCATTAAAATGCGGCAACAGATTCGGAAAGTCCTTGTTGCAGGCAGTTAAGGTCGCCAGAAGGCCGAGCGCCAGGCTGATCTGTTTTATATGTCTGAAATACTTCATCTTCGGTTTCTATTTAGCTGTTAATTCTCTATTCTTTTTAGCTATTATTCCTTAATCTCCACCCGCAAAAAGTTGCCTACCGCTTTTCGCCCATATTGGGAAATATAACCACCTATCAATAGCGCCGGTTCGCCCAAGGAAGAGCGTGTTTCCACTACTTTCGCGATCATTCCTGTAAATGGTGCTTCGGAATTATATTTTTGCAGCAATTGACCATCTTTTTCCAGAATCAGCATACCTGGCCTTTGTACACCATTATAACTGGTCTGGCTACCGCTGACTACGACACGGCCATTGTTGAGCACATAAGCGAAATTAATAAGTCCTGATCCTATATCACCAAGCTTAAATTCCTCGTCGACACTGCCATTGGTATTAATTAACGCTACCTTATTCACCTTGCCCGAACTACCGGCGCCAGTAAAGGTGCCCGACACCGCTAGTTTTTTCAGTTCACTGTTATAGGTCACTCGTGTCAATCGACCTGCGGTCGCATTCGGCTTAAAGGTTTCGTCCACCGTACCATCTGCATTGATGCAGGCGATATGATTAGCCGGTTTACCATTATACGTTGTAAATTCGCCTACGATCACTATACGGTCGTTGTCGATCATCTCGGCACTCATAATCAAACCATTGGCACCCGCATTGTTGAGGGCAAAGGTCGAATCGAGTGAACCATCCGCTTTCATGCGGATCACACCCTGCGCATTGGAAATAATATATTTCCGCGAATCCCGCGAGGAATATTTGTAGTCGATTTTATAATGATTTCTGAAATTTCCGACTGCTATGACTTTGTTGTCGGTAGTCGTAAAGGTCTTGAGAATCATCCCGTTGGTACCACCATTAAAGGTACACACGGTATCCAGCGAGTTTTTAGGGTCATTGGTCTGATTGATCACTTCCACAACCATCTCATCCACCTCGCCCTTGCTATTCACACGAACGATATTCTGGATGGCCCTTTTATTAAACTTGTACATCGACCCGGCCAGCATAAAGTTGCCGTCCTTGGCTTTGGCAATAGAGCTGACAAAGCCGCTGCCGCCAAAGGTTCCCTGACCGAAGTTCATCGTCGAGGAGGTCTTTCCATTACCGTCGATAAAATGTATCCCATCACGATAAGTTGTATTCGGTACAGCTTCCTGTTCAAAATTAAAAAAGGGTCCTGCTACGATATAGCCACCGGCATGTGGGAAAATATCATCGATCGAACCTCTGAAACCGTGGACCATACCATAGTTTTCGTCCAGTTTGGTATTCCCTTCGATATCCAGACGGGGACCGTAAAAGACCTCTTCGCCAACGACTATTTTAGCATCGCCGGATGAAATCTGCTGTGGCACTTTAATAGTGACCAACGAATCCTGTGCTGTCACCACTTCAACCGGGGTATTGTTGACAAAGAAGTTGATCTTATCCAACTTTCCTTTCAGTCCTTTCACACGAAAATCTACCAGTTCACCCGGCCGTGCCGTTCCCGGATCGGGGTAGTTCACATAAAAGCCGATGCCAAGGGCTTCCTTTCCACCGGCATAAGGATCTACGCCGGTCACAATATCTTTGTTGCAGGCGGTCATTACCACTAATGTACCGGCCAGTACCGCAACTTTATTTCCTATAGTTCTTCTGCTCATCTCGTCAAATCAATTGGTTATTTCCTTGGTAAAACACCTGTATTATAAGCCTCCGATGCAAACTGAAAGGGGTGGAATCCAAAAGTATGTTTGGAAAACTGCAGTACATGCAACACCCCATTGGTCGGTTGAATATCCGAAGTCGCCACGGGCGCGGTGATATAAGGTAGAATATATAAATCCTCCAAGCCCGGGATCACAATTCTAAACGGAAAATTGATATACAACTGACGATAGCCGGCGTACTTGATGATCTGTTCAGTACCCGAAGTTTCATCCTTCGTTTTCACATCGTTATACAATACGCCAACATTCATATCCTCACCCGCAATCGTCTGATAAATACCACCCGAATAAGCGGCCATATTCAACGTATCCAACTGACGGTAATCTTTGGCCACATTTTTGCCCTTGAAGATATAACGGGATAGGTATTTACGCCAGACTTCAGGCCGGATCTGTTCCAGCTTGGTAATGCTATCTTGTCCTGAACGGAAAAGACTCTCATTCAGGAGCCATACCGCACGCAGAATACAAGGATCGGCCGGCGCAAAAAAAGTCACTTCATCATTTTTAAGCGTTTCATCCAATTTCGCCACTTTAAGTGCCACCATCAGGGTGTCAAACAGGTCGGGACGCGACTCAAGGTAGTTCCACACGGTTCCTTTATACTTTGCCTCATGAATCCCTGTATCGATATAATCTCCTTTTTTACAGGCAGCAAACAGGGTCAGCACGAGTGCCAGTAAAATGCTATAGTTATAGATTGTTTTCATCTTCTCTCTCCCTTTAGTTCCAATAATTATTCAAGCTCATAAATGGATTGTTCGTCAATGCCGAACGGTCGATCGGCCAGGTCCAGCCACCGGCATTAAAAGCCGCCACAGACATCGCCGCAGGTGTATATTCCATATTGATAACCTTCTTGGTACGCACCAGATCGTAGTAGAAATTGCCTTCGCCAAATAATTCGCGGACACGCTCCCACCAGATGGCATCTTTGAGGTCAGCACCGGATTCTTTGATCAGGGCCGCACCCGCCCTGCCACGGATCACATTGACCACAGTCCGTGCCTCCTCATCTTTTCCAAGCTCGGCCAAAGCCTCAGCACGCAACAGGATCGGATCGGAATAGCGGAAGATCATCTGATTGTCATCGGGGTTATTATCCTCCCCTTCTTCCATAAAGACATTGGCAAACTTCAGGCATTGAAAATTACCGTCTGTCGAATACAGATCTTTGTCAAACCAATAGGTCTTGCGCTTGTCCTCTTGCCCCACAGGGTACATCTTCTCCATAAATTTGGGGTCGTAATAGATATACGATCTGGTCGTCACCTTATTGGGCGCATGCAGTACATAATCGGAAAATGAAGCCGACAGGTGAAAACTCTCCCCGTAGTTAAAGTTTTGCACGATCTCAAAGAGGCCCTCTTTGGTGCGGCCTTTAAAAATCTCTTTGGTACGGGATAGATCCAATAAGGTATAAGCGCCCGCGTTTTGCTCCATCAATTCTTTACCCATAGCGGCCACCTTTTCATAGTATGGAGCTTTATCCTCATTGCCTAATCCGGCAATCCACATATTGATGTGCATATTGAGGGCCAGAGCCGAACCACGCATGGCTTTGACGGCAATCACGGATGGATCGTCATAAGTCCAAGGGAGGTCGGTATAATTCGCATCCAAATCCGCCGACAGATTTTTCAGCACGGTAAACATATTGGTACGTGGCAACGGATCAGTGTTGATGTTCGTATAATAAGGAACATCCCCATACAGACGAACCATAAAGAAGTAGGCCAGGGAGCGCAGGAATACCGCTTCTGCCTTATAGGCTTTTTTCTGCTCAGGTGACAGAAAGGTAAAATCCCGTGTTTCCAGCTCATGGATCACAATATTGGTATTTTGGACCATCTTATAGAAGTCATTCCATTTGGTGATGCGCGGAAATCCGAAATAGGAAAAATTATTGTCGACCTGATCACCTGCGCGGCTCATTATCGCATTGATATCATTGCGTCTTAAATACGAAAGATAGTCGCGCCCAGCCCCACCGGTCGCGCTGGTACGGTTGATCGGTGCACAGCGCAGATCGCCCGATGCCGGAAAAAAGATATTGGTCATGGTCGCTTCGCGAAAGGTAGAGTAGATACCATCCATATATTGATCGACATCGATCTTGCGGGTCCAATAATTGTTTCCCGTCAATTTATCTATTTGCGAGATATTGAGGAAATCCTTTCCACAGGATCCCAACAGCAGACTCGCCCCCAATACACAGCTCATTAAAAATTTCTTGTTCATGATGACACTCATTTAAAATTGTACACTGATACCCAATGAATATTTGCGTTGTCTCGGATACCCATTGGATCCATCCCGTCCCACACCCGTCACTAATTCAGGATCGGGCCCGCCGTAGCGGCTAAAGGTATAGACATTATCCGCTGTCAGATTGATCCGTGCGGATGATACGCCAAAACGGCGTGCCCAAGCCCGGTCAAAGTTGTACCCCACCGTAATGGAATTGATTTTTACATAAGAACCGTCCTCCAAAAACATCGTCGAATTGTAACGGTACGGATTGTATAAAGTCAAACGCGTAAAGTCAGATACATTTGGATAATCCGCATTGTCGCCCAGCTGGCGCCATACATTATAAGCATCCAAAGGCACATAAGCACCCGGATTGAGATCAGCTGCATGGTTCAGGCCTGTCGGATCCGAATAGTTACGGAAACGATCAGTCAAGGCTGTATTCAAGATATCACGGTCCAAGGTGTAGGATAATTGTGTACGAAACGACCAGTTTTTATAGCGTGTATAGAGATAAAGACCACCCGTCATGGCCGGCTGTGAATTGCCCACATAGACCAAATCACGTTCGTCGAGCAAATAATCCCCATTTATATCTGTAAAAATCGGATCACCGGCACGGAAATATTTCCCCGCATCCAGCTGACCACCTGCCCGATAGCGCAAACCCGTCAAGGGATTGACCGGCACCTGATCGTCTGAAGTATATACACCTCTATAGTCGTACAATACAAAGGTCTGGGCATGACGTCCCAAGCGGAGATACTGTGGCAGGTCAAAACCTGAACCATCCGGTTCGAGCAACTGACGTGCACCATCCGGCAAAGCTGTTACATAATCGCGGTTAATCGCGAAAGAGGTATTTACATTCAGGTCCCAATCTGTATTAGCCAATCGTGGACGGTAACTGATACTCAGCTCATGTCCTCTGTTTACCATGGCAGATTCATTAGTCAGTACATTGCCAAAGGCATTGTGGTTGGCAATCGGCTTTTTTCTCAAGATTTTGTCGGACTGCTTGTAATAGGTCTCATAGGTCACATATAGCGCACTATTAAAAAAGCCCAGTTCGGCAGCCACAGACCATTGGGTCGTCGACTGCGGGACAAGATTCGGATTGGGCGCTTTCTCCAGATCCAGGGAAGTCGTTGGGCGGTTGTTATAGCGAACATCATCGATCTTATACCAGCCGTAGAGATCTGCAAGTGTTCCTGTCGGTGTAATGGTACGGCCGACCGAACCACGCAAGAATCCGGTATCCCACCAGTCGAAACCATCCATAAATTGCTCCTTCTTAAAATTCCAGCGAAAACCTGCGGATGGGTTTTTCGTCCAGGGTGATGGTCCCCCAGTCAAGGATGTTCCGTCTACCCGGTACGTCAGATCCAGTACATAACGTGAATCGTAATTGTAGGTGAAAGCCCCTGCATAAGCCATCGAGCGATAATTCCGCAGCGAATTTAACAGACCGCCTTTACTCAGGCGCGTGTTGTAACTGATCCCATTCTGAAACTGGTCATTGGCGGTACCTCGTATACGGTGTAAATCTTCGGCAGAGGAAGAAATCTCCATCTCCGTAAATCCATAGACGTTAAACAGGTGTTTGTCGTTGATGGACTTGGTATACGACAGGGTATTCCGGTTATAGACCTTGCTTTTGTTGCTGTAATAGGTATACACCTCCGACGAATTTCCCAGCAGCACTTCAGGCGTATAGCGGTCTTTGGTCGCAGTCTCATAGGTATAGTTGAGCGTTGTCGAGGCCCGAAATCCCTTGAAGGGCTCGTACTGCAACTCAACCTGACCGACGTAATTACCCGTTTTATTCTGATCGTCTACGCCCAAAGCAGAAAGCGCCCCCATACTGCCAGAGAACAGCGAAGGTGAGGGATAAAGTGAGGTCGTATTGACAGACTTGCCCACCCCGGTCTGCATCATTGCATTACCGGAGCCCATTTTATTCTGCGCCACGTTCACATTGACATTGGCCCGCATCACAAAGCGCTCATTGGGCTGGTATTGCATATTCGACTGGCTGGTATACCGCTTAAAACCAGTATTGGCGATAATACCACTCTCGTCGTAAAAGTTCATATTCGTCTTGTAGTTGAAGACGTTCTCTCCCCCCGAAATATTGACGTTATGCGTCTGGTTGAAGGTATTTCGGTAGAAAAACGACTGCCAATCGGTCGAATTGTTGTAAAAGGGGTTCAATGAATCGGCCAGCATCGGTGAATCGTTGACACGACGGATCGCCGCCGCCAAGGTGGTATCGTTTTTCATAATCTGGTCGATACGGATCATACGCTCATCACGTCCGCCGATCACTTTTCGCAGCTCGGGTACAGTACTCATAAAAAACTGCCCTGTGTATTGAACGATCGGCACTTTGGATTTGCCACGTTTGGTTTCCACCACGATAACCCCATACGCACCACGTGAACCGTACATGGCCGTTGCCTGCGCATCTTTCATCACCGTGATGTTATCAATATCCTCCGGCGGAATCATCGAAATCGGTGACATACCCGGGCCCGCTGTTTCAAAACCGTATTCGTAACCCGCATTATCGTCCACAGGTACCCCATCAATCACAAATAAAGGGGAAGTCGGTGTCAGAAAAGCATTATCACCACTACCGGATACATTGAAGTTGGAGATACCACGGATGGCAATACTACCCCGCATACCGGGACTACCGGTATTGTTCTGGATGTTCATCCCCGCCACTTTACCTTGCAGGAGATCCACAAAGTTACCCGCTGGAATATCCTGAATTTCCTTACCCGAAATGGTGACCACCGAACCTGTCAAGGTTTCCCTTTTCCGTTTTTGGTACCCAACCACGACCGTTTCCTCCAATTGCTGCGTCGTGCTTTCAAGCACAACAATATAGTCCTTCTTGCCGGCAACAAGGGTATGGCGCTCTGTACGGAAGCCCTGATAGCTAAATACCATGACTCCAGTGTTGGGCACGGAGATCACAAAGCGACCATCATCACCCGTTTTTCCAAGATCGCGTTTTGGATTGTCCAAGCGGATGGATACACCCCTCAGGGGGCTGTTATCGCTACCCCGTACAACCCCGCGGATCATGTTCTGCGCCATGACTTCCCCTCCCATTAAGGTGCAGATCAGGGTCAATATCAAATAAATTTGTCTCATTGGTATCACATACTTATCTCCAGTGACAAATCGGCTCGGTTCTTCCCTACGGCATACACACTCGGGATTCCCGCTTCGACTCATCTTATTTAAGCTAATTAATCGGTTCATCATCAGTCAAATTTTGGTGTTTCCCCTGTAAACCGGAACTGGATTTCCCAATCCCCTTCTTCTATGATGGCAAAATGCATCACAATCCCACAATCCTCCAGGACACCAAAAGGCCCCATGCGGCGAAAACGTAAATCCATCACGGCTGCGGTTCCGTCCACATTACTGTAGTCGGTTTTGATATTGGCCAAAGGCATCGGATAGGTAACATCGTAGATCACCTTGCCATTTTCAAAGCGATGGTTAAAGCCATGCACTAGTTTGTCCCATTTCGTTGCCGAAAATCTCTTTACATCAATAGGCTTCATTAGGGAATCCAGCACACTAATTGTCAACGTCTTGCTGCCTTTCCCTTTACTTTCGGTTTTGTGAAAGTAGGCCAGCACCTCGCTATTTCCAATAAACAGATCCGTTCGCTGTCCCCGCATGTTATAAACCTGATAAGGGAAGGTATACGGCAATGGAATCTGTCCCGTCACGGGATCCATCAGCAAGGGTTCAAAAGGTTTCTCACGAAAAGGTTTCAACTTGAAATCACGGATATACCTACGTCCACCGCTATTGCTGACTTCAATATCAAAGACATAACCCGAGTCTGGCTGTGCCTTCACGATATTGGAATTGACAGCCGAGCCCCAAAAGTTGATGTTGCCGGACTTTTCGAGCACTTCCAGCACAGGGCGGTACTCGATTTTGCGTTTGGCTTCGATCTCCTCGACGGATTTTTCTTCGCCAGTATAAGCTTTGGTCCAGACTTTGACTGGAAATTTGTCGGAAAACACTGTCGCAGGCTGCCCGTCTATATCCCGTATATTGACCAGTTTAAAGGTCAATGGCTGGGAGGTATTCTGGCCAACATTGACTGTATTGACATAAAACAAATTACGTCCCAAGGTGGGCGTAAATTCCTTGATATTGTAAACAACATCTTTCCCCAAGGAGTCAATATCATCAGGAATATATTTTTTACAGGATGCCAATCCGAGCAAACCTGTTCCAAGGAGCAGGAGCTGTCTGACTGATCGAATTATCTGTATTTTTTTCATATTATTTGTCTTTTAAAAACTAACCAATCAGACCTAACGATTTAACAATTTGGCCAATTTGCTGAAACCAAAATTATGGCTGGGGACCAGCACATGGACCATCCCATTCGTTGTCCGGATATTGACCACTGAAGTCACACTTTCCTGCCAATAACGGATAAAAATGGAATTGTTCATATCGCTCAACACCAATTGTTGCTGTCCACCATTTACCGTACCGGTAGCCGATGTGACCTTATACTTTAAATTCATCCGATATTGATCGATCGCCTTAATTTCCTTGCCTTCGACATACTCCTGCATGGCAGCGGTATTGTATATCCCTTCAAAAGCATAGTGATAAGTCAGTGTATCGAGCAATTTCTGCGGAATATCTTCCAGATAAAGCGGCGTCCGGTTGCCAGCCTTTCGTACAGCATTCATCGCTTCGATGGCATTGCTAAAACTGGTATTGCTCGTCGCAAAAAAAGTGATCTGTGCCTTCGGATCTTTCAATTTGGCCCGCAGATCGGGTACTCGGTCCAATACCAGCAACAGCGAATCGTACAAATTGCCCTGTGCCTCCAAAAATTCCAGGCTCGTGCCGTCAAACTTGGCTTCCTTTGCACTGAAATTCTCATAATAGCTATTCCCCTTTTCACAGGCGGCCAATCCCAATAGTATGAGGACCAGCGAAAAAGCCAAAAATCTATTTTTATAGCTCATAATCGAGTTCTTTTATGATTTAATATTACTTCCAGTACGCATTTTGCTCCAGTTTCGAGTTACGCTCCAGGACATCCGCCGCAATTGGCCAATAAATTCCTCCTTTTTGGATCAAATCATTCATAACAGGATTGTTTTTCTTGATCTTGGCTAAACGCACCTGATCGTACCAGCGCCAGCCCTCGCCCATTAGTTCACGACGGCGTTCCAAAAAGATTTCAGTCAACAAATCCTTCGTTGATGTGTTAATATAAGGTTTCAACCCACGACGCTCTTTGATGACATTCAGGTATTTGATAGCCTCATCACGCTGGTTCAGCACGGCCGAAGCCTCCGCGTGCAAGAGATAGATTTCCTCCAGGCGGGTAAACACCAGATTAGAACCGAACATCGAAAAGTCCGAATCACCATTACCGTCACGAATCACCTTGATTTTGCTAAAGATGGGAATATCGCCATTGTAATTGGTAAAATAATTGGTTCGGATCAAACCCGAAATCGAGTCGATACCAAAGCGGGTATCGTTGACATCGTCAAACACTGCATTGATGGTATCCCGGTTGACATAGATATCCGGTCTAGCCTTCGTCACTATAGGATAACCCAGGGTCAGGGATTCAATATGCCCCGTATTCGCAGCTTCACCATAGGCATAGGTTGAACGCAAAGCTAGAATCTGCTGACGACGGCTCGGTCCAAATAGTCCTTCTGTCGGGTTCACCAGATTCGGCACATTCAACAGTTCTAATAGCGACTGACTGTAGTTATTGATGACAAATTTGGAATAGACCTCAGCATTAATGTATTTCCCCTGCCAGGCCGCGACATGCGCCAGCAAGGAATAGGCAGTGATTTTGTTTACCAATACACCCATCCATGCCCCACCGAACTCGCCGTAATAGGTCGTGTTACCTGCTGCATATACATAGGGCAAATCCTGGGCCGCAGCCAATAATTCAGACTCCGCAAAAGCCAATACCGTTGCAGCCGTGGAACGGCCGACTTCGGCAAACGAACCGTTATCGTAAGATTCTTTCAGTAGGGGAACATCGCCCCAGATGCGCACCATATAGAAATACATCAACGCCCGTAGTGTGCGCGCCTGTGCAATATCAAATTTCAGGTCCCGCTCATTGTAGCGGCTATCCTTATCCATTACCTGCGGCGCCCGTTCGATAAAGAGCGAAGCAGCATTAATTACCACATAAAAACGGCGCCAATCAGTCAAGCCCTTGATCAAGGGATATGAGGAGCGCAATTGATTGTCTTTGACCACACGTAGGTCGGCACGTGAATAAGCGTTAAAATCTCCATGCCGCAGTTCGCCATAGACCCAGTGGCCGTAGTTGTCAACCAAGGCCGCCCGTGTGAGCCCGTAAATCCCCAATAAATGGGCACGGGTATCGGATATAGACTTCCACTCCTCCTTTTCAGAACCCAGATTCGTGGCGACGATATCCAGTTTTTTGTTACAGGAACTGGTCGTAAAGCCGATGCCTAAACAAAGTAAACCAATCAGTGCCCAACGATTATATTTTTTCATACTATCTTTCAATTTATATTGTCCCTATAACTCCACTTTTAGCCCCAATGACACTATTGGCGTTAGTGGCAAGCCGTAACCTGTATAATAACCATTGAAATCAATCAGCTCAGGATCCTTACCTGAAAATTTACTGATTGTCAACAGGTTCGTTCCCGATACATAAACATAAGCGCGACGCAATGTCTTGATCTTGTCTTTGATTGAAGCCAATTGCCCCAAATCATAGCCCAAGGTCAATGCACGCAATTTGACAAATGAGGCATTTTCCAAAAACAGATCCTGTTCTACACGATAGCTAACAATTGGACTCCAAGGGTTATAGATCGGATATTTTGTAATATCCACATCCTGTTGCCAATGGAATACCTCACGGATACCGTCCAAGGAATTGGTATTTTCGGTATTGATAAAATTATACTTATTCGACGCACGTTGGTTAAGCGCTTTATGTCCCAAGGCAAAGTACCATTGCATATTCAGATCAAAGCCTTTGTACTTGAAGTAATTTTGAAAACCACCTACCAGCTTTGGCATTGCATGGCCTTTGAGTACACGGTCTGCATCGGTTATCTTGAAATCTGCGTTCTGGTCTTTCCAGATCGGATCGCCGCCAGCAAAATCTACCCCGTCGAACTGCAATTTTTGTCCGTTCTGTACCGGAACATCCGCTTCGGTTTCATAGATACCTTGGTTTTCATAGAGCCAGAACTGATCTATAGCCTCGCCCACTTGTAGCAAGCGATTGTTGACTTTCAATTGCTGACGACCATTCGGTAACGCCGTTAGTTTATTTTGATTGTAGTTTAAATTCAGTGCCGTATTCCATTGGAAAGTCTCCGGATTGGACAATACTTTAGCTGAAATATTGAAGTCTATACCTGTATTTTTGACAGTCAGGCCATTGATAATTTGCCCTGAATAACCATATTCAGCCGGAATAGGTGAATTGATCAACTGATTGGCATCTTTCTTTTGGTATAAAGATAGTTCTACATCAATTTTTCGATCCAGCAGGGTACCATCAAGTGTCAGCTCCGCATGCTCCGTATAAGGCCATTTGATATTGTAGCCTACCCAGCCATCCGAATAAGGGCGGGATGCTACGGCAAAACCATTGTAAGAAACCATAGATTTCTCCTGTCCCCAGTTCAAGTCAGCCGTATAATTGGGACCAATAGCATATTTACTCGTAAAGACCGGCTTGGCAATACGTGCCCAGGAAGCCTTTAATCCGAGGTGATTTAATGAGCGATCTTCATTCTCCGGAATCAAATGGTATTTGGCGGAAAAAGATGGCGTCATCAACCAACGTGAATCGGGTTGCATAGTCGACGAACCATCGTAACGTAAGACTGCATTGACATCCAGTTGATCTTTATATTGATATTTTGCTGCTAGATACAGCGAATGCAACCGAAAATCCTCCCTGTTGGTATAGCGGTTGACAAATAAACCTTTTGGCACCAAATAATCATCTTTTTTGCTATCTCCCTCCACCACATTAACCTTGATAAAATCATTCGGCCCGTCATAAGCACGAGCATAGTTATAGCGGTAAAGGTCTTGGGTGTAGGAGGACCCTAAAGTCAAATCCAATTTATGATCCTCATGGAAATTCAATCCATAATCCAAGCGGTTGTTCCAGACCAAGCGCTGGTTAAAACCAAAGTAGCTGGACATGTAGTTATTATTCTCCATCAAGGTACCCGGATAGAAAGCCTGCCTTGCTCCCTCGGAATAGTCAAGCCCGAGCGAGGTATTGAATTTCAGGTTTTTGAGAAAATAAAGGTCAAGATTAATCAAAGCTTGTAAGGAATTGACGCTATTTTTATCGAGGGCCAAACGATAATTGTCCACGTACTGCCCATATCGCTCTTTATTGGGAGACAAAGGGACCGCCAAATCGGGTACATACGAAGCTTCCGCAAAACGGTCACGCAAGCTGCGATTACGGTCACGCAAGCTACGGCTGGCATTAATCGTCGTCCCGAAATTCATCCATTTGAATGGCGCCATGTTGACATTAAACAAGGCATTATAGCGTTCGATATTGGTTTTGTCGGCCGAACTAGCATTTTTAACGTAGCCACCGAAAAAAGAAAAGTTGGCGCGGTCATTCCCGCCACGGATCCCCAGATTTCCACCGTAGATCGGAGTCGTCTTATAGTATTCCTGATTCCAGTTTGCCGGGCCGTAATAATTCACGTTGGTCGAATCATTTAGGTATCCGGGATAATTCAGGCGATCTGCAGGCCTTCCATATTTGTTATAGAATACCGAGCGGAATAAATTTTCGTATTGCGCATTGACAGGTGTCACGGCAGGTTTGGTCGCCATACCCACATAAGCATCAAAGGAGATTTCACGATTTCCTTCCTTGCCGGGTTTGGTCAAAATCCAGATAGCACCATTGGCCGCCAATGGCCCCAACTTAGCCAAACGTACCGGGTCTTTGATGACTTCGATCGATTCGACTGTCGCCATGTTGAGCCCGGCGAAATTATCCGTTGCTGGTCCCAAGCGGTTGAATTGATACTGTTGGATGGAATACGTAAAATTATTGTCCCGCGCGATCGGCACCCCATTGACGTAGACCGCAGGCTGTACATGGATAGCATCCTTTATTTCAAACAAAGGCGATCCGAGCCCGCGCAACACCATGTTTTTCGGTGATCCGGGTTCGCCCGTAGCTTCCTGGACATAGAGCCCTGCCACCTGTCCCTTTAATAGTTCGGGGATGCTCACAAGCGGTAATGTCTCCACATTTCGCAACTGGAGGCTATCCCTAACACCCTGCTTTTGCAATAAAGCACGCAATCGGCCTCTCAGTAGATTCCGGTCCACCTCAGAAATCTCGGTAGTATCTTGACCTACAGCCCAGAAGTCCAAATTATTGGCCTTACCATGTTGCAATAAGGGGACGAGAAATAGAACACAAAATAGTCTTTTCATTCGTTGTATGTCTTAGGCATTAAAAAATTGGTATTACAGCAGCTTATAATCTATATCGGCTCAAAATAAATATTGTCGCAGAACTTTTGGTCGCTTAATAATTGTTATAGTCTCACAATGTTAACATTATTTGACAATAAACAAGAACGGGTGTTTCACGAAATCGTTTGCGTAACTTGTGCAAACGATTGTTTAGCAAACAGCCAGCTCTCGTCAGCCGCCCTTTCAAAGCCTGACTTCTCAAAAATGTCGAGGCACAAAAGATCCTGCGAACTATTCGATAGTTCAAGAAAATTCTACTCTTATGTCATGATATTAGCCCCGCCATTTCAATTGCTCAATAGCTGGTCAGGTACGAAATATTCATGGAAAAGGAAAGGGACTATATTATAATTGGAATTCTGAATTTAAAATCAGAACAATCTCCTTAAGACAACTATACTATTCTAGCTATTAATTACTTACGACTCATACTAACGATTTTCGTTACTGAAAGAATATGGAGCATCATCTTTCTTGGTTCCTCTATTTTTATTCGGTTCTGTACTCATTTTGAATTCCAGATTTGCCCCTTTTAGGAGGTCCGAATAGCGAATATAGTTTTTCTCATAAGTTTTTCCATTCCAGGAGAGCTGGTTCACATAGACCTGATCGACCCGCTCCTGTTTCGCATGAATACGGACCTCTTTCCCATTTTCGAGTTTTAAGGTAACATTATCAAACTGAGGTGAACCAATAACATATTCTCCGGATCCGGGTGAAACAGGATAAAATCCCAATGATGAAAACACATACCAAGCAGAAGTCTGTCCATTATCCTCATCACCACAGTAACCATCTGGTGTCGGAAGATACAGTTTATCCATGATCTTACGGACCCAATATTGTGCCTTCCATGGTTCTGCGGCATAGTTATAAAGGTAAGGCATATGTTGGATCGGCTGATTACCATGTGCATATTGCCCCATATTCATCACCTGCATTTCACGCATCTCGTGGATCATGCTACGACTTTTCATACCTTCATAACTTGGGATAACAAAGACAGTGTCCAACATGGAAACGAAAGATTTATTTCCGCCCATCAAATCGATTAGTCCCTGTGGATCATGGAATACACAAAAACTCCAATGCCATGCATTACCCTCAGTATATTCACGAGACCAAGCACTTGGATCAAAATTCGCAACAAAAGAACCATCAGCTTTTTTACCACGCATCAACTTTGTCGTTGGGTCAAAAAGATTTTTGTAATTCATCGCCCGTTGTGCGTAAATAGCTGTTTCAGATTTTGGTTTACCTAAGGTCTTTCCAAATTCATAAATACACCAATCGTTATAGGCATATTCCAGGGAGCGGGCCACGTTCTGGTCAACCTTTACATCTGCTGGAATATAACCTAGTTTATTATAGTACTCATGGCCAAAACGCCCAGTAGAAGAATGTTTAGGATACGCATTATGTGCACCATGTTTCAAAGCCTCCCAAAGGATTTCTTTATCATAACCTGTTCGATTCGTGACCAAAGCGTCCGCTACTACCGATGCAGAATTATTACCGATCATAGACGCACGATGTCCCGGTGAAGACCATTCTGGCAAGTATCCACTTTCCTTGTAGGCATTCACTAAGCCCTCCTGCATGCGATCATTCATAGACGGATAGAGCAGGTTCAAAAGCGGAAATAAACTTCTGAAGGTATCCCAAAAACCTGTATCTGTGAACATTTCACCAGGTAGAACCTGGCCGTTATAAGGGCTATAATGAATTCGTCTTCCTGAACCATCAATTTCGGAGAAATCCCTTGGAAATAATGTTGAACGGTAGAGACAGGAATAAAATGTACGCAAGCGGTCCACGTTTTTATCCTCTACCTGAACACGCCCCAATACCTCGTTCCATTGTTTTCTACCCTCATCTACAACCTGCTCAAATGTTTTAGACCTCACTTCATTGAGATTAAGCTCCGCTTGTTCAAAACTAATAAAGGAAGAAGCAACCTTTGCCATTACTTTCTCTCCTCTTTTTAAAGAAGGGAAGCCAATGATCGCTCCAGCATGATCATCCTGAATTTCCAATTGATTATCCTTGATATTGCCATTCCTTACTCCGGCCTGGTACGAAAAAGGCCGATCAAAAGTGATGACAAAATAATTTTTAAAATTATCTGGAACACCACCACTATTTTTGGTCGAGTAACCAATAATTTTATTTTCTTGAGGAATAACCTTGATATACGATCCCTTATCAAAGGCATCAATAATCACATAAGCCTGTTCTGTTTTGGGAAAAGTAAATTGAAATACCGCAGCCCTTTGGGAAGGTGTAAGCTCAGTAGTGACATCATGATCTGCCAGGTAAACACTATAATAATAAGGTTTCACAACCTCGGCTTTATGAGAAAACCAGCTTGCACGTTTTTCTTGATCAAACTGAGGCTTACCCGTCATAGGCATCAATGAAAACTGTCCATAATCATTATTCCAGGGACTTGGTTGATGCGTCTGCTTAAATCCCTTGATCTTATCCGCAGTATAGGTATATACCCAACCGTCACCCATATTACCTGTCTGTGGTGTCCAGAAGTTCATTCCCCAAGGACGCGCGATGGCAGGATAGGTATTCCCATTAGACAGCTCGTATTTAGATTCTGTACCGATCAAAGGATTTACATAGTCTACGGGAGAAGATTGTTGTGCTAAACTTATATGGGACGCAAAAAGAAAAAGGACACCGCCTGTTATTTTTTTAATGTTAAACATAATTCTTGTTTTGGTTGAAGCCATCCTAAAATACATCAAAAAGCAAAAACGTATTAGTAAATATAAATAAGAAATTTAAATATAGGGGATAACAAACCTATTTTCACAAGATGGTTACAAAAAATCCCCAATTCAAGTGGTTGCCTGAATTGGGGATTGTATCTTTTAAAATATGACCAAACAAGATTTTGTAAGTTCTATTTCATATCCCTTACCATTCGTCCGAATTTTATCATTCGTATAGTCAAATATTTTATTTACGCGGTTTATTACTCATTGTATAGATCAATTCACCACCGTTCGTTAGGCTACTATACGATAGTTTCAAATTATCCAGGAGTTTACCATTCAAGGTCACCGATTTAACATATACATTCTTCTCAGATTGGTTACGTACAGTGATGGCAATACTCTTTCCGTTTTCTAGATTGATCTTTGCAGATTTCACCAATGGGCTTCCAATCCAATAAGCATCTTCGCCCGGTGCTACAGGATAAAATCCAAGCGCTGTAAACAGATACCAGGCAGACATCTGTCCACAATCATCATTTCCACCCAACCCAGCATGTCCATTATGATATTGATTTCGAATAATCTGACGTAAACGTGCCTGCGCCTTCCAAGGGCTTTGGGTCATGTTATACAAATAAGCGACATGATGTGAAGGCTCATTTCCATGTACATAATTCCCAATAATTCCATCTCGGGTGATATCCTCGGTATGCTCAAAATATTTATCGGGGAGTTCCATTGTAAATAAAGAATCCAGATAAGTCTCCAGTTTCTTTTGACCACCCATCAGCTCCATCATCTCCCGGGGTTGATGTGGGACATACAAGCTATAATTCCAGGAATTCCCTTCGATAAAGCCTTGTCCATGGGTATCTAATACATCAAATTTTTCCTTAAACTTCCCTTGAGAATTCTTTGGTCGCATAAAACCAATCGCCGGATCATATAGCGATTTCCAACTCTCAGCACGTTTCGAAAATGCACGGTAGATATCTTCTTTCCCGAGCTTCTTTGCCAGTTGCGCGATACACCAGTCATCATAAGCATATTCCAGTGTATTGGAAACTGAAGTACCAGATACATCATCCGGAACATAGCCTTTATCCATATAGGCTCCTATTCCTTCATAATTACGTGTATTTGCAGTTTGCACACAAGCCTGTAATGCTGCTTCGGGATCACCTTTATACACACCTTTCAATATAGCATCAACAATGACAGATACCGAGTGATAACCACTCATACACCAATTGTCGTTGGCATAATGTGACCAGATCGGCAACATTTTCAATACGCTCTGATCGTAATGCGCCATCATCGACGCTACGATATCTGCATTGCGCGAAGGGTTAATCAGATTCAGCAGCGGATGGAATGCCCTAAACGTATCCCAAAGTGAAAACGAAGTATAATTCGTAAAACCCTTAGCCTGATGAATCTCCTGATCCAATCCCTTATATTCACCATTTTGATCCATATAAATGGTTGGCATCAGACTCGCATGATACATGGCAGTATAGAAATTGACAAGATCCTCCTTGTTCAACATATCCACTTCAATCTTGTGAAGTTCCTTTTCCCATGCTGTTTGTCCTGCACGCACATACCCATCAAAATTCCAGTTCGGAGCTTCAACTTCCATATTGTTGAGCGCATTCTTCATACTTACTGGGCTTAGTGCAACTTTCATCAGAATAGATTCGTCGGCTTTCGTGTCGAAGTCCAAATGTAGCTTGATGTTGTGAGCGGCTAGATCGGGGAAATTATGCTGTTGGTCAAACTTACGCCAAAAACCGTTATACACTGATTTCCCATCTTCATATTTAGCGCCGTAGTTTTTGAAAGGTTTGGATGTCTTTATCGCAAAATAAACAGTACGTGTCCGGGACCATCCATTCGTTTGGCGATACCCTACCAAGGTCGAGTCATTCAATACTTTGACAACTGTCCAAACATTTTTACCGTCATAATTATAAATTCCAGCAGTTAAATCCACCACAAGATGTGAAGCATCTGATTTCGGGAAGGTATAACGATGAATCCCTACGCGTGTGGTGGTGGTTAATTCTGCTTTAATCTGATGTTTATCAAGCAAAACACTATAATAATTGGGCTCAGCACGTTCATTCGCATGCGAATAAGGAGATCTATACCCCTCCTGAGGTTTATTTGCAGTTCCTGGATTGAGCTGTACCTTCCCCTGGGTTGGCATGACTAATATATCTCCAAGATCAGAGTGACCGGTACCACTAAAGTGTGTATGGCTAAAGCCAACAATCGTTGGGTCACCATATTGGTAGCCAGCACAGTATTTATACACATCACCATTGTACTGTCCGTTTACAGCATAGGATAAGGTATCCGTATCCGGACTTAGCTGCACCGCCCCGAAAGGAACGGTCGCCCCGGGGAAAGTATGCCCCATTCGAGCGGTTCCGATCAGTGGTTTGACATACTGAATTAATTTGGTTTCCTGCGCTCTTAATAAATAAGGGGCACATAGCAAACCGAAACAAACTAAACTTCTTATGTTCATTGCTTAAGGATTAGATCTTTGGATTCTGACTATAAGCACTCCACAACTCGTCAATCGTCTTTCCGGTCTGCGCTTTCCAGAAATCATCTGTATACGTTTTACTCCGCATTGCTCCATCCAATTTTTTAACAAAATCCTTTTTCACATTTTTGTTAATCCAGTAGAGGAATCGTGCCGTAGTACGGTAAGAATCCGTATACTTTTGTTTCTCTGTATACTCAGGTAACTTCCAATTTGCTCCAGCATTATCTAATCCGTTGTCAAAACGAACAAAATCTGCGATCCCTTCGGTTACCCACCAAGGTCCGGCCCCATCAGGATAAGCCTGAACAATGTGCATCACTTCATGGGTAACAACATCGATATCACCTGGATTTTTGGCAAACCACTCCGGGCTATATCGTACAATACCTCCGGCTGTTGCGGCCACGCCCTTATAATCTGGATCAATAACAAAAGACACTTTTTTGATAGTCTTGCTATTATATTTTTTTGCCAGTTTGGGATAATTAGTAAAATAAGCCGCCACCAATCTCTTCTTTAGTGCAGGACTAAAATCCTTGTCTTTATTGATCCAGATTAAGGTATATCCACCTTTGGTGATACTGTCGACATCTACAGCCACCTTTCGGTCATTCTCTGTATGCTGCCAATTATCCTGTGCGGAAAGCGAGCAAGAATACATTAAAGCGACAACAGCAAGCGTTCTTTTCAAATATTTAAAGGTCATAATTAGGTTATTGTTATTTTCTTATCTCTTCTTTTTTGTTTTTTTTTGAACTCAGCCCATCCTTCAATTCACTTGTCATCGAATATGGAGCTGCACTCAAGGTTGTCCCCCTATTATAGTTTGGTTTAGCTGTCATATCAAAATTAAGATTCCCACCTTCATGGAGTGCCTTATGACTTAACCAGTTTTTACCATAATTTGTTCCATTCAACTGCAGCGCATTGACATAAACATTTTCATTCGAATTCTTATGTGCATTTATTGTCAATGTCTTACCATTTTCGAAAGTTAATGTAGCTTTTTTAAATAACGGAGCCCCAAGCACATATTCGTCTGTCGCTGGACAAACCGGATAGAAACCTAAAGCAGAAAATACATACCAGGCCGATGTTTGACCATTATCTTCGTCGCCACAATAACCGTCAGGAGTTGGCTTATACATTCTGTCCATAACCTGACGCACCCAATATTGCGTTTTCCATGGTTGGCCTGCATAATTATACAGATATGGCATATGCTGAATCGGCTGGTTACCATGCGCATATTGCCCCATATTAGCAACCTGCATCTCCCGAATTTCATGGATAATACCACCATAGTAGCTATCATCATAATTTGGAGCCTGAACAAATACAGAATCCAGCATATTGACAAAAGTTTTCTCTCCCCCCATTAAATCGATCAGTCCCTGCACATCATGGAAGACACTCCAGGAGTAATGCCAACTATTACCTTCAGTGAATGCATCCCCCCATTTCAATGGATTGAAAGGAGCTTGGAATTTGCCATCTTTATTTTTACCACGCATTAGATTGGTGGAAGGGTCAAATAAGTTCTTATAATTTTGAGCACGTTTAGCATAGAGATCAATCTCAGTCTTAGGACGGTTCAATGCTTTTGCCAATTGGTATATTGTAAAGTCATCATAAGCATATTCTAATGTCCGGGCAGCATTTTCATTGATTTTAACATCATAGGGAACATAGCCTAAGCTATTGTAATATTCAACACCTTTTCGTCCAACAGCGGTCATTGGCCCCTCATTATTTGCACCATGTTGCAAGGCCTCATATAGTTTGTTGATATCATAACCACGCAAGCCCTTCATATAGGCATCTGAAACTACCGAAGCAGAGTTGTTACCAACCATGATATCCGCATATCCAGGGCTACTCCATTCAGGCAGAAACCCACCCTCCAGATAAGCATTAAGCAATCCCTCCTGCATTTCTTTATTGATAGAAGGATACATAAAGTTTAAGAAAGGATACAAGGCTCTAAAGGTATCCCAGAAACCTGTACCACCAAACAAGTACCCTGGTAGCGTTTTACCATTATATGGGCTGTAATGAACCGCCTTTCCTTGTGCATCGATTTCATATAGTTTATTCGGGAAAAATAATGTACGGTACATTGTAGAATAAAATGTGCGCAATTGATCAATATCATCACCTTCAACCTTAATTTTACCTAAGGTCGTATTCCATATCTGGCGTCCATCTTCTTTAACTTGGTCGAATGACTTATTGCCGAGCTCATTTAAGTTTAACAAAGCTTGATCAGCACTGATAAAAGAGGACGCAACCTTTACCTGAACAGGTTTTGATTTATCCTTAACTTTGAAACCAACAATGGCGCCTGTATGATCACCTTTGATTTTCAGCTGGCCATCTTTCTTTTCTTTTCCCTCCCAGGTAGCAACACTAGCAAAAGGTTGATCGAAAACAAGGACAAAATAGTTCTTGAAATTTTCAGGCAATGGGCCGCGTGCATATTTCGACGAGTAGCCAATGATCATATTTTTTTCGGGGATGATCTGAACTTCCGACCCTTTTTCATAAGCGTCCAAAACGATATAAGCATCATCCGTCTTATTGAAAGAGATCCGAAACATCGCCGCGCGTTCAGTCGGTGTCATCTCCGCTGTCACATCGTGATCAGCTAAATACACAGAATAATAATATGGTTTTACAACTTCAGCTTTATGTGAAAACCAGCTTGCACGCTCATCCTGATCAAACACTGGTTTTCCGGTAACAGGCATAATAGAGAAAACACCATAGTCATTCATCCAGGGAGAAGGCTGATGTGTTTGTTTCAGTCCACGGATCTTATCAGCTGTATATTGATACTGCCATCCATCGCCATTTTTTCCGGTCTGTGGAGTCCACATATTCATCCCCCATGGTCTTGCTATGGAAGGATAAGTATTCCCGTTGGATAGCTCAAATTTGGATTCTGTACCCATTAAAGGATTCACCAGATCGACAGCTTCCATTTGCTGTCCTCTAAACTTCTGAGCCAAAACCGGTTTTGCGCAAAACAAACCCAAGGACAGTAATGACCCTAGAAAAACACTTAATGATTTCTTCATTATTTAGGATATATATAAA
>Ga0213829_1000659_pt1 | contig 30212 bp, 21 predicted proteins | sample MC6MC0896MG_FD_180665 | JGI IMG/M metagenome (GOLD analysis project Ga0213829, IMG submission 180665) | Enriched soil aggregate microbial communities from Iowa State University, Ames, United States - MC6-MC0896-MG | ecosystem: Environmental > Terrestrial > Soil > Unclassified | place: USA: Iowa...
TAAGTTCTTATATGGGAGAGATAATTTATATAGGTTGGAAACATAATAGTAACGATAAAGCTTTTTTATTTTTAGATGATATAAAAGTTGTATATGCAGATCCAGCTTCATCAGAACAATTTTTCGTAGAAAACTTTACTTTATATCCTAACCCAACAACAGATGTTTTAAATATCTCATCTAAAAATGGTTTAAATGTTAGTGAAATTAGAATTACAGATATGACAGGAAAAGTAGTTAAAGTTCAAAAAGATGTTTCAACTGTTAATGTATCTAATTTAGCAGCGGGTACTTATTTAATTGATATTACAACGAACGTAGGTAAAGCAACTTCTAAGTTTATTAAAAAATAATTTTTTCAAAATATTAAATCTAAAGCCCGAAATTATTTTCGGGCTTTTTTTATAAAAAACAAAAATTTAATTTATAAACCGTAAATTTGCATTTCAAAATAATAAAGTAAATGATTGTAATTAAATCTAGAGAAGAAATAGAAATCATGCGTACAGCTGCGTTATTGGTTTCTAAAACTTTAGGAATGTTAGCTTCAGAAATTAAACCGGGTGTTACCACCTTAAAATTAGATAAATTAGCAGAACAATATATTAGAGATCACGGCGGTGTACCAGGCTTTTTAGGCTTGTACGGTTGTCCTTGCACATTGCTTACAAGTGTGAATGAGCAGATTGTACACGGTTTACCGACTGATCGTGCGTTGCAAGATGGTGATGTTATTTCGTGTGATTTAGGTGCAATTGTAAACGAATATTACGGCGATCATTGTTATACTTTTGAAGTAGGCGAAGTGGCTGCCGAAACCAAAAAATTATTACAGGTTACAAAAGAATCATTATATACCGGTATTCGCGAATTTAAAATAGGAAATAGGGTAGAAGACGTAGGTTCTGCCATTCAACGTTATGCCGAAGGTCACGGATATTCAGTTGTTCGTGAACTGGTAGGTCACGGATTGGGCAAAAAAATGCACGAAGGACCAGAAATGCCAAATTATGGTAAAAAAGGTCGTGGAAAATTGTTTCAAGAAGGAATGACAGTTGCGATTGAACCTATGATTAATATGGGAACTAAAAATATTAAGCAGTTAAAAGACGGTTGGACAATTGTTACGCGTGATGGAAAACCTGCTGCTCATTTTGAGCACGATGTTGCTTTGGTTGACGGAAAACCGGAACTGCTTTCAACATTTGCATATATTTACAAGGCTTTGGGAATTGTATCGAACGAAGAAGATGAGTTTCGTAAACAACCTTTAGTTTTATCTTAAATGATTAAAAAAGTTTTTAAAACGATATTAAACACCATACCTCGCCCCATTTTAATTAGGGCGAGTTATTTTGTTAGACCTATTTTGGCTTTGGCTTTAAAGGGAAATCGTTTTACAGATCCGATCGACGGAAAGTCGTTTAAAACTTTTCTTCCTTACGGTTATGGAAATCAGCGTAACAACGTTCTTTCGCCGAGTACATTGTCTTTAGAACGCCATCGTTTACTTTGGTTGTACTTAAAAAATGAAACCAATTTTTTTACGAAAAATTTAAAAGTATTGCATTTTGCTCCAGAACAGGCATTTTACAATCGATTTAAAAAGCAGAAAAATCTAAATTACACAACAACAGATTTAGAATCGCCTCTGGCTGATGTGAAAGCTGATATCTGCAACCTGCCTTTTGAAAGTGATTCATACGATGTTATTTTGTGCAATCACGTGTTAGAACATATTCCTGATGATATCAAAGCAATGCGCGAACTGTACCGTGTTTTAAAACCGGGTGGCATGGCAATTTTACAGATTCCGCAAGATTTATCAAGAGAAAAAACGTTTGAAGATAATTCGATTACCGATAAAAAAGAGCGTGCAAAAATTTTCGGACAATATGATCACGTTCGAGTTTATGGCAGAGATTATTTCGATAAATTAAGAACTATTGGTTTTAAAGTTGATGAGGTTGATTATACGGCTAAATTATCAAAAGAAGAAGTTGAAAAATACTGTTTGGCAAAAGGAGAAATTATTCCGGTTTGCTACAAGTAAAGAATAAAAAAAGTCCTGATGCTTTATTGTATCAGGACTTTTATTTTAATGCGCATGTTTTTTCTTTAAAATTCCACCCGCAGTTTCTTTAATAGAACTCGAAAAGATAAATGCTTTTTCGTCGATTTCATGAATGGCATTTTTAAGTTTTCTAACTTCTAAACGAGTAACAACCGTGTAAACTATATCAGTTTCGGTACTCACTTCAAAACTATCTTTCATAAAACCGCGTTCACCTTTATAAACGGTAATTCCTTTTCCCATTTGTAAAACCAAGAAAGCCTTCACTTCATCACTTTTTGATGATATAATTGTAACGCCCGTAAATTCCTCGAAACCTTCTACAACATAATCAATTGTTTTTGATGCCACAAAATAGGTTAACATAGAATAAAAAGCAGCTTCCAATCCAAAGAAAATTCCGGCGATTAAAAAGATCAAAATATTAATTCCCAGAATAATTTCACTCATTGAAAAACCGACTTTTTTACCTGTAAAAACCGCCAAAACTTCAATTCCGTCTAAAGCAATTCCGCTCTTCATACCAAAACCAACACCTAATCCAATAAAAAATCCACCGAAAACCGAAACAATCAATTTATCGTGCGAAACTTCAGGAAAAGGAATAAATAACAGACAAAGTCCTAAAATTATTACTGAAATGATTGATTTTATAGCGAATGATTTTCCTATTAATTTTCCACCTAAAAGCAAAAACGGAATGTTTAATGCAACAAAAATCAATGCGATGTTTATGTGGTATTTTTTGTACAGAAGCAGCGCGATACCTGTTACACCGCCATCGAAAAAATGATTGGGAATAAGCAGACTTTTTAATGCGAAACTAATGCAGAGAATACCAAGCAGCATAAAAGCGTAATCTTTAAAACTATCTTTTGATAATATATTTTTCATTTTTTAAGGTTGACTAAAGTAGTTGTGATTTTATATGTTCTAAATTGATACTCTTTTTTTCGTTTCGCAATCTTTTCGCAGATTCGGTAAAATAACTGTGTTTTTCAAAGAACGAAACCTGAATTTTGTTCCATGCATTAAGATCCGATATTTTATTTTCTGCCTTTAGTTCTTCAAAAAGTCCGTTTGATATTTCTTCAAAATCAGTTCTTCCTAAATAATCCAAATCAGCATCTGCTAAAATCTGTTCCAAATGATTTTTCGGAGTTTGTGGAATTCTCGTAGCCATGATCATTCCTTTAATTTTCTCGATCTGATTAAAACTGTAACCAAAATCAGGTAAATATTCCTCGGCAAATTTACATGAAATCAATTCATGTCCGTCTGCTTTTACAATAAAGCCTGAATCGTGGAAAAGCGCAGCTACTTTAAGCAGTTCGGTATCTTCGGCACTTATTCCTTCTAATTTTGCATAACGCATGGCAGCATCATAAACATCTGAAATATGGCTGATGTTATGATAATGCAGGTGCTTTGGCAGCTCTTCGGTTAGTTTGTTTAAGATAAATTCTTTTGCCCTCTCTAAATTCACGCTTTTCTCTTTAATTTCTGCAAAGTACATATTTACTTGAGAATCTTCCAATTTTTGGGGACGTAATTCTGTACTAAAATTTTTATGAACCAGTTTATAGGTGTTTTCGCTGATGTTCACTTTTCCGATAGAACCGTTAACTTCCATTTCGGCAGCAAGATTTACAGCGGTTCCCCAAACATCGTATGAGAATTTTTTGATACCGACAATTCCTGCAACCACTTCGCCGGAATTTATGCCAATACGCATTTCAAAATACTCTTTGCCTTCGCTAATGCGCTTTTGCTTGTATTCTTCCATAAAATCGCGAATTTCCAACGCAGCATAAACCATTTTAATAGCGTGCTTTTCATCTTTTACAGGAAGTCCGCTTACCGCCATATAGGCATCACCAATAGTTTTTATTTTTTCGATACCGTATTTGCTGATAATTCTGTCGAATTCTTTAAAACAATAATTCAATTCTTCGATCAATTCGGTTGATGATACTTTTTCTGAAAGCTTTGTAAAATCTTTAAAATCGGTAAAAAGAATGGTTACGCTGTCAAAGAATTTCGATTGTGTTTTTCCTTTTTCTTTTAATTCCAACGCAACTTCTTCAGGTAAAATATTTAAAAGTAATACTTCCGATTTTTGTCGTTCAATTTCTAACGTTTTGTTCTGAAGCTGAATTTCGCTTTTTTGTTTTTCGATTTCTGATTTTCTGTTATCAACCTGAACTTCTAATTCTTTATTGATGTTTTCTATGATGGTTTGTTTTTCTTTTTCCTGATTTAGGTTTTGTTGCGTTAGATCTTCAATTTCTATTACTTTCTGCTCATTTTCATTATTAATGTGTGAAAAATACCAAGCCAGATAAGCTGACATAGAGAAAGGAATACTGAAAATTGATAAGATCATTCCAATAACAATTATTGCAAATGCAATGCCTGTAGCAGTATCATCGTTTTGAAAATGAATACCGTCATCTTTCATAATTACTAATGCAAAAACCACTAATGCAAGAGTAAAAAAGATGGTTAGCAAAATACCGCTTGCCAATATACGGGCACCTTTTACTTTTTTAATAATTGCTTTAATTAGTAACACAGATGCTTCTAAAAACGCATAAGTATAAACTAAAAGAGTAATAAAACCTGCAATGTCCGGATTCCAAAATAAAATTAATAGACCAATAATAGATACTGCTATAAATATTTTGAACCTTAATTTATTCTTTGCAAATAGCGAATTAACCAATCCGCTTAACGAGAATGCTGATAAATAGGTTAATATAATGAAACTGATCCCGGTGAATTGAATCGCATTCATATTAAAGCCTTTCATGAATAAATAAATCAGTGCAAAAAAGCTTCCGCCCATACTTAAGCTAAAAAGGCTGAAATATAAATTTGGAATAAATTCCTTGTAAAATAAAAACAAGATCAGGTGAAAAACAGCAAGCGTAACAAACACCGAACCTATAATTGATAAAATGGTAGTTACATTTTGCATTGCATTGGCCTGTGCTATCGCATTTTCTTGTTTTGTTATTTGTACTTCTAAATCAAGATAATTGGTTGTTGATTTTATCTGTGAATCTTGAAATTCTATTGCAATTGTTTGTTTGCCTGGATTTGTAAACATGAAATCAACAAAATTACCTTTAATCACAAACCTTTTTATGTGTCTTTCTTCTTCCTGATCTTTGGTTTTAAGCTTTCCAAAAGTCTTATAAAATTTTCCGTTGATGTAAACAGTATAAACTCCTGGAGCCATTTCTACATTCAAACTTAAAGGAATATCAACTAATGTAGAGTCAATTTCAAAAGTGTTTCTAAACCAAGCTTTTCCTTCAAAATCTACTTTTTTGCCAATTATTCCTTTTAAAGAATCATACTTTACTAATGTCCAATCAGCATCATTAAAATCAGCATTTTTCCACGATTTATCTGTTCCAGTTTTAAATTTCCAGTTATCGGTAATGTTAAAAAAAACGCCGCGTTCAGGGAAAATCTTGTCTGTGTAAATACTTATTGAATCATTTGTTTGAGAAAACGAAACAAACGACATTAAAAGCAGATATATGTACAATAACTTTTTCATCTTAATTTGTTTTAGTTTCTACAAAATACATTTTTGCCAATCCTTTTCCTTTAATTTCCAGCTCTCCGCGATAACTGAAATCGAAATGTGATTTTGCTAGTTCATAAGTTGTTGATCCAACATTAATTTTTCCGTTTTCACTTCTAGCTTTCATACGGGCAGCGGTGTTTACGGCATCTCCCCAAATATCATAAGCAAACTTTTTGATACCTACAATTCCGGCAACAACTTCACCTGAATTAATTCCAATTTTAATTTCAAAATAAGGTTTGTCTGCTTTTCTTCTTTCCTCTTGATATGATGTAATGAAATCGCACATTTCTAATGCAACTTCGATCATTTTTTTTGCGTGATTATCATTTACCAACGGAAGTCCGCTTACTGCCATATACGAATAACTGATTGTTTTAATTTTTTCGATCTGATGCTTGGTTGTAATATTGTCAAAAGCTTTGAAGCAATGGTTCAGTTCGTCTAATAATTCCTGTGAATTTAATCGTTGCGAAACCGAATCTAAATTGGTGAAATCAGAAAATAAAATAGAAACACTGCTAAATTGTTTTACTTTACTTTCGCCACTTTCTTTTAACTCGTCGGCAATATCTTTTGGTAAGATATTCAACAGCAAATCTTCCGATTTTTGCTTTTCAGAAAGCAGTTCTATCTGTTGTTTTTCAATTTGTTGTTTCTGGATTTCAATTTCCTTTGTACGCTCTTTTACTTCGGTTTCCAAGAAATTCATTTTGTTTTCTAACAAACCTTTTCGTTCTTTTTCCTGATTTAATGCTTGTTCAGATAAGTTATTAACTTGCTTTAACTGTACTTGTAATTTTCTACTTACCGATGCAAAGTTTGATGCTAAAAACGCAGACATGGCAAAAGGTGTGCTGAAAAAAGAAAGTATCATAAGGATAATAATTATAGAAATTGTAACCGTGTTTAGCTTTTGCATGCCGAACATTATTCCAACAAAAACTCCTAAAAATAATGCGAAAGAAAAACTGCAAATAAGACCAATTGCTATAATCTTTGCTCCGGTTTTTTTATTGATAGCTGCAATTACAACAATAATTATGGCTTCTAACATCGTTGTTGATGTTATTATTGAACATAAAAACATGAAGTTTTTTGAAACTGTAAAAGTTAAAATCAGCGAAACAGCCGCTAAAGTTAAAAGTACATAAAAGAATATTTTATTTTTATTGAAAAGGAAATTTACTGTTGCACTTATGGCTAAACCACCAATTAATGAAAATATTATAGATGATGGCGATGCCATATCTGTAAACTGTACACCGTCTATACCCGACTTAAATACCGTAGCGTAACCAAGCAAAATGCTCAATCCCGAGCAAAAGTTGAAAATACCGAATAACAGGTTGGCTACGAATTTTCGGTAGAAACCAAACAGTATAAAATGAATAGCGCCTAAGGTAAGAAACATCATCCCTACAGCTGTCATTGCTAACCATAAGTAGTGGTTTACTTCTGTTTTTTCGACATATTTTTCGGTGGTTACCAAAGATAATTTGAAACCGTTGCTACTAAATACCGATTGGTTTTCGCTGTAAAGAGAATCTTTGTAATGAACCGCGAATACATGTTCACCTGTTTTATTGAAGGCAATAACAACCGGATGGTTTTTCTCGTTATCAGGATTTGAAATCATTTCAGCTTTCCCAAAAATACCTTTATATTCGCCATCAATGTAAACTGTAGCGTCTGCTTTTGAATTAAAAATAAGCGATATGGGTACATTTACTAAAGAGGAATCTATCTGTATTTTCTGTCTAAACCACATTTCACCTTTATACGCTGAATCTTTCATATTAAAAAACACGGCTGTTTGCGGTTTCCATTCTTCGTCGTTAAAATCGGTTTCTTTCCATGATAAGTTGTTACCAATTTTAGATTTCCAATCTCTTTTAAGATTAATTTCTTTTTCAAGATCTTGCAAAGAATAGATCTTTTTTGCCTGAATACTGTCTTGCGAAAAACATATATTCACAACAAGTAACATTAGAAACAGTAGTATTTTTTTCACTTTATGTTTATGAATTTAAGTATAAAACCTGAATTGTTAAAGAAAGTATAAAAATAAGTAAATAACGTGCAACTTTATCGTTTTGAATAGAAAATATATATTTGAATTTTATGATTTAAGTAATTGTTGATATGATTATCGAGATAAAAAAGATCTTTAATTTTTTAGATAAAAAAAACTCCGATTGAAATTTCAATCGGAGTTTTTTGTTTTAGTATTATTAAAACTACTTTTTAGCAGTTTCTGGTTTTAATACCGCAATGACACGGTTTTTAGTAAGATACTTTTTAGCTACTTCCTGAACATCTTTCAAGGTTAAAGCTTTTAAGTTCTTTTCAAAATCTAATGCTTTTTCAGGGCTTTCTTGTGTTGTAAAAGCTTCTGTTAAAACACCTAACCAATAATTATTTTCTTTTAAAGATTTGGTGTAATCTGTCATTTCACCTTCTTTAAACTTATCTAAATCTTTAGCTTCTGGTCCGTTTTGCTGAATTTTTTCAACTTCTTTTAAAGTTAATTCAATTAATTTATCAGCATCTTTTGGATTTGTAGGATACGAAATAGAGAAGTTGTACGATCCGTAAGGTAATTTACTTAAGCTACCTTGAGCACCGGCACCATAAACACCACCTTCTTTTTCACGTAATTCTTCAATTAACTTAATAGTTAAAATCTCACCTAAAGCCTGCATTGCAAGATTTTCTTTTGCAGAATACGTTGTTTCGCCCGCGTAAGAAATTCTAACGGTAGCTTTATCATCGTTTCCTTTGAAAACCTCTTTTTTATGAACACCATCTTTACCACGGAAACCTGTATCTTTATAAGTTTCTTTACGGTTTAAAGCTGGTAACGAAGCCAAATATTTTTCAGAAAACGTTTTCATTTGTTCGTCTGTAACATTTCCTACAAAGAAAAATTCAAAATCGCTTGCATCGGCAAAACGCTCTTTAAACAAGTCGTATGCTTTTTTGTAATCTGTGTTATCCCAATCTTTTTCAGTAGGAATTGGCGATGAATAACGCGCATTGTGTCCATACATGAAATTTGAAACTTCGATTTGGAAAAATACTTCTGGCATTGCCATAATGTTTGCCATGTAAGATTTTGTTTTGTTCTTTTCAGACTCAAACGCTTTTTCATCGAAATTTAAATCAGTGAAATATGCATGAACCGATTGGAACAAGAACTCTAAATCTTTAGGTGTTGCATTACCAGAGAAACCTTCGGTTATACCACCAACATAAGGTGAAACACGGTATAATTTACCTGTATTGAATTTGGTTAATGCATTTTGATCCATACCTGCAATACCTGCTTGCGGTACAGCGCTTGATGCATGTTGCGTTTTCTTGAAAGTATCGTTGTCTAATAAGTTAGTACCACCAAAACTTCTTGCGCCAAATAAAATTTCATCGTTTTTAAAGTCGGTTTTTTTGTAAGTTACTTTAGCACCGTTTGATAACGTTAAAGTTGTAGTACCTAACTTATCATTTTTAGTTGTATTGGTAACTTTACCTGCTTTAATTTCGTTACGAATTAATGATTCTGCAACAACAGCATCTTGGTAAGGAGTAATTTCAACTTTTGATACATCTAACGCAGCTAAAACATCTTTTTCAGTTGGTGTTTTTAAACCTTCTTTTTCAGGTCCGGTTAAAATAATTACACGGTTTTCGTCTTTAATGTACGATTGAATTACGTTGTTAACATCTTTTAATGTAATTGTTGGTAGTAATTCTTTTGCTAATTTGTATTCGTAATCTATTGACGGCATTGCCTCACCTTCTAAAAAGTGACTTTGGTAAATACCTAAATATTTTGACGAGTTATTTTTATCGCGATCGTTATACGCTTTTTCGTAATAAGCTAATGTTTCTGTTTTAGCACGATCTAATTCCGATTGTGTAAATCCGAATTTTCTAGCACGCTCGTTTTCAATTGCTAATACTTTTAAAGCTTCTAACTGCTTGTCTTCTGCAGTCATTGCCATTGATTGGAACGCTTCTTTACCACGACCTAACATTCCGCCATGATAACTGTAGCCATAAACAAACGGTGGAGTAGGACTGTTGGTGTATTCTTCTAAACGCGAATTTATCATGCTAGAGAATAAATTTTCAATAAAATCGGTTTTGTAATCACCAACTGTTGTTGATGGTTTTGGCGTACCTTGATCTTTATAGAAAATTTGTACGTTAGAAGATGTTGCTTCTTTATCGGTATTGATCGATACAAAAGTTTCTTTGTGGTTAGGAATTTCAAATTCCTTACGCTCTTTTTGATTTGTAGGATTTTTATATTTTCCGAAATGGCTTTTTACTTTAGCTTCCATTTCATCTACATTGATATCACCAACAACGATAACCGCCATTAAGTTTGGACGGTACCAATCTTTATAAAACTGGCGAATTTCTTCTGGTTTGAATGTTTCTAAATTCTCTTTAGTACCAATAGGTAAACGTTTTGCGTATAACGAATTGTGAAGCATTTTTGGTAAATAATTCTTCATCATACGTTCGCCCGAACCTAATCGTGTACGGTATTCTTCAATAACAACTCCACGCTCATCGTCGATATCTTTTGTTTCTAAATTAGCGTTGAAAGCCCAATCTTCTAAAATTTGGAAACCTTTATCTAATTTAACAGGATCATCAGACGGAATTGGTAAGAAATAAACCGTTTCGTCAAAACTTGTGTAAGCATTTAAATGCTGACCAAATTTTACACCGATACTTTGTAAGTAATTTATTAATTCGTTTTTAGGGAAGGTTTTTGTACCATTAAAAACCATGTGCTCCATAAAATGCGCCAAACCAACTTGTTTGTCGGTTTCTAAAATAGATCCGGCATTTAAAACCATCCGTAAATCTACTTTATTCTCTGGTTTTGCGTTTTTACGGATATAATAGGTTAAACCGTTGTCTAATTTTCCAATGCGAACATCAGGGTCATTTGGTATTTTTTGATTTAAATCTGCAACTTGCGCCCAAATTGATGCAGGTAAGATCAAAAGACCTAAAGTAATTTTTTTTAAGTTCATTTGTGGTGTTTTAAATTTCTCAAAAATATAAACAATTATTTTAAAACAAAATTAGAAAGTAATAAGAAAGTGTTAAAAAGCAAAAAGACTTTCGATAATGAAAGTCTTTTTAAGAAAAATGCTACAATAAATTTAAACCGTTAGCAACTAAATGTGCTATTTCGGGTCTGTTTGCTTTTACTTTTAATAAATGATCTAAAGCTTTATCGTAAATAGTCAAATTGTTTTGTTTGGCTAATTCAACGATTTCTAATGTTAGTAACCAATCTTGCGGATGGTTTTGTATCAGATCAGATAGAATAACTTCTAAATCTTCTGTTGAATTTTGTTCGCGATATGATCTTATTTTTTCGTACAGATTTTCTAAAGCTTCACGCTCGGTAGATTTTATCGCTTTAATGGTTTTAGTGGTAGGAACGTGGGTGATCATATCAAAACTGTTAATATCAGCCGGACCCGAAAAAGCCGAAACTATTTTCTTGCCAACAGCCATATCGTACGTTCCCCATTCTGGTTGAAACAACACGGTGTCATTATGAGTAACCGTACAGTTTTTAAAGCTGATGATGATGATTTCGCCCTGAAGATTTCTTGATCCCGTGATAATTTCACCAGAAACCTTAATATCGCCTTCAAATTCTAGTTCAATATGCTTGCCTTCATATATATTGTATGCTTGCAAATCGCGCGGACTCATATCTTCTATGGTAAGATTGATGTTTTTTAGGCGACCAATCGGGCTTCCAAATCCTTCAGAATGATATTCCGTTCCGTGATTTACCAATTCTTTTTCGCGGTAAGCTAAAGCTGTTTTTCCTGTGGTTTGAACGTAAACTGGCTTTCCTTCATCTTCAATAACATTTGTAAAAACACCTGAAACCTGTAAACCTGTTGAAAGTTCGATAGTTCCCAACGCTTTAGAGTGAATCAGTTTTTTAATTCCGCTTAAGCCACCAGTTCGCAATGCCATTTTATTCGCAAATTCTTCTAAAACCATGCTTAACTCTGCGAAATCTTTTGTTACATATAATTGTGGTTGCGGTTTAGTAATATCGAACCCTTGGTAAGCAGCGTCTATACTATAAGGTAGCTTATCAACTTTATCGGTCATACACCATTCGCTTTCGCCAATTGAAGACAATAAACCGGCACCATATATTTTAGGATTTTCAACAGTTCCTATTAAACCATATTCAACTGTCCACCAATGTAAATTACGAATCAATGCCATTTCCGATGGTTCTGTTGATTTTGCCTGTAAATCTTCAACTTTAGATCGAATTCTAACCAACTCGCTTTCTGGTGTTCCTTCGGCTTCTTCTAAAATAGATAATTCACGGATTGCTTCGTAAATTTCATAGTCGTGTGCAGATGAAATAGCTTTACAGCCAATTTCACCGAATCTGCGTAAATATTCTGCATATTCCGGATTGGCAATAATTGGAGCGTGACCGGCACCTTCGTGAATAATATCCGGCGCTGGTGTGTATTCAATATTTTCAAGTTGACGAATATCTGAAGCAATAACCAATACATTGTAAGCCTGAAATTCCATAAAAGCATTTGGCGGAATAAAACCATCCACAGCAACAGCAGCCCAGCCAATTTCTTTTAAAATACGGTTCATACCGTACATACTTGGTATGCTTTCAATAGAAATTCCTGTTTTTTGTAAACCTTCTAAATAAGAAGAATGCGCAACTTTTGATAGATAATCCACATTTTTACGCATTACATAACGCCACACAGCTTGATTTATGGCAGTATAATCTTCGTAACTTTGTGGTTTAATAAATTGTTTAAGGTGTTCTGGTAAACGATCAATTAACGGATTGGTTTCAAAATGCTCGTTCATATTTAATTGTTGTTAGTATTTTAATAAGTTTCTGATTTTCAAAAATAGTGCATTTTTATTACTTTTAAGCAAAGAATTGTATATTTGAATTGTGTTAAAAAAAGCCTTTTTTTATTTGAACTATTGTTTTTTAAAAATTAATACTTAAATTAGCCTTGTAAATTAACAATAAAATAATATAAATCTATTATGAAAAAAGTATTTTTATCTTTAGCAACAATTGCTTTTGTTGCTGTCGGGTCTTTAACGGTAACTTCTTGTGGAGGTGATGATTCAACAACTACACCACCACCACCAACAGAGTTAACTGAAAATTTTGTAAAATATGATGGTGGACAATACAAACTTGATGGAGCTGAATATGCTCTTGATGTAGTTGGAGAAAATGTAGCTATTTATTCTGCACAAGAAGGTAATGATAAGTTTGCGTACTACACTACTTATTTCTGGAGCGGTGACATTGAAAATGCTACAAGTGTTTCTGATTTAAATGCATACGGAATGGTTGGATACTATGTTCAATTAGAAGATGTTGAATTAGACGCTGAAGGTGCGGTTGTAAACTTTACATTACCTTTCCCAAATGAAGCAGATTTAGAAATTGATTCTGCTGGTGGTGCAGTTGGAGATTTTATTGAAGGAGCTACTGGTGCTGCTATTAAGGTAAATACTTTTACTGCAACTCAAGGGGCTGGAACATCTAATTTTGATGGTTCTATAACTTTCGCATCTCCATTTACATTTGATTACAACGGAGCGATATCATATGTTGGTAATGATGTATCTGCAGCAAAAGGAGTTTCTAAATTTACTAAAGAAATAGACAATAAATTTACTAAGAACAATAAGAATCTTAAAAGAACAGTAAGTTCAGTTAAAGTTTCTAATCTTGTTAAGTAGTTTTTAAACAAAAAAAGGGGATTGATTAATCAATCCCCTTTTTTTGTTTACCTTTTTTTATTTAGTGCCCATTGCATCTTTTAATTTTTGACTTTGTGGTGCTTTGTTCTCTACTTTTTTAGCTTTATCAATTGTATTGTTAACTTCTTGTTTAACTTCATTATTGATTTGCTTTGTTTTTTCGTCCACTTTGTTCAAAGCTTCATTAGCTTTCTTCTCCACTTTCTTCTCAGTATTTTTTACTGTAGTTTTTGTAGTTTCTTTAGCTTTGTTAACAGCAGCAGTTGCTTGTTCTTTAACTTCTTCAGTTGTAGAAAGTGCTTCTCCTTTTAAAGTTGCTAATGCAGATTTTGCATCGTTTAATTTTTTAGTTGCAGCTTGTTTTTCTTCTACAGTTACAGCTTTTTTCAATTCTTCTTCAGCTTCTTTAATTTTAGCTTCTAAAGTAGGTACAGTTTCAGCTACTTCTTCTTTTACAACGTTTAAAGTATCTTCAACTTTTTCTGTGATTGAATCTAATTTGTTCTCTAAATTTTCTTGAGCAGCATCTTTCTTGCAAGATGTGAAAACTAATCCACCAATAACTGCTAATGATAAAACGATTTTTTTCATAATAAATATTTTATTTAAATTAATTGCAAAATAAAACATTTTTATCGAGTGATTTTTAAAAATCGAAAAAAAACTTTTAAAATTGAACGTTTTATAAATGATTAGTATCTTTACAAGAATCCGAATTTTATCAGCTATGAAAAAAATTATACTTCTTATTCTATTATATGTATCAATAATTCCTGCGTTTGCTGCTGGTGATCCTTATTATATTAAGTCGGTTTCTTTCAATCAAGGCAATGAATCGCTTATTCCGATTTTTCGTTTGAATGAGACTTTTCGATTTTCGTTTGATGATTTAATGGGTAGCGAAACGGATTATTACTATAAAATTGTGCATTGTACACGTGATTGGAAACAATCGGATTTAAAAGTGACCGAATATTTAAGCGGAATGCAGAATTTGCGTATAACAACTTTTGAAACATCGTTCAATACTTTGCAGGCTTTTGTTCATTATAAACTTTCGTTGCCAAACCGAGATACCAAATTTATGATTTCGGGAAACTATAAGCTGGAGATTTATAATAATGCAAACGAAAAAGTTATAGAACGTCGGTTTGTTTTGTACGAAGATTTAGCGTCGGTTTCTATGGAAATTAAAAAAACTCGGAACTTAAAAGTAGCTGCTGCAAAACAAAATGTTTATATGACAATTGATTTTGGAACTACTGTGCTTCAAAATCCTAAAAAGAATGTAAATGTGGTGGTGTTGCAAAACGGACAATGGTATAATGCGCTTACGGGGTTAAATCCGCAGTATGTAATTGGAAATCAGTTTCAATATCAGTACGATGAAGAAACAAACTTTTGGGGAGGAAATGAATTTTTGTTTTTCGACAATAGCGATATCAAGCAAGTAAATAATAATGTAGAGAAAATTACTCGCAGTGATTTGTTCGAAATTACTTTAAGAGAGAAATATCCACTAAAAGAAAGTAATTTTTATACTTTTTATCAGGATATCAATGGTGGGTTTAAAACTCGGAACGCCTTGCGCGAAAATCATAATACCGAAGCCGATTATGCCTGGGTTTACTTTAATTATCATTTAGATAAATTGCCGTCATCGCAAAAATTATACATTGTGGGCATGTTCAATAATTATCAGTTGAACAGCGATTACGAAGTAAAATTCGATGAAGCCACACAAACCTACACTACCGCATTGCTTTTAAAACAAGGATTTTCCAATTACAAATACATTATTGCAAAAGCCGATGGTACTGTTTTAGATGAGTTGAACCCCGATGGAAATTACTTTGAAACAGAAAACCAGTATAATGCTTTGGTTTATTACAAGAATGATTCAGATCGTTACGAGAGAATTATTGGTCTTGGTAAAGCCGACAGTAAACTTATTACCAATTAAAAATTTATTTGTAATTTTGAATAAATTCTAAAATATGGTTTCAAAAATCACAAGAGGAATAAAAATTATTGTAAAAGTGCAGTATGTTAAACAAAGTTTGCATTTAAATAATCTTGTGAACTTTTTTAACTATGAAATTAGTATTGAAAATCAAGGTAATGATGTTGTGCAGCTTTTACGCAGATACTGGCTTATAAAAGATTCGTTTAATAATGATGAAATTGTAGAAGGCGACGGCGTAATTGGTCAAAAACCAATTGTAAATCCAAACGAAACGTTTCAGTATACGTCAGGATCGTACATTCAAGGCTTTATAGGGAGTATGCAGGGCTACTTTACCTTTGTTAACTTTAGCACATCGCAAATATTTCATGTAAGAATACCATTGTTTAATATGAGTGTTCCGTATATATTCAACTAAAATAATAAAAACAAATGTCAACAGGATTTTTTAACGTTCCAGTGGCTGTAAACGAGCCGGTTAAAACGTATGCTCCGGGAACTCCAGAGCGCGAACAAGTGCAACAAGCATTTAAAGAAATGTATCAATCAACGGTTGATATTCCATTATACATTGGTGGAAAAGAAGTAAGAACAGGATCAACAAAAAATCTTTTTCCTCCGTTTGATCACCAACATCATTTAGGAACATACCATACAGCAACACAAGATTTAATTCAAGATGCTATCAACGCAGCGTTAGAAGCTCGCGTAAAATGGTCGCAAATGGCATGGGAACACCGTGCAGCAATCTTTTTAAAAGCTGCTGAATTAATCGCAGGTCCTTACCGTGCAAAATTAAACGCAGCAACAATGATTGCACAAGGAAAAACGGTTCATCAGGCAGAAATTGATTCGGCTTGTGAATTGATCGATTTCTTGCGTTTCAATGTGCAGTATATGACCGAAATATACAAGCAACAGCCAATTTCTGCAAAAGGAATTTGGAATAGAGTAGAGCAACGCCCGTTAGAAGGTTTTGTTTATGCAATTACACCTTTCAACTTTACAGCAATCGCAGGTAACTTACCTTCTTGCGTAGCAATGATGGGGAATGTTGTAGTTTGGAAACCGGCTGCAACGCAAATTTATTCTGCAAACGTAATTGTAGAAATTTTCAAAAAAGCAGGATTACCAGACGGAGTAATCAATGTAATTTATGGTGATTCTTCTATGATTACTAATACTATTTTAGAGTCGGCTGATTTTGCAGGAATCCACTTTACAGGATCAACAGGCGTTTTTAACGATTTCTGGAAAACAATAGGAAATAACATTAGTAAATACAAAACATATCCACGTATTGTTGGTGAAACCGGCGGAAAAGATTTCGTTTGGGCACATCCATCATCAAATGCTAAAGAAGTAGCTACAGCTTTATCTCGCGGTGCTTTTGAATACCAAGGACAAAAATGTTCGGCAGCTTCTCGCGCTTATATTCCTGCATCTTTATGGGATGAAGTAAAAGGTTATGTAATTACAGATTTAAACTCATTTAAAATGGGATCTCCAGAAGATATGAGCAACTTTATGTCGGCAGTAATTTCAGAATCTTCTTTCGATAAATTAGCAAAAGCAATTGATGATGCAAAAGCATCAAACGAAGTAGAAGTTGTTGTTGGTGGAGGATACGATAAATCTAAAGGCTGGTTTATTGAGCCAACGGTTATTGTAACAACAAATCCAATGTACGATACAATGGAGCGTGAATTGTTTGGTCCGGTTTTAACTGTTTATGTTTATGAAGATGATAAATGGGAAGAGAGCTTGAAATTGGTTGACAGTACATCTGAATACGCGTTAACTGGAGCAATTTTCTCTGGATGCCGTTATGCAATTGAAACAGCTACTAAAACATTAGAAAATGCAGCAGGTAACTTCTATATTAACGATAAACCAACAGGTGCAGTTGTAGGACAACAACCATTTGGTGGCGCAAGAGGATCGGGAACGAATGATAAAGCAGGTTCTATGATTAACTTGTTACGTTGGGTTTCTCCACGAACTATTAAAGAAACATTTGTACCAGATACAGATTACAGATATCCGTTTTTAGGATAATTATGTTATAAAAAAACCAGCTGAAAAGCTGGTTTTTTGTTTTAAACATTATTTGGCTATTAACCAATCTTCTTTTAATAAAGCATACACAACGTCATCAACCCACTGGTTTTTAAAAAACAAACTTTTTGCAAAATGACCTTCTTTACGAAATCCCAATCGCATAGCTAGTTTTATAGACGCTTTGTTTTCAGGATCGATCGATAAAACAATACGGTGTTTGTTTAAATCTGTAAATAAAAAATCGATCACTTTTCCAATAGCCTCACTTGCAAAACCTTTATTTTGATGGAAATTGCTTAAAGTGTATCCGAGTTCTATCTGCTTATTTTCTTTTCCAAAAAAATGTACACCAATATCGCCAATAACTTCATTTGTTTCTTTAAGCACAATTACTAACTGAAACCATGTTTCCGGTAAATTGAATTCTTTCGGATTTTTTGTAATAAAATGATCTACATCTTCTAAAGATTCAGGTACAAAGCTTAAATGCTGACTGATTTCGGGATTGCTTCGGTATTTGTAAACTTCGATATTGTCTCTAAGTTCAATAGGTCTTAATATTAGTCGTTGTGTTTGAATAATCACTTTTAAATTATTTCTGCTGGAAATATACTTCTTCGTAAGGTTGAATTAAAACCCAGCCTTCACCTTGAAACATCATTTGAAATTCTTCACCACTGCCGCGTCCTAATAAACTTTTAAACGAAACATTGGTTTTTAATTCGGGCTTTAAATTACCACTCCACGCAACAGTTGCATTAGGATCGGTGAATACAGGTTCACCCGGTTTTACCAACAACGTTAACGGATCGCCATGAGTTGAAATTGCTACGTGACCATTTCCGGTTAAACGAACTTGAAACAATCCGCCAGACATCATCCCAGCAATGCTTTTAAGCATCGTGATTTCGTTTTTAATGGTTTGATCGTGTGCTAAAATATCGTTTCCGTTTACACAGATCGATTCACCTTCTAACTTTAAAATCTGAACTTTTTTACCTGAATCGGCAACATACAAGCGACCGGTTCCGCTGGCTTTCATTAGTTTTGCTCCTTCGCCAGTAAGTGTTTTCTTTAAAAGGTTTCCTAAACCTCCGGAAAGCATTCCTTCACGTTCGAATTTAATGTTTCCAACATATCCAACCATACTTCCGTTTTTGGTCCAAACGAACTGGTTGTTCAAATTAATCTCTAACATTTGAGGTTTTTCTAACTCAAAATAATCGTGTTCTCTTTCGTTTTGTTGTGTTTTTTCAACAAAAGCAGCCAGTGTATACTCGCTCATAGTCTTTTTTATTAATTGATTGTATATTAAAAATAATAAAAAAATCATTTGAAAAACAAAAAGAGATAACAATTTGTTATCTCTTTTAAAATTAAGTATTTAATGAACGATTAAAGATGGTTGTCTTCGTCTTGCCAATCTCTAATTTCTTGTTCAATGTCTTCTTTTGTTCTGCCGGTTTTTTCTTGAATCTTACCAATGTATTCATCAAATTTACCTTCGGCAAACGCCTGATCATCATCAAACCATTCTCCGTATTTCTGTTTAACGGATCCTTTGATTTTGTTCCATTTTCCTTCTAATTCTAATCTGTTCATAGCAATATGATTTAAATTAATAATACTAAAGTTAGAAAATGTAATTTAAACGGGCTGTTAAATATATGGTAAATAAAAAACGACCCGAAGGTCGTTTCTTAAAATATAATGAAAAAACTAGTTTTGTTTTTCACTGAATTCGTCAACGAAATTCTCGTTTTCTTCGTAATCGGCAACCATTAATTCTGAATAATCGGCTTTTTTACCTTTTCTGAATCTGCGACCAATTCCATCGAAAATAGCATAAACAACCGGTACAATAATTAAGGTTAAGAATAATGATGATATTAAACCACCAATAATTACAATTGCTAAACCTCGGTTAAAATCAGATCCGTCTCCTTGTGCCATTGCAATAGGTAACATACCAATAACCATTGCAATTGTTGTCATTAAGATAGGGCGGAAACGTGCGTGGTTGGCTGCTACCAAGGCGTCGTACGTGCTGTAACCCAATTCTTTTTTATGGTTGGCAAAATCTACCAGCATGATGGCATTCTTGGCTACCAGACCAATTAACATAATGATACCCAAAATGGTAAAAATGTTTAATGTTTGGTTGGTTAATGCCATGAATAATAATGCGCCAATGAACGATAATGGAATAGAGAACAAAATGATGAACGGTTTAGAGAAACTGTCGTACAAAACAACCATTACTGCGTAAACCAACAAGATCGATGCTAATAAAGCGATTCCTAATGTACCAAAACCTTCGTCCTGGTTTTCTTTGTTACCACCCCATTTAAAGGTTACACCCGGTTTTAATTTTAGTTTAGTAAATTCTGCTTCCCATTCTGTTGCAATTGTTCCTTCTGATTTACCTACAACCTGTGCTTGAATAGAAACCGCTGGCGATTTATCACGACGCTCTAACAATGATGGACCAGAACCGTAAGTTATATCTGCAAACTGCTCTAACATGATTGACTGACCACTGTTGTTGATAAATTTCAATGTTTTAACATCGTCAATAGTACCACGACCAATTTCATCGTAACGTAAATTAATATCGTATTCGGTATCTTCTGCACGGTATTTCATGTCGGTATTTCCGGCAAATGCTGTCTGCATGGTCATACCAACAGTTGCAACATTTAAGCCTAATGCATTCATTTTATCACGATCTAATTTTACAACAACTTCAGGATTTCCATCTTCAGATGTTAAACGAACCTCGCGAGAACCTGGAATTTTCTCTAATAAATCGGCTGCTTTACGAGCATATTCTAAAGCGTCTTCCTGGCTTGATGCAATTACAGTTAACATAAGTGGCGCTTGTTCTGCACCCATAATACCAACTTCAACCGTTTTAACTTTTGCACCTACTAAAACGCCTTCCATTTCGCGTTTTAATTTGGCAGAATATACTTTGGTTGACTCTTTATGTTTATGACCGTCTTCTAGATAAATCTGAATTTCAGATTTGTATTTTGTTCCTGAAGTTGTCATCATACCGTCTGAAGCCTGACCAACCGTAGTAATCATTTTTTCAATTTCAGGTTTTTTCGATAAGTAAGCTTCAGCTTTTTGTGTTAACAAGTTAGTTTGTTCAATAGAAGCATCTTTAGGTAATTCAAACTGAATTAAAAATTCTTCTTTATCACTTGTAGGGAAGAATCCTCCACCAATATATCCACCAACTGCTAAACCAATCGATGCAAAGAACAATACCAATGTTAATAATAACGTAATGATTTTGTTTTTACGGTTTTTTAACGACCATTCTAAAATTCCAGAAATTCCGTTTGTAAGTTTTGATAAACCTGCTTCAAATCCATATAAGATCTTTCCGAAAAACGAATGCTTACTTATGTGCGATAATTTTCCGAAACGAGAGTACAACCAAGGTACTACCGTGAACGATACCAATAAAGACAACATTGTTGCAATTACAACCGTAACACAGAACTGACGTAAAATATCGGATACCAAACCGGTTGACATGGCAATTGGTAAGAATACCACCACGATTACCAAGGTAATTGCCGTTACGGTGAAACCAATTTCTTTAGCACCATCAAACGCAGCACGTACTTTGTTTTTACCCATTTCCATGTGGCGATGAATATTCTCGATAACCACAATGGCATCATCCACCAGAATACCTACAACAAGTGATAAACCTAATAATGTCATTAAGTTAAGCGTGTAACCTAATAAATTTAAACCGATAAAGGTTGCAACTAACGACAACGGAATGGCAATGGTTGCAATGGCAGCATCGCGCAAACTGTGTAAAAAGAACAACATGATAAATGCTACCAGGGCAACTGCGATACCTAAATCTAACATTACGTGGTCTGCAGCACTAATGGTATAATCGGTAGAATCCGATGCTACACCTACTTGTATATTTTGTTGCTTATAATCTTCCTGAATTGTTGCAATTGTGTTTTTTACGGCTTCTGAAACTTCCACCGCATTCGCATCAGACTGTTTGAACACCTGCATTAAGATGGTGTTTTTCTGATCGATACGAGCAATTTTTTCTACCTCTTTAATGCCGTCTTGTACATCGGCGATATCGCTTAAACGAATTGATGTACCTGTTGGTGTTGTAATTGGCAGGTTACGCATTTGATCTAACGAAGCAAACTTACCAGATAAACGAATTGTTGTTTGATTGCTTTGTGTTTTAATGTTTCCGGTAGGGAAATCCATGTTTGATGAAGCCAAAATCTGTTGAATTTGACTGATTGTTAGTCCGTAACCTGCTAATTTTTCAGGTTTTACACTTACTTGGATTTCACGTTCTTCACCACCAACCAAATCTACTTTTGCTACACCGTTAATACGCGCAAAAACCGGCTGTATTTTTTGGTCTAATAAATTATAAAGCTCTTTTTCTGTAAGGTTTGATGTTACCGAAAGGTTCATAATGGCAACGTCATCTAAAGAGAATTTACTTAAAGACGGCGTTTCGGCATCGTCGGGTAAATCATTTATTACGGCGTTAATCTTTCGTTGGGCATCGGTAAGCAAAAAGTTCACATCGGCACCAGTGTTAAGTGTGATCATTACAACCGATACACTTTCCATTGATTTTGATTCGATCTTCTTAACGTTTTCCAGCGAAGAAACGGCATCTTCAATTACCTTGGTAACCGATGTTTCTACTTCAGACGGAGCAGCTCCGGGATATATTGTTTGAACCGTAATTACGTTTACGTCGAATTTTGGGATTAATTCGTACCCCATACTAAAGTACGAAGCAATACCCCCAAGTATCAGCATCAAAAATACTACGATGATGATACTGGGTCTTTTTATTGATATTTCAGATATTTTCATTGATAGGTATCCTTAATTATTTAATGATTTCAACGGCTGTTCCGTTAGCTAAATTTATTTGACCCGAAGTGATTACCTGTGCACCTTTTTCGATTCCTGAAATTACTTCGATCATATCGCCAAAAGTTCTACCAGCAACAACTTTAGTTAACACCGCTTTACCACCTTTGTAAACAAAAACCTGGCTGCTACTTACACTTCCAACAAATGCTGTACGAGGAATGGTTAATACGTTTGCCATTTGGCTGTTGCCAAAATAAGCGTTACCGTACATACCTGCTTTTAAATCGTTTGCAGAATTGTTTTGAATTTCTAATTCAACCGGGAAGTTTAAACTTGCATCTGCTTTTGGGGCAATAAAAGAAACTTTACCTGTAAATTCTTTATCTGCAACAACCGGCGATTGTACTTTAATAGACTGACCCATTTTTAAAGAACCAATGTTTTTCTCGTCAACATTGACCTTTAATTTTAAGGTTGATACATTTACGATTTCGAATAATTCGGTTCCTGGATTTGCGTATGCTCCCGGTTCAACACTCTTTTTATTTACGATACCAGAAAACGATGCTTTAATGTTAACATCACCAGCTGTAAGTTGCGCACTTTGTAGATTGTTTTTAGCGTTAACCAATTGCAGTTTCATTTGATCTAACTGTTGTTTTGTTACACCGCCTGTTGCATAAGCACTTTCAAAACGAGCAACTTCTGCTTTTGCATTATTGTAGTTTGCCTGCATGTTGCTTACATTTACATTTTGCTTGTCGGCTTTAATAACTGCCAACGTTTGACCTGCACTAACGTAAGATCCTTCTTTAACCATTACTCTTGAAACAATTCCCGGAGTTTCAGCAGAAATCTTAACCTCTTGCTTTGGAACAAAAACACCATTTGCAATATATTCTCCGCTTACATCATTAAAATCTGCTGTTTCTACACGTACTGCTACTGCAGTGTTTTTTTGAGCCACTACTGCAGTTTCCGCTGCACTTTTTTCTTGATTCTTATTTAAAACGTACATAATTCCTGCTAAAGCTGCAATTATTACTATTCCTGTTATAATTATTTTTTTCATGTTTAAATGCAATTAGTTTTATTCTTGTGTTAATGATTTTAATTCTCCTTTTGCCTTAATTAATGCTATTTCGGCTACTTTATAATCTAGTAAAGCATTGGTGTGATTGTTCTGTGCATCGGCATATTGTGTTTCAGCATCTAACAAATCGGTTAAAGTTGCCAAACCAAATTTGTAATTGTTTTCTATGTTTGTTAATACTTCTTTAGCTAGATTAACATTCTCTTTTTGAACGTTTAATGTGATTAGTGAGTTGTTAATTTGTGTAATGGCATTTTTTAAAGACATATCTAATGCTAAACGTGTATCGCGTTTGTCTGCTTCTAAAAGATCAATCTTGGTTTGAGCTTGTTTAACTTTAGCTTTAACCGATCCACCATTAAAAATAGGAATGTTTAAGTTCAAACCAATTGCTGAAGCTCCAGACCAAGCTGCACCTGGACTTTTTGCAAACCATGGAAAGTCATTTCCAAAACCAACGTAACCGAAATTCGCAGTCATACTTAGGCTTGGATAACTTTCTGCATTTATAGCTTTCTTATTTAAAGCTAATAATTCACCTTGTTTTTCCAACAACTTAATCTCTGTTCTGTTTTCAATGTTTACAGATTCATCTACTAATGCATGTTTTGAAACTTCAAACGTATTATCAGGTAATTCTATGTCCTGATTCATATCCATACCTATTAGGTATTTCAAAGCGTTTTCTTGCAACTGTAATGCATTTACTAATTGCTGACGATTACCTTTTAAATTGTTTAGTGTAACATCAATACGGTCTAAATCAATTTTCTTTGCCAAACCGTTGTCATACAGACTTTTAATAACATCACGAACGCGACTAGTATTTTCAATTGTTTTGTCAACTGTTGTTAATTGCGACTCTGTTTTATAAGCTTCAAAATAACTGTTTGCAACTTTTTCTATAACTTGTTCTTCTGTTAGCTCTGCATTAATTTTATAAAACTCACGTGTAGTTTTTGCTGCTTTTAAACCTGTAAAAACAGCCTGATTAAAGATTTGTTGGTTTAAAGAAACCATTGCACTTGACTGCCAAGGTGTTCCCATTTGTATAACCTGAACTTGATCACCCATCACTAATGCCATCTGTTGAATTATGGCATTGTATGTTAGGCCTCCGGTCGCAGTAATTTGCGGTAAGGCACTTGCACGAACTTCATCTATCTGGTATTCGCTATTTTGTACCTCTAAACGGGCTTTTACTGCTTCGGCTTTATTTTGCAAAGCGTAATTAACCGCATCTTTAAGCGTTAATTGTTCTTGTGCCTGGGCAAAGAATCCTAAAAACGCTAATAAAATTGAAATTCTATATTTCATTGGTATTTATGATTTTTGTAATAATTGTTCTAATATTTCTAATCCTTTGGGGGTAACTATTCCTCTTAAATGGTATTCTAATAATTTGTAATTCAACTCGTCTATAGATTGGTTACTTTGCAGGTTAATGAAGATCTCATCGTTAAAAAATGCTGTAGTACTTGCGAAAAAGATCTTTCCTACAAAATCTATATCTATTTCTTTTCTATAATAACCTTGTTCAACACCATCGCGCAGGTTTCTAAGAATCGTAAAATCGTAATTCTCGTGTTTCTTTCGCTGAATACGCTCTGCTAATTTTGGGTAGTATTTGTTAAACTGATAAATCGTACTCGCCTGAATATTCTGCCCGAACAAATCGCCCAAGCAGCTTTTCATTTCAAAATGCTCGTGAATTGGTGTTTTACAATTTCCGGCAATGCTCTTCATTTTATCGGTTGCAGATACAAAAACATAATCAACGGTTGCTTTTACCAATTCATCTTTAGCCGAAAAATGCTGATAAATTGTTTTTTTTGATATTCCCAGTTCTTTAGCAATATCATCCATAGTAACCGCTTTAAAGCCGTTTTTAATGAATAATTCTAAAGATTTTTTTAATACAGTCTCTTTCATTAAGTCAAAAGTTTCGGCAAAGGTAAGTAGGAAACTTTAGATACCAAAAAAGTTTCCAAAGTTTTTTTTTAAATTTTATTTACATGATTAATTAGCTTACATTTGTATTCTTGAAACGAAGTTTACACCTTTTATGAATAATTTCATTGAATACAAAAGCGCTGTCGCCGATTATATAAATCAAATTAATTTTAAGAAAGAACCAAAGGAACTTTACGAACCAATAGGTTATATTGCCAATTTGGGTGGTAAACGTTTACGTCCGTTGCTTACTCTTTTTGCAGCCGAGGTTTTTGGTGCACAACCTACCGATGCGATTCATGCAGCAGTTGCTATTGAGCTGTTTCATAATTTTTCGTTGATTCATGACGATATTATGGATGAAGCGCCATTAAGAAGAGGTAATAAAACCGTTCACGAAAAATGGAATTTGAATACCGGAATTTTATCGGGCGATGCCATGCTGATTTTGGCTTATCAGTATTTCGAGAATTACGAACCTGCCATTTTTAAGGATCTTGCTAAATTGTTCAGTAAAACGGCGTTGGAAGTTTGCGAAGGACAGCAGTTGGATATCAATTTTGAAACTCGTACTGACGTTAGTATTCCGGAATATATTAAAATGATTGAATACAAAACGGCGGTTTTAGTAGGTGCTGCTTTAGAAATGGGAGCTATTGTTGCTAAAACTACCGAAAATAACAAAATTGCGATTTATAATTTTGGTCGAGATCTTGGAATTGCGTTTCAGTTACAAGACGATTATTTAGACGCATTTGGTGAAACAGCAACATTTGGAAAACAGATCGGTGGCGATATTTTAGAGAATAAGAAAACCTATTTGTATTTAAGATCTTTAGAAAATGCTTCAGCTACCGATAAAACCGAATTGCTAAACTGGTTTTCATCAAAAGAAGGGGGACAAGAAAAAATTGAAGCTGTTAAATCGTTATTCGAAAAAACAAATGCCACAAACGATACCCAGCATTTAATTGAAGAATACACGCAGAAAGCTTTACTGCAGTTAGAAACATTAGAAATACCTTATCATTTTAAAGAAGAACTAAAAGAATTTGCTTTATCATTAATGAGCAGAACTGTATAAATAAAAAATCCGAAACAAACGTTTCGGATTTTTTGTACCAATATATCATTCTAAAAGAAAACGCGGATAAAAGGCATCCATGCCTGGTTGTAAACCAAATCATCTTTTTTGTATAAAACATTATATCGAACACCAATTGTTACATTTTCAGTAGTGTAACCAGCGCCTAAAAACAAAGCGGTGTTCCAAAAATTGTCATTAATGGTGTTGATTTTAGAAAAATCAGTATAAATAGTATTGTTCACACGTAATTGTTCCAATTCTGCCGAAAGCTGAATCATTTCTGCCGGACTGTAAATTCCCAAAATATTTGCACCATACGATGTGCTTTCATAAAAACCTTTCGATCTTAAATAATTAAACTGCAATCCCAAACCTGCCGAAAATTTTTCGGTAATTGGTTTTAAAGCCATAGGCGAAACTGCAATATTGGTAAATCTGCTACCAAAAGCCAAGCCTAATCCGCCACCAAATTGCACATCGCTAAAAAAAGTAGTGGTACGTGGTTGGTAGGTATCTTGATTTTCTTGTGCAAACGAATTAAATCCTATTAAAAAGCAAGTTGTAAGTGTGTAAAATATTTTTTTCATAAGGGAATCAAATTTTCGCTAAGATATTAATTAAACAGTTAAATGTATCTTAATTGTTAAAATTGTGTGTCAATTAACAATAATGTATCCTACTGCGAATAATGAAAAAATGAATTTAAAAAACACCAATAAACAATAAAGTTCATAAAAATAAAGCGATTAAAAACGGTATCCGTAAAAAACTATTTTATAAGCACATACTGTAAAAATCTAAAATGCAAATTCAAGTAAAAAATAAAGTATAAAACTATTTAAAATGTTATAATATTAATTGAAACTATTGTATTTTTGTGAAAATTTTTTAACGTAAAAAAGAGTCATTAGACAAATATTATGGATAGGTTTTCCTTTTTAAACGCTGCACATACCTCATTTTTTGCCGATTTATACGATCAGTACCTAACAAGTCCTGATAGTGTTGAACCAAGTTGGAGAAGTTTTTTTCAAGGGTTCGATTTTGCAAATGAGTTCAATGGCGGCCCGGTAGAACAATTATCAAATGCATACCAAGGTTCTGGCGAATCGGCAGTTATAGCTGATTCGGTTAAAAAAGAATTTGCGGTTTTAAAGTTGATCGATGCTTACAGAACGCACGGTCACTTGTTAACAAAAACAAATCCCCTAATAGAGAAAACCGGTGAAGCGCCTGATTTTTCTATCGAAAAATTTGGTCTTACACAAGCCGATTTAAACGTTACTTTTGATGCTGCACAAAGCATTCACTTACAAAAAAGTACCTTACAGCAAATTATAGATCATTTACAAAATACCTATTGTACAACTTTGGGTATTGAATATATGTATATCCCGAGTGAAGAAAAAGTTCAGTGGATTTCTAAATATGTAGAATCTAAAATTTCAGATTTAACTACAGATCAGCAGAAACATATATTAGAAAAACTGGTTCAGGCTGCCGCTTTCGAGAATTTCTTTCATACAAAATATGTAGGTCAGAAACGTTTTTCGTTAGAAGGATTAGAGGCTACCATTCCTGCATTAGATGCTATGATTGAAGCTGCTGGATCAGCTGGTGTAGAAGATGTTGTTATTGGAATGGCACACCGCGGTCGTTTAAATATCTTGGCGAACATTATGCAAAAACCTGCGCAGAATATCTTTACAGAATTCGACGGGAAAGATTATGCCGATGTTGCCGATACGTTTGATGGCGATGTGAAATACCATTTAGGATACACATCTAACCGTGAAACAAAATCAGGAAATAAAGTTACATTAAATTTAGCACCAAACCCATCGCATTTAGAAACCGTAGGTGCAGTTATAGAAGGTGTTGTTCGTGCTAAACAAGATAAATTATACGCAGACGATTTCTCTAAAGTATTGCCAATTGCCTTACATGGAGATGCTGCAGTAGCAGGGCAGGGTATTGTGTACGAAATTGTTCAAATGAGCAAATTATGTGCTTACCAAACGGCTGGTACCATCCATGTAGTTTTAAACAATCAGGTTGGTTTTACAACAAGTTATAAAGATGCACGTTCGGGCGTTTATTCTACCGATATTGCTAAAGTTGTTGCAGCACCGGTTGTGCACGTAAATGCAGATGATACCGAAGCGGCGGTTAAAGCAATGTTGTTTGCTTTGGCGTACCGTATGGAATTTAAAGAAGATGTATTTGTTGATTTGGTTGGATACCGTAAATACGGACATAACGAAGGTGACGAACCACGTTTTACACAGCCAATTTTATACAAATTGATCTCTAAACATCAGAATGCACGTAACATTTACAGCGCTCGATTAATTGAAAATAAAATTATCGACGATGCTTTTGTTGGATCTTTAGAAGATAAATACAAAGAAATTTTAGAAGAAAATCTAACAGCGGCAAAAGCAACAGAAAAAGCAGTGATTATTCCGTTCATGGAAAAAGAATGGGAGGGATACCATATTGCAAATGTTGACCGTATGCTGCAAACGTATGATACCAAAGTATCGCGCGAAATGTTAGACGATGTAGCACCTGTTTTAACAGCATTGCCTACAGATATTAAATTCATCAGCAAAATATCTAAACTAATCAAAGATCGTTATACCATGTATTACGAAACCAACCGTTTAGATTGGGCTATGGGTGAATTATTAGCTTACGGAACGTTGATTTCCGAAGGGTACGATGTTCGTTTTACAGGGCAGGATGTACAGCGCGGAACGTTTTCGCACCGTCATGCTGTTATCAAAAACGAAGAAACCGAAGAAGAATATGTACCTTTAAACAACATAAAATCACAAAATGGACAAATGCGTATTTACAACTCGCATTTATCAGAATATGCTGTTTTAGGTTTTGAATACGGATATGCTATGGCAAATCCAAAAGCATTAACAATTTGGGAAGCACAGTTTGGAGATTTCTCTAACGGCGCTCAAATTATGACTGACCAATATATCGCAGCTGGCGAAGACAAATGGGGAAGTCAAAACGGTATTGTTATGTTGTTGCCACATGGTTATGAACACCAGGGAGCAGAACATTCATCGGCACGTTTAGAGCGTTACTTACAGCTTTGCGCAAACCACAATATGTATGTAGCAAACTGTACAACGCCTGCAAACCATTTCCACATGTTGCGCAGACAAATGGTTACCGATTTTAGAAAACCATTGGTAATCATGTCGCCAAAATCATTGTTACGTCATCCAGAAGCTACTTCAACTATCGAAGAATTAACAAGCGGATCATTCCAGACAATTGTAGATGATCCAAAGGTTCAAGATAAATCGGCAGTAAAAACACTGGTTTTTGTTTCGGGTAAATTCTATTATGATTTACAGGCAGAAAAAGAAAATTTAGGCAGAACAGATGTTGCTTTTGTAAGAGTTGAACAATTATTTCCGTTAGATAACGATAAATTAAAAGAAGTAATTGCTTCTTACCCGAATGTTGAAGATTATGTTTGGGCACAAGAAGAACCTAAAAACATGGGTGCTTACGGTTACATGCTAATGAATTTTGATTTGGTTAAATTCCGTTTGGCATCACCAGCAGCCGCAGCTGCACCAGCAGCAGGTTCATCAGTTCGATCTAAAGCAAGATATG
>Ga0213829_1000660_pt1 | contig 30210 bp, 23 predicted proteins | sample MC6MC0896MG_FD_180665 | JGI IMG/M metagenome (GOLD analysis project Ga0213829, IMG submission 180665) | Enriched soil aggregate microbial communities from Iowa State University, Ames, United States - MC6-MC0896-MG | ecosystem: Environmental > Terrestrial > Soil > Unclassified | place: USA: Iowa...
CATTCCGTTTCGGAATTTATGCCATTAAGATACGCCAAACTTTATAAATATGAAACCTTATTTCATAAAATTTCATATTTATAGCTTCGCTGTTTGTCATACTTAATGTTTTATAAATCCCTCCACTCCATAAAAGCACCTAAATCTTTTTAATAAGTGCTGCGCACCCATTAAAAATCTTCAAGCTTTTAGAGTTTGGCTCGCCTGCTGTTCTCTCAGGCTTCGCTCTTGTCACTATTTTTGATAAGCCCAAGTCACAATCCCTTTTTCAAAAATACCGCCAAGAAGCTTCGTCTATTTCATAGATATCGTTGAATCGTGCTTCGCACTTTTCTTCAACGACCTTCGTTCAACTCGCAGGGCGGCGAGCAATAAAATAAAATTTTTAGAGTTGAGTGAGACACAGAAAATTACTTTATATACCCCCTGAAAATTTTCGTGTCTCAGAGAAATATTGAATTTATCGTCTATACAGTTTGAAAAATATTTATGGTGCCCGTTACATAGAAAAATTGTTGGAACGTATTAGAGAGCTTTAAAATACTCTATAATGACAGGATAGAAGAGGGGTGAGACATGAAAATAATTGAGGGGGTATATAAAACAGAAAATGGTGTCTCATCACAATTTTCAAATTGAACTTTCACTATTTTACGAGACAAAAGTGAGACAAAACAGCCCTAAAACGACCTGTTTTTAGTATCTTTGAACAAAGAAGTAATTAATAGATTTTATAACTTCTCGGCATGACAAAAATGAAAAAACAGCTTTAAAGTCGCTCTAATCCATAAAAAAAGCCATCCTACTCACGTAAAACGGCTTTTTTGAAAGTGACCCCGCTGAGGCTCGAACTCAGGACCCACAGATTAAGAGTCTTTGTCAATTACCAAAGTGACACTCATTTACAACCACTTAGCAACACTTAAAGCATTTTGCGCCAAATCCGCGCCAAATGACAAGATTAGATTACGAAGTAAAAATCGTCACCACCAAAGAACTGAAACACCGTTCCTATTTGCTAATTAAAGTGAATGGAGAAAGATTCAAAGAGTACAATGGTAAGAGCTTAGGATTATCTCTAAAACCAAGTTCAGCAAAATCCTTAAAAGAGAAGCACCAAATTTTAACTGAGCTTGAATTTCAATTTAAGAAGTCTATTGAGATCGGTACATATCCCACCTCCAAAGATTTAATTGAGGAGACCAAGCCGATATTAAGAGACCTTTTAGATAGAGCTATATCAAATAAAAAACAGTCAAACCTATCGAGCCGATATGTGGAGGAATTGGAAGGTTATGCCAAAAAGCTAAAAGCCTTCTTAACCGAAAGTGAATTGAATGACGATATAAGTCATTTAAGCCGATCACGTATTCAGGAGTTTATGAACCGTTTTAATTCTAGCGCTTCATATTATATGACTGCTAGAAGACATATAAAGACGATATTCTCAGAGATTGGCAAGACCAAGGAATTTAACACCTCTATCGTCACAAATACAGATAAACGTAAAGCAACACCTAAACTCCATAAAGTATACACTGAACAACAACTATCTGATGTACTTGCTTTCTTAAAACAGCATCATCCAAACTTACATCTATGTTGTTTAATGAGCTATGGCTGTCTTCTCCGACCGCATAATGAAATACGCTCATTAAAGCGAAATCACTTTAAAAATGATATTAAGGAAATTCACCTCGCAGGTCATGAAAACAAGGGCAAGAAGATAAGAATTGTTCCAATTCCTAATTACGTAAGAGAAATATTGTTGTGCAAACTGGAAGGGTTAGCTCCTGAGGACAATCTATTTAGTGAAGAATCCTCGCCATACAATTTGAACTACTTTAGTACCGCATGGAAACGCATGTTCAAACTTATGGAGAAAGAAGGAATCATCGAGAAGAACCAAACAATCTATTCGTTCCGCCACACAGCTTCTGTAAACGTCTATAAGAAGACAAAAGATCTTCATATACTCCAACAACTGTTGGGGCATTCTGATATGATTGTAACGCTTAAATACCTTCGTGGATTAGGTGTCCATAATGCGGATGAATTAAAACATGTGATGCCTGAACTTTAACATATCAAACCAACTCTATTAAAAAGTCTATTTCGTTCTATCGGAATAGGCTTTTTTTGTTTATAATTAGTGCTTAAAACTAAATTTAATGGCACTTAAATACAAAAAGGAATCTTACGACCTTGAAGTCATATTTGATGATTTCTTCCTAAAATACTTTAATCCTCTAGCTATCAAAGAAGAGACTTTCAAGTTTATACCTCTTAAAAAGAAAAATAGCAAGGAGCAACCAAAAACTTTGGAGGAAATAAATCAAGAAGATCTTGAAAAGCAAAAAAGATCTAGGTGGGTTAATGGAGATTTCTATATTGCGACCTATATTGATGCCGATGGTGATGAAGAGTTTCATGCCGATTATGATATCTACGAATATGCCAGTCAGGTAATATTTAAAATTGGTAAACATGAAATCGATAAGGAGCAAACAGAAAAGGTGGTTATGTTTGTTCATAATCTGCGTTTACTTCTTCTCTTATATAAAGCCGATCGTTGGGACAAAAGACTTGGTCTATTACATACAAGAGACAGCGATCTAACCCTATTCGAAGAGATTGAAGAAATCACCTATCTAAAACAGCTCTTGGATAAGTTAGAGAATCCAGAACTCTCGGAAATAGTTCTTTGGAAAAAAGTAAGTAAGAATGGGGTCGTTGACACTTCCATGAGCCAAAAAGTTCCAACAAAGGATTTCAATCTGATTCTTTTACAATATGCCGAACGAAAATATCATCAATTTATTCATAGATATAATGCCTACGGATATCTCCCATTAAAAGACATTAGCACAATTCGAAATAGAATATCTAAATTACCTCAACAAGAAATCACAAAACCCAATAGTGATATTTCTTTTGCTATAGCTATGTTGTCGGCAGAAAATATATGCCCTTTTTTCACCTTTAGCTACTTTTCAAAGCTTGAAAACTATTTAAACAATCAGATTGCTTCTAAAAAGGAAGACCCAATCTACGAGTTTCTAAAAATTGCTGTTCCTGAACTGAATAGGGCTATCGAAGACAATGCTCATCCCAAATTCAAGAAAAAAGATAAGCACCTATTAATATTTTCTCTTTTAAGGTCATCCAAGTTTTTACCTGATAGAAAAGCTTTGGAACTAGACGGTATTGTGGATGTTAAAGAAGATTTCATAAAGCAATTACTACGCTAAAATACATACTTTCCAAAAAGGGGGTGATAGAAAATTAATCGTTTTTTATCACCCTTTTTTGTTTGCCTTCTTTTGTAATGTCAACAGCGGAGGACAGCTTAAATGATAGATCTGCTTTAATTGACAATCGTTCTTTGACATGCTAATATCCATAGGATATTGAGCAAACATCAAAACGCAAATTTTCAAAAAGGGGGCGAACGAAGATTTCTAATTTTTGTCACACCTAAAAAATACGAACAATTTGCGCCTATCAAAAGAATGACAATCCAAGCTCGAGATTGGATGAGATTCACTTAAATAAATTAAAAATGATATCTAATAATACACAAGACTTAGGCGACAAGGTTGCAGGAAGTCAAAATACAGAAATAATAAATAAAGAAGTAATTACAATGGAAAATTCAACAGAAAAAATGTCAACAAATCTAGACTACGATAAACAAGCAATAAGCGATTTTATGAACAACGACAGTAATAAAACAGATATGGATAAATTAAAATCACTACGTGCTACCCTAATAAAGCGTGTTCAAGAGAATACTTCAAAGGAAATCGTGTACAAAATAGACAACTTCTTCATTGATGATGATGCTTTTGGTATCGTATTAAAAGTTGATCTTAAGAAAGTTATTGAGGAGACAAATGACAGTGGTTTTGAGGGATTAGTTTTCTTCTTTAAATATGTTGCTGAAAGAAGAAGATTTCAGTTATCTCCCCCATTAAAAGACCGTCAAGGGAAACCCTACTACTGGGCTACCGTGAAAGAGGGAATGTCTGACGTCTCTTTTAAAATCCCAATTTTCACTGGAATAGACCGTATTCTTAAAAGCCGTGAAAAAGTGGCGATGTACATCACAATGGAAGAAATATTAGAAAAGTTAAAATAGTAAAAAAACGAATGGAGGGGGCATTGCCCCTTCCTATTAAAAATATTAAAAATGAACAACAGAAATTTCAATATAAATAAAGGACAGTTTTTAGGGGATATTTTTGAGATGCTTCCTTCGAACTCAATCATTAGAAAAAACATTACAGGAATCGGAGCAACCACTCTTGAAATTAACAGCCTAAGAAATTCGATTATTGTTTTACCCAACCTGCCTGTTATTTATCAAAAATCAGCAACTCACGTCGGAGTTCTTGGGGTTCATGGAGACACTACAATTTTAGATATTATTATTTACGTGTCAAACATTCAATTAAAATACAAAAAGATCCTAACAACCCCTGAGTCATTTTATAAGTTAGTTGAGGCATTTATGAATCAAAATATTGATTTCAAAAAAGAGTATTTTCTGCTTTTTGATGAATGCGATAAAATCTGTAAAGATTTTAGTTTTAGAAAAAAGATCACGTTGCCTATGGATCATTTTTTTGGGTTTAAAAACAAAGCATTTATTTCTGCGACTGCTCTCTTACCGAGAGACCCCAGATTTGAATTACAGTCATTTGAGCTCGTCAACATCGTGCCAAATTATAAAATAGCAACTGATATAAACCTCTATAAAACGAACAATGCAAATTACACATTCAATTATCTTGTGGGGAAGAATTTGAGAAAACGGAAATATTTTATTTTCTGTAATTCAATCAATCTCATTACACATATGATCAATTCAAAGGGAATCGGTTCAGAAAGTTCCATCTTTTGTGGTGAAACAAGTGCTGAAAGGATAAAAAGATCTGTTTTTAAACATGTGGGACACAAATTAGATGAAAGCAAATTTTCAACTTATAATTTTTTGACCAGTCGTTTCTATTCTGCTTTAGATATAAATTTCAATAAAGATGTGGATATAATTATTATTTCAGATTTAGGAATTGCGGAGCATACAATCGTTGACCCATCTACCGATACCATACAAATAATAGGTCGATTTAGAAATTCCGAAATAAAAAAGAGGGTGTCGATCATAGCTACAGAAGACCCTAATCTAAGATCTTTCAGTGAGGAAACGTGTTTAAGAATTATTGATGCCAATAAATCTACTTACGATACCATAAAAGCTTTTGCAGACACGTTGTCGTCAGAGGAAACAAAGCAAGTTATAGAAGAATTGAATGAACTATTAGACTATAATAGATTTTTGTACAAAAATGGATCTTTAAACTATTTTGCGATGGATAACTATATCTATCAACACAAAGTCAATGGTCTTTACAAAAATTTTAGAAATTTAAAGTCAAAATATGAATCCATACAAATATCAAATACCGATATAAACTTCTTTAAGATAAAAGAATACAGCGAGATTAATTCCAAAGTACCAAGTACTTCCGAAAAATTGCTGGTGATAAGAGGCAAAAAGTTTAAAACTATTGTACAAGAGATCATAAGAATCCTAGACTCACTGAAAACGACAGGCCAATATGATATTACAGGATATGAAGAGGTGAAAGCAGATTTAAAAAAAAATTATTTTGAGATTGTAAATGCTTATGATATAATGGATCATAACATTTTAAAATTGATTGATAATCCCATCGAACTTAAACGTCAGTTATTAAAATCTATAAATGAAAAGGTTGTCAGCAACTTTCCTTTTTTAAAAGATCTCCAAGCAGAATTTTTACTTAAGGAAAAATTGACGTCACCTCAGATTACTTCCCGCTTTAAAGCATGTATCGATAAATACGGACTGGAAATTAAGCCGACTTTGGTTAATCTACGAAGATTTATTGAATTAACAAGATGTGATATGGGGCCATTGGGATGGGGCTATAAGATCTCCGGTTATAAAAACCATAATTAATCTTTGCACAAAAAAAATACCCTTAAGGGGTATAAAATATATGCAATATATCCTAATCAATTTATTAAATAGACAGATTAGGAACCAACGTAAGAGACAGTATTTTTCAATTTATAAAATTGGAAGGTACTGTCTTTTTCTGTTATTGGCACTGGCTACCTTCCTTTAGAACCCCATCAATTCCAGTATGTCCAAAAAACCTCATCGTTTTAGGCCTTATATTTAAGCTTGGCTCTAAGAAATAGTTTAATTATTTAAAATCCAGTATTTTATATCTAACCAAGCGGTTAGACCGAAGACAAATCCCTAAAAGCCAGCAAACTAATCCCAATTCCCCCTATTCGTTATATTGATTTTAACATAGAGCTTTTCCTTTTAAAAACCCCAATTTTTAAAAAATAACGTATCTCCCGCTTACTAAGGGTATTCATTTAGAACCCCCACCTTGATTTTAGGCGAAAGTCTTTTATTTAAACACTATCACGTTATGAAAAATCTACTCAATGTTTCAGAAATTCGGGTCGAGTTCGTTCCTGAATTTAAAATTTCAGAATGTCCATTAATTACCAATTCCCAACAAGCTTATAAAATATTGATGCAGGTCTGGGACAGGTCAGTTATGAGCTTTTTAGAAGAGTTTAAAGTTATCTTACTTAACAATGCAAACAAAGTCTTGGGAATTATAGATCTAGCAAGAGGGGGAAAGGATTTCGTTCCTGTGGATATGAAAGTTATCTTTTCTATAGCGCTAAAAGCATCAGCATCTAAAATAATACTGGCACACAATCATCCATCGGAACAATTACAGCCAAGTTCTGCCGATAGGGCAATTACAAAGAAAGCAATTGAAGCAGGCAAGTTCTTAGATATCGAAGTCTGCGACCATTTAATAGTAACACCTGATAAATACCTCAGTTTAAAAGATGAAGGATATTTTGATATTGGTAATCAATAATTATTTATCTTTGCACTGTATTAAAATATTGAAGAAATAAAGCGTTAGCTTAAAGTTCTTGTGAAAGAGAAAACCTAGGAAATTTTCAATTGCACAACAAGAGCGGATAAGGTGACGTTCTACGCTATATATAAGCGTGGGACGTGCCTATCTGTTTTGTTTGTGCAGGGTTCTCCTAGGTACCTCTCTCAGCAATTCAGCTCTAGGTTACGTCCCACGCTTTTCTATTATTAACCAATCGATAGGGGATGAATCGGTATTAAATCAGCATCCTAAATGAATTGACCTTTCTATTGCGGATTCCCGTAAAACCCAACTCACAAATGAATTTACTTTTATAAGCGATATTTTATGCCCATCGCTTGATCAAGATTTACCGTTCTGGGCAAAGCGGTTTATACATATTAGATTTTATGAAAAAAATATTTTTGCTCTTTATTGCAATGGCAACTATAGCTAGTTGCTCAAAGGACAACAAGAATCCGTCAACAGATCAGAAATCGGATTGTTTGGTCAAAACAGTTGACATGGGGCTTACTAACGAAGGAATATTGAACTTCACTTACGACTCTCAAAAGAGTGTTTCTAAAGTAAATTTTGAAAAACACGAAAAAGGTGACTCATATCAAAATCAAGATTACAATATATCGTACTCTTCAAACCAAATAACAATTACAGGGTATTCGTCAGCCATTTTTACACTGGACAATCAAGGGCGCATTATAAAATCTGCGGAAGAAAATGACGGAGAGCGCATATATTCTTATAATTCCGCTGGATATTTAGAAACGGTTACTTTTAAAGACAACTCCAAGGCAACCTTTACTTATGCAAATGGAAACCTTACAGGTTTTAACATTGGAAGCTATAAATACTCGACAGAATATGATACAAATAACACCTATGTTCCTTACTCGTATGATATTACACAAAATGAAATACTTCATTATGCCTATGGCTCTGTTCTTTACGAACAAGGCTATTATGGAAAGGTAAATAAAAATCGTGTTTCTAAAGTTGACGGAGGAAATTATGTATATGCCCTAGATGATAATTCCAAAAAGGTCAAATCTATTATCATAAACAAAGGTGAACATGGTATGGATAATATGAACTTTAGCTATACGTGCAATTAAACTTCACCAAAATATTAATAGCCTCTTTATTCAGGAGGCTTAACCAAATAAGATAATTATGTCAGATAGGACACAAGAAATTTTAGGCTATATAACAGGGGCCTTAATATTGGTTGCAATATACTATTTTAATAACAAAAAAGAATCTGATAAAGATGAGCAAAAACAAATAGCCGTAAGTTCCTCACAGAGAGAAAATAGTAAGCCATTATCAGGTTACGAAGAAGATTCAATTAGATTTCAACAAACTCTTAGACAACAGTATTTTAAAACATCGGAGGAGTTTAGGATTGCGAGAGATCAATTCGATGAAGCAATAAAAAAATATCCATTGATCCCCAAAAACAAAGAGCTTTATGCAATTTTATTGGTAAAGATGGATAATGTTGCAGAAAGCCCATATGAAAAAAATGTTGTTGAAACACTGATACAACAAGTAAAAAAAGCCATAAGAGCAAACCAATTAGAGCAAGATCTAAATGAAGAAATTCAAAAGGCAACTGGTAATTAGAGAATTAATTTATTTGAAATGATACGACTCTATTTAGCATTATTCGCTGTCATTCTAATTGGCTTAACATTGAGCGAAATACAAAACGGTGAATCTATTGTGGTTATTATCATTTTAGGCACCCTAGCCTTGATTGTTTGCTCCTACTTAGTGTATAGTATCTTTCACGATGTATTCTTTTTAAGAAGGGTGAAACGCGCATTTGAGGGGTTATCATTTGAGAGTCTTTTACAGGGTAACAATCAATCTTATATAGTCGAAAGCTTAATGTTTGATTGTTGCCCTCCATCATCTGTCACGCCAGTTGAATTTACAATTTCAGCCCAAAAGGAAAATGAAACTGAGGGTTTCCTTCAAATTATCGATCATTTAGAGAACAAAAGCTATAACCTATATATTTTCGATATTCAAATATCAAAAGACGTTCACATCTTTAATGGAAAATACAAGGATCAGATACAATTCAATCTATATGACCCAATAGCTAAAGCTAAGGGTAAAAAGAATTTGTTGTCGGTCAAATTCGATCGAGAATATAAATTGGGGAAGTTGCGTTTTTCCTATGCAGTGGAGGTGCTATCTAAAAGGATCGGGGAATCTGAATACTGTATTGATTCAAATTGGGGTTATTTAAAGGATTTGAAATTTTAATAAGACCTCAAAACAATTCTTAGAAAACTCTACATCTTACCTATAACCATCCCCAACACGTCATTTGAAACTTTTGAGGGTTTCCATGAGTGTTGGGGATTTATCTGCTAGTCTATATAGTTTGAGGATAATTGAAACTTGTGAGACACGATTATCTACTTTTATACACCCTGAATAATTTTGGTGTCTCACTTATAATCATCCCACTCACTTGAAACTTGGAGGGTTTCGTGAGTGGGATTTTTTATTTTACAGTATGTCATTTTTTCTTTGCAAAATAGTTATCTAAATATTTCTCGATCTCAGATATTTTAATACCTAAAGCAGATAGAAAATACTCAGTCTCTGGGGACAAATGTCTCCATACACCACTATATGATTTCTTAAAATACGTTTCGACACTTGAATACATTAATATAAGTCGTGATAATCCCAGTAAATTATTATCTTCTCTACTGTTAGCAAGCAATGTGGTCATAAATTTCTCATCGATTAACTTATCCAGTTCATCTAAGGTTTTGATACCAAAACGTCTGAATTCATTTAACATAATATTTTCATTTTCTGAACCATTAAAATCAGGTTCAAGAGTACCCTGATTAATTAGTTGTTCAAACTTCGTACATAAATAATGTTTTAATGATGTTGAATTTAACGGGATTTTAAGCTCCCCTTTTTCAGTACTAGTTCTTACTTTTTCAGCATAATCATCAATTTCATTGGAAAGTCGATTAAATTCACGATCAGCTAGCTCTAAGCTTCCCGCAATAAGAGCAAATCTTCTTTGAATTTCCGCGGGAAGTTCACCTGAAAATTTATAATTTTTATCGTGTCCAACTTCAGCCCAAGAATGTTGTAAAATTGTTCGAATTTGAATCTCAAATTTCAAGTCCTTAAAACGTTCATATTCAGGCAAACAAATTCGGTCTTCCGATAAAGAGCAAATATAATGGATAGATTTATAGCCCACTTTGTCAACTCCAAGTTCCTCACTTTTGTCTAAGCTATTTTTCGGGTCTAGAACAAATATTTCTTCTATTATTTTGCAAATCTGTTTAATATCATTTTCTACATATCCGATAATTCTTATCCCTGCTAAATCTGTTAAGTCATTCAGTGGGTCATTATACTTGGGATTTTTTATTTTTTCTGAAAAACTATCGACAGTTTTTGCTCTAAAAGATACCGCATGGAAGTTTATTTTTTTTAGTTCCATCAGCTCTTCAACTATCAAAGCTACTTTTCTCGCAAGTCTTTGATAAAGTGGTCGAATCTTCACAAATTCATTTACCGCTGAATTATTGTCCATATATCATTGTATATTGTAAATACTTTTAATTAGATTTTTTGTAATGCCTAATCGCTCTAGATGCAATTTATTCCAGCTGTGATTTTAAAAAATGGGTAATTTTTGAAATTTTAGATGGCTCGTTTTTCATCAAATAATCAACAATCATTTCAACCAGCTCTGTCCTATTTTTGTTTCTTAATCTCAATTCACTATCTATTCTTTCATATAGCTTTTTACCATTATTATCTTTCACATCTTCACCATTATTTCTGTAATTCTCTATTATTTCATGTAAGCTAATTTGGTGAAAGATAAAATCATTTAAATATCTAAATAATTTATGATCTACATTATCAAACAGCTTTGACTTCAAATATTTTTCTAAACTTTCAATTGGAAGGTAATTAAGAGGAATATTATTGGCTATCTTATTTTTGGCAATATAATTTTCGGCTTTATTCTGAACATCACCATCTAATATCAACCTTATACTGGATGTTTTTCCAACTAAATTACTATTTACTACTTCACTGGCTAAGTCTATTACATTTGTGTAACCACCACAAGGAAGTATATAAATAAGTTTATTTCCCCATAGGGAATTTTCTCTAATTAGTCTTTTTATTATCTCTCTAGCTAGATCATCTTCAACAAGAATTATATAGTCATAACCAGTATGATCGTAAAGCATCCTAGTTGCATATGCTGGGTAACAAGGATTTATAACTTCTAATGAATGATCACTATGTCGCTCTATAAAGAAGATGTTTTGTGGATCTATAGAACCTATGAGTTCGAGCGAATGCGATGAAAAATAAATTGCATAATTATATATGTCTGACATTTCCTTCAGAAATCTTACAAGCCTTTTCAGTGAAGAAGGATGTAAGGCCAGTTCAATTTCATCAAGAATTAATAAACATGGTGTCGAGATTGAAGATCTATCTGAATTTCTTATATTGAGTGAATTTAAAATACTGATCAATAAATTCTCACCAGTTGACATATGGAATTGACTAACTCTTTTTTCTTGAATTTCGTAATAAAAGATATCTGCAGAAAATGTTCCTAAATGTCTAATTGAGGTTGGTGTTACCCTGAATAGTTTCTCATAGAAATTTTTATTATTATGTAAAATTAAACCTAAATTCTCCCTAATGAAGTCAGGTGCTATTTTTAATAAGCTAGTATTAATTCGATCTAATTTCTTTAAATTTAAGTAATTAGTATTCCTAAATCTGTTCCCGTATATTAAACTTCCCTCATAAAATCCCTTTAAATCGATATATCCCTTTTTTTCTGTTATCCACCTACCATCTTTTTTTTTGTAATTTTTTGATGCACCGTTATATTCAAATGAGATATAAGAATCCGAGGCAGTTTGACCAAAATAATCGTTCATAATCATGTTAAAAAACACACTCGATGCACATGTTACTAATGTACTTTTTCCAGCACCATTTTGTCCAGTAATAGCATACAGGCCCTTTAGAGTCGGGAGTTCAATTGTTATGTTATCAACAGATTTAATTCTATTGACGGTCATTTTTAATTTCATTACTTTAAAATAAATTTCTAGTTTGGTTATATGGCATTCCGTTTCGGAATTTATGCCATTAAGATACGCCAAACTTTATAAATATGAAACCTTATTTCATAAAATTTCATATTTATAGCTTCGCTGTTTGTCATACTTAATGTTTTATAAATCCCTCCACTTCATAAAAGCACCTAAATCTTTTTAATAAGTGCTGCGCACCCATTAAAAATCTTCAAGCTTTTAGAGTTTGGCTCGCCTGCTGTTCTCTCAGGCTTCGCTCTTGTCGCTATTTTTGGTAAGCCTAGGTCACATGCCCCTTTCAAAAATATCGCCAAGAGGCTTCGTCTATTGCATAGATATCGTTGAATCGTCCTTACGGACTTTTCTTCAACGACCTTCGTTCAACTCGCAGGACGGCGAGCGAATAAACAAATTTTCTAAAACTTGGTGAGACTCGGAAAATTACTTTATATACCCCTTGAAAATTTTCATGTCTCAATATGATGGAGTTGCTTATTCTCTTAGAAGGAAAGGTACTCAACAGCCAATGGGATTTCAAAAATCAAAAAACCTCCTTAACTTTATACAAAGAGGAAGGAGGTTATATCATGTAAATTAGGGAGAACAGTTGCGAGAACAGAAGCCTATTTAAGGCTCAAAAAACAAGGTTAATTAACAATATTTTTAAACTACCGTTCTAACAATAAATCTATCTAAGTGTTTTAAAATGAAGAGGTTAACAACAACAAACATCGCTTTAAGTCGTTGATTAAGAGTCTGTTGCTCTACCAACTGAGCTACGAAGTCATTTGATAGATCAAATGTAAGATTCAACAAAGATAAAGTCAAGTATAAAAGTAGATTTTTTTGACTTTTATGACATTCAAGCAAGATTTTTGACTTTTATCAAGCTTAAAATAAGCTCCGAGCAACCTCTTTTATTACAGCATTATCATAACATTTATTTATTCACACAGTAAACCGAAATAGAAAAAACCTATTGCGAGAACGATCTGAGAACAGATTATTTCTCAAAAACCTTAAATCAAGTTTCGATTGGTTCGACAGTATAATCTTTTTCCCTAATTGTTGGATTAATCCGGTCTTATAAAAAAGGTGATGAAATTCGACTGTACAAAAATTACAATTCCACCATTTAGCATAAGCGAGAACCTGCCATAAGTAAAAGTCGTAGGAAATCTACAATGGTGTTAAACTTTTCGTCAATCAAGAGGAAGTTCCCCATTCATCGCCGTCCAAATGCTCCCGCATCTTCTTATTCATCGCTACAGAAGCAATAGAAGTGCGCTCATACATCGGATCTACAAGATCATATAGAACTCTATAGCCCTGAAATATCTCCTCGGCAAATTCAAGGTTGCTGTTATATAAACCCATAAGTTCGCCATAGAGTCGTCGAAAGGCCTCCTGATCATCATCCACTGAAACAATATTGACCGACAGCTCTTCATAACGGGGGAAAACGTCATCAAAAACCGTAAAATAGCGATTATGTATAGGCCAATTTTCCTGGTATTCATCTGCCGGATCCATCAGGTCCATTTCATAATTATATTTCTGTGTCAGATCATCTATTTTGAGGTACAGCTGTTGAAAAGCATCGTGATGTTTTTCAATTTCCTCAAAAAGCCCCGTAACATCAATGGTGATCTCTTCGCTGATCTCCGGAATATTTGTTCCGTCGGATAATCCTAACGCATCTTCAACAATATCTAAACTTTGCTCCAGCGTCAATGCGCTCATATACAGGTCTGCAATTTTATCATTGGCTTCAGATAATCCCGGAATCAACAATTCCAAGCGTTGCTTTAGTGCATAAAGCTCATCATGAGCTTCATAGTAAATCGCTAAAGCCTCCTTTTCGAAATCGGGTTGTTCCTTGGATTCATCATATTCTAGAATAATGTCTTTCAAGGGATGTTCACGGACAATGGTCTTCATTTTCATGAGTTTGATACTTAAAATTGGCTGTCCCAGCTCCCTATGGGATCTGACATTTCACTGTACAGGGACAGCCAAATTTACATTATTTAATTTTATAATACGTAAGAACTTATAATATCGCTGTAGGTAACCTGTGGATTTCTTCCGATATAAGCTACACGGAATTCATATTCCTGAACAGGTTCCAGGCCGTTGATGGTCAACTTCGATTTCGAACTCATCGCGCGTTGCCACTCCATTGAACTGTTCTTTTTGCGATATTCAAATTGGTATACCAACACATATTTCCAATTGCCGACCCTTAGATTTGCAGCCCCACTAACAGATGGATTGATCTCTACAGTGAAATGCTTGGGTTTTGGCGCCGCACCAGTGCTTGTCTCACCACTTTTAGATGGAACAAATCCTGCTGCAAGTATAACCGCCGGATCTCCTAAGGCTATTTTCTCCACATAAAGAGACATATGATAGACGATCTGCCTCAAAGCACTAAGCGCCTGATTTTTAATCACGACTAATCGCTTATCCCGATATGAGGCATCTGCCTGCGCTTTCTTAAAAGTTGTAAATGCCAGCTCAAGGTCTGCCAATGAAGGCTCTATATTCTGAAACTGATCTGCATTTTCCGTCAATTTAACGACGATATTCTCAACAAACTTCACATACTGTGCTTCGTTGTTGTTTAATTTGGTTTGTAACGTTGTTTTAATCATAATAAAAAAATTTAAATGTTCATAATAAGTTGATCAACGATACAAATATAGAATGGGGTACCTCGAAATAGGGGGTCAAATCGTGACAGTTCAGATGGTATAAAATGGAAAATTTTGTCACGTTTTGACCCCTCCAATCAAAAAACAGCAAAAAAACCTAAGTTAAAGCCAATAGAAGCAGTTTTCGCTCAACTGGAAAAAAGTCATTTTGCCCCAGAAAAATATCTTTTTGCCCTAGCAAAATGTCCAATTGCCCTGAAAATATGAAAGAATGCGCCATAAAAATGATTGCTAGCCTCGGAAAAAGATTATACTTCCCCGGAAAAATATCCTTTTGCCCAGGTATTATTATATATTGCCCCAACTTTTATCCATCCTGCCCGGGCTGATACATAAAATGCTCCAGAAATTTGTCCAAATGCCCTGGAAACATAACAGAATGCCCTAGCATAATTACGATATGCCCCTTAAAAAGAATAGAATACCTAGGCATAACAGCCTTCAATCGGCGCATAACATTATCAATCCTGAGAATTATCGTCATCAGCCTGCTCAGCATTGCTTTCGCTCTGCTGGAAATCACCCATCTCCTTACGGAATAATGTCGGACTCTGAAAAAAATATTTTTTAAATTCCTTACTAAAATATTTTCTGTTCGGATAGTTTAGCAGATTGGAAATCGCCTCAACAGACATTTCTCCTTCATAAAGCAGATCACGGGCATGGTTTAATTTCAGTTTTTGGATATAATCCATAATTTTGACAGGGCGCCCTTCAAAAGCTCTGTTCAATTTCCGGACATGTACATTGAGCGCCTTGGCGACCATTTCTTTATCTATTGAATCTAATAAATTTTCACGAATATAAGCCAGCGCTTTATGATAAAGGACCAGCATAGAGCCCTCTCCCTGATCTGCCTGCTTATCCAGCTGCCGGCAATATTCGTCTAACAATTTAGTAACTCCCAGTATAAGTTCAGCAGTACCACTAAAGGGGCGATAGGCTATCGCACTGATATCGCACCAAGCCTTGCGAAGACTATGACTTATACTAATGTCAGTCTCCCAATAAATCGATGTCTTTTGGGATGGATCACCAAAAACCAGCGAGCCTAACATCGGGAACTCTTTTAGCAACTGAAAAATTACGTTTTTTTTATACCCAATAAATACAACCCATTGCACCCCCGAATTCAAAGACAATGGAACTTTCTTATTCGCTGAAGAAAAAGAAATACATCGATTGTCGCTGAGGGGCAGGCTATGTGGCAGATAGAGTTCAGCCATATTGGCAAATTGGTATTGCTGCCAGAAACCTATTTCTTCTGTCAGCAGATCTAAACGAAAAGCCATGCCATCGATAGGCCCTTTTATCTCCAAAAGAACAAGTTCATCAAGTTCGATATAGATTCCTTGTAGATGGTCTTGGATACAATAATGATATGCTAAGGGCAAAAAGGAAAGCAGGCTTGCCCGAAGAGGTCTATCCGCAGGCGATAGCGGTTCTTTAAAGTTTACATAATTAGGCACTAACATAAAGCCAATTTTGGTTATTGATATGAATTTAACGAATTTCAATAAATAGTCCTATAAAGAGGGGGAAAATCTCTGTCACAATTTTATAACCTCAACATACGACTAGGAAAAAAGAGACGTCTAAAAGCAAAGTCAAGCCCTTTGAGAATCGAATGTTGGAATTAACACAGTAGGGGCTATGAACAAAAATGACTAAAAATGGGCTGTCCAAAAGAAATTGAACAGCCCATCCCGATCAGTAATCACAAGGATTTACATTATTTGAGATCATTAAGAATCTCCTTCACTGCACGTTCCAGCTGCGGATCTTTATTTTCCATACGGTCTTGCATGGTATTTTTCACAAAAATATCCGGTGCGACACCTGTCTGCTCCAGATCCTGACCGTCTAGGGTATAACATCCCCAAGAAGGTAAGCGGTAAAAAGAGCCATCGACCAATCCTTTACCTGAGGTAAAGATGATCCAACGGTACGTTTCATTTCCGATAACCTTACCCAGTTTCAATGCTTTGAACCCCGCTGCGGTCATCTCCGCATCACTCAGCGATTGCTCATTGATCAACAGCACGATCGGTTTGGCTGCAGGTGCAAAATTACTTTGCGGAGCACGCTTTCCACCACGGTATTGCCATTGTAGATAAGGGCGCTGCGACAAAAAGCGCAATACCTCATCATGCACATTTCCGCCGGTATTATAACGTAAGTCTAAGATGATACCTTGCTTGTTATTTTCCTGCTCGGCCATATCCATGAGAAAACGCTGTAATTCGCCGCCCGACATATTCTTCATGTGCGAATAAGCAATCTTATTGTCACTCAGTTTGTCCACACGGTTGCGGTTATCCTTGATCCATTCATCGTAAATCAATTCCCTAAAAACTGTACTGGAAGCCGGTCGTACATTCGTTTGAACCTCTTTCCCATTACGGCTCAAAGTCAGCTGAATTTCCTCCTCTAATGATGGCCAGGTGAAATAGCTGTCCCGATCTGCCGCAGTATTCAATTTAACACCATTGACAGCGACCAGTACATCTCCTTCTTTGATATCCACCTCTTTCTTAGCCGCCGGTCCATTGGCGACAATGCGACTGATTTTATAAGGATTTTGGCTATCATATTCCACGCCGATTTCGTTGGTCACAAAACCAAATGGTTTGCGCTCTTCAGCACCCGTTGAACTGAAACCCAGGTGTGATGAGTTCAGCTCACCCAACATATCATTCAGGAGAATACGCAGGTCATTCCGGTCGTTGATGCCGGGTAAATATTTTTCGTATTTCTTTTTGGTTGCCGTCCAGTCCACACCATGGAAATTATGGTCATAAAAGTTCTCTTCCAGATTGGCCCAGGTCTCATAAAACATCTGGTTAAACTCTTTCTCCAGATCCTTATTAAATTTATAGCTCATGGTTATTGCATCGAGCTTATTTCCCTCCAAACTATATTTCTGTATAATACCACGATTAAGCACAAAATACTTGCCGGCCGATTCCTGTACCTGTCCCATTCCACCTTCGATGACCTTTTCAGTTTTTGGAGCAGTGAATGGTTCATATACTGTACGATAAGCACTGAACTTGCCCTCATGGTCAGACCCATAGAAGACATAGGTCTTGTCTGCCTTTTGGATCACCAAAGGGCTGTATTGTGTCCCAAATGCGGGACTGACCTGCTCAATACGATCCCGCAAACCCTCAAGGTCAAGCTGTACCAAGACGGTTTTCTTTGGTTCCGGACTAGGGGCTGCCGGTTTATTCTTATCTGCATTAGCCTTGCTCTTATCCTTGGCATCATTTTCTTTTTTAGGTGCTGTTGGCTTATTTGCGACCGAATCTTTTTTTACTGTGGGCTGGGCAAATAATTCATCAAATTTCGTACTGCGATAAGGTTGGTCAAAATTGGTCAGCGCCATACGGAATATGCTCGAGTTTTGCATTCCGGTAGGGTACGAGGGCTTAGTTCTATTACTTGCAAAATAAATATACTTGCCATCTGGCGACCAATAAGGGCTGGTCTCAGAGACACCGGTATTGGTTAGGTTGGTCGTTTGTCCACTTTTGAGGTTATGGACAAAGATATCCTGCTCAAAATTACGCATTGCGGTAAATAGCAAATAATTGCCGTCTGGCGAAAATGAGGGTGACGAATTCTGGAATCCCCAGATTTCGTCTTTGACTACAGTCTGGCTCTTGAGAGTACCTAGATCCAACGTACGTACTTCATCACGGCCACTTAGGTACACCGCTTTAGTACGGTCAGCATTAAAGGTAATGTCACGGTTGTTTCGAAGATCTTGGGTCAGCTGCTTTACTTCACCTTTTCCGTCCGCAGTGCGGGAAAACCAATTTTGATAACCTTGGAATGTTTGGCTATAGAGTAAGGTTTTGCTATCCTTAAGCCATTTGACCTCCATGACGCGCTCTCCCTGTCCGGACATCTGACGGACAAACTTACCCTCGCTATCAGAAACAAAAAGCTCTCCTCGGGATACAAAAGCTATTTTTTTGCCATCTGGCGAGACATCAAAATTACTGATACTGCCCGAAATATTGAATTCCTTTAGCTTTCCGAGGACCTGATTGCGGTTTAAAGCAATATTAGGTTGTACTGTTTTCTTTCCATTGACATCGTAAATATAGAGCTGATAGCCCTTTTCAAATACAATCTTATCGCCATTTGCTGACACAAAGGGTCTTTTAATGGATTCAGGGAAACTTGTCAGCGCTGTTTTGGTCTTACCATTCAGCTGATACAGGTTATATTCGCCGTTGTTTTCATCCGAAACATAGTATATCGTTCCTTTTTGGTCTATCGTTGGCCATAGGTCTTTTCCGACATAGTCTGTATACTGTTGAAAGGCTTTTGTTTTGGGATTATAGGAGCGGATATCTGGGTTGAATGCTCCTTTATAACGCTTGCGGTTTGCCGAACTATATCCTTCCCAGCTATCGTTGAACAGGAGCTCTCCCGATGGTGTAGGAACGATACCGCTGATATAATTAAAAAAATGTGGAAATAGGCGTGTTGCCGTACCGCCATCTACTGAGACCTGGTAACCACCCATACGATTATAACGTGTCGAAGTAAAATAGAGTGTTTTACTGTCCCAGCTCCAGCTATCCACTTCATCCGAAGCGTCATGCGCGGTCAATTGACGGATGTCTCCACCCGCTAAGGGCATGACATAGACGTCCATATTCCCGTTTTGGTTGGCCGAGAATGCTAACCATTTGCCATCTGGGGAGATTCGGGGATTGATCTCATTACCTTCCATACCAGTAAGCCGGACAGCAACCCCACCTTGGCTTGCTACTTTCCAAAGATCACCTTCATAACTGAATACCATCTCCTTCCCATCGGGCGTTAACGCGGGATGAGACAAGAATGTCGGTTGCTGCGCAACGACATAAGCAGTTCCACCATAGGCCAGAACTGCACTCAAAAGCAGTTTTTTTATCATTATATCTAGGAGGCTAATAATTGTTTGCCTTTAACAAAAATAGAATAGCTTATTGAAAAACTATTGAAGTATTGCGAATTTTACATTTTTATTGAATTTAGCCCGATATTAATAGGTCTTGTTTCAACATCTTCGTATATTTAATATAAAGTAGGGGAGTGCCTTCAGCTGCTGGCATCTGATCCTCGTAGCAATAAGTAAGGTCGAATCAGGCAGAGGCAACATATAGAATACTGATAATAAACTACTTAAAGAAAACTAATTTATCCCAACAAATAGGCGAAGATAATTATCATAACCTTCCTGCACAGAAAGCAAAGTGCAAGAAGATAATTAGCACTATTTTCAAAGATAATTATCACTTAATTTTAATTGCCGATTATGCGCTCGCTCAGCTTAACGATCATTTTTTCTGTTGAGACTGAGCTGATAAATTTCTTTATTGATCCTGTCGTAAAATGAAATACTTATCCGTAACTTTGCACGCTCAAATCAAGCATTATGGACGCAACCTTAACTCACTCAGAGGAAGATCTTTACAATAAGCGCAATCGCATACGGATTGCTGTATCACTTTTCTTTTTTTGTCAGGGTATTGCTTTCGCATCCTGGGCTAGTCGCATCCCTGTCATCAAGGAACGCCTCCATTTGAGCGAAGGACAACTGGGTACGATTCTATTGATGCTTCCTGTGGGACAACTGGCGACAATGGCTCTTTCCGGTAAGCTGGTTACAAAGTATGGTAGCGCCAAAGTCCTAAGTATCGTACCGATTGCTTATGCATTGGTGCTCTGCTCCATCGCCTTTGCTCAAAATGCCTGGCAACTGGGGGCCATTCTATTTCTTTTTGGTGTAACGGGTAATATGTGCAATATTTCGGTCAATACACAGGGAGTAGCCACAGAGCAGATCTATAAGAAGTCTATTATGACTTCTTTCCATGGTGCCTGGAGTGTTGCTGGTTTTACCGGAGCACTCGTTGGACTGCTGACCATGAACCTTGGTCTGGATACGCTACCCCATTTCTTGATTATATTGGCTTTCGTCACTGCCAATACATTGATTAACCAGCGGTATCTGGTTCCGGGAAAATCGCCGCAGAAAGAAAAGCGGAGTTTCTTTTCCAAACCGGAGGGAAGCCTTTTGCAACTGGGCATCATTGGATTTTTCAGTATGGCAACCGAGGGAGCCATGTTTGACTGGAGTGGGGTATACTTTAAGGAAATTGTACATGCCCCCGAAAAATTCGTTGTCGTAGGCTATGCTTCTTTTATGATCATGATGGCTATCGGCCGTTTCGTGGGTGATGGCGTGATTCGCAAACTGGGCCGCAAAAGAACTTTACAATATAGTGGAATCTTGATGTTTGTAGGTATGATGACCTCGGTCGTTTTTCCTCAATTTATTGTATGCACCCTTGCTTTTATGCTTGTGGGGATCGGTGTTGCCTGTAATGTACCGTCTATCTATAGTATCGCTGGCCAAAACAAAAATGTACCATCGGGCGTGGCATTGGCCATGGTTTCCAGCATTAGCTATCTTGGTTTTTTAATGGGACCGCCGCTGATCGGTTATATCGCAGAGGTCTTTAGTCTCCGTTATTCTTACGGTGTTTTCGCCTGCTTCGGCTTACTCATGTTTGGTATGGTCGGAAGATTATCGCTATTTAAGGAAACGCAGTCAGATTCGTAACGATATCGGCTTTAGATAGGATATTCCTAAGAATTTAATTGGATTCGACTATTGCTATTGGCTTTTTACCACCATTCCCTGCGGTGTTTTCGTTCGTCTTGGCTTACTCATGTTTGGCGTGGACGGAAGGTTATCGCTATTTAAGGAAACGCCCCCCAATTCGTGCTTAGCCATGCCTGCTACGGTCTTCGTTCTTGCTTTGCCCTATTTCTGTTTATCACCGCAGGAAGAACTGCTCCCATAAATTTGATTTGAGGAAATTTAAAGTTTGATACCAGACGTTTATTGAATGAAATCATCGGCATAAGAATAAAATAAATACAGGTAGTTCCCACACCCAATAGCGATCCAAACGCAACATCCTCAAGGAAATGCTGTCCCAAATAAATTCTGGAATAGCCTGTTAACGCTGCTAAAATAAAACAAAACAGACCTATTCTTTTGTCCTTGGAAATGATGGCAACAGTCGCCGCCATAGCAAATGCAGAAGTTGTATGTCCCGAAGGGAAGGAATTTGCATAGGCCACAGGCAACCAAGAGACAACATGGAATGTCGGATCTCCTTTAAACATCGCTGCCGGACGCTCCGCATGAAATATACTTTTCAAAACACTACATACCAGGCCCGAAAAAACATAAGTTCCAAAAATTCCCTTGGCGAAATTCCATTTTTTCAGAAAGCAAAACACAAGAGCGAGGGCTATAATACAGATCCCATCCCCGACGAATGTGTTCAGTGTCATGAAAATATCCGCCCATAGGGCATGATGACGATTAATAAACTGAAATGATTCTCTTTTTGTAACAAAAAGTAGGATAGAGGCAATCAGTATAAACCATATACCGAAGGTTATGAAAAAGGCAGGATTGGTATTATATATCCTTTTAAATTGATTCTGAATCACTTTTATCATTTCACAGGTTTTTTCGGACAATTTAGCTGTCGAATATTAGTAAGTCATTAATTTGTAATAAAATTTAAATTAACACAATTTTTACCAATACTGAAAATATTATGACAAAAGTCCAGAAATGTTACAGAATTAATGACATAATTAGTTTATTGATGATCAATTGGTTTATATGAGTTTGGCATAAATAGCATCTTTTGACAATCTTATATTTCATTTACACTTTGCTTTTTCAATATTTTAATTCAATATCGTGCTATCAATTAATATCCAAAAGATACCATAAAAGTAAAAAACACCGTAGCTGATTCTTGGAGATATCGAGAAGCTTTATGAAAAATTAAAAAAGAGAAAGAAGACCGTCTGACAGACTCTATTACTGAGACAATTATGAGTGCTCAACCCGCGAACGCTGATTCCAAACATAAACCTCCGCACAGTAATAAACAAGATATCCTTCCAAAAAAAAGAGAAATACCTTATATCGTATTTCTCCTGCAATTGAAAAGCGACACCAATAATATCACTTCTCCTTATGTAGCCCCGAGCAGAATTCCAATAGAATATAGATGCATAATTATTGATAAAAGAAGAATTTGCATGAGATTCTGCATGTACAAAAAACTCCATTACTTTAAATATTTCGGTATATTACCGAAAGTTTATAATTTTGTAGTTTAGAATGACAATAAATCAAAGCAAACAATTTTGTTATAGAATAGCACATATTGACAATTTACCTTTAATACTTAGAGATGGGTTAGTCTCTAAAAAGCAGATCAATTATAATGATCAATATATTAACATTGGTAATCCATCAATAATTGATGTTAGATCAACAACAGAAGTTAAGCTGCCTGATTATCACACAATTGGTGATTATGTTCCATTCTATTTTACTCCAAAATCAATAATGTTATTAAATATTCAGACTGGTTATCAAAGCCCATTAGTAATAAAAAGGCATCCATCTGAAATTATTGTTTTGAGATGCAGAATAAAAAAATTAATAGAGCTTCCCAAATGGTTTTTTACTAATGGGCAAGCAAATACATTTATAACCGAACATTATAATGATATAAAATTTTTGGATCAAATAGATTGGATTACTATACAAAATTGTGACTTTAAGAAAACACTTGCAGATAATGATAAGCCAAGAAGATATCAAGCAGAATTCTTAGTTCAGAATCATGTTCCGATTGAATATATAGATTCTATTTATACGTATGACGAAGTTGCCAAAAATCGAGTTTGTAAAGCTCTTGAAGAATATAAAAAAGAACTAATAGTGGGAGTGCAAAAACTTTATTATTTTTAATCATGATAACTTTTGTTAAAGGAAATTTATTAGAAAGTAATGCCATAGCTTTAGTAAATACAGTAAACACTATTGGTATTATGGGTAAAGGTATAGCTTTGCAATTCAGAGAGACCTTTACTTTAAATAACAAAGAGTATTTAAAAGCTTGTAAAGAAAATTCATTAGCACCAGGAAAATTATTATGCGTATGGGATAGTAGTCTCCAAACAGGAAAAAAACTTATAATTAATTTTCCAACTAAAATTCATTGGAGACAAAAATCTAAATATGAATATATTGAGTCAGGTCTTGTATCACTTGTAAAAATAATTCAGGAAAAAAATATTGAAAGTATTGCAATTCCACCATTAGGATGTGGAAATGGTGGTTTAGAATGGGAAATAGTGAAAGATATGATTATAAAGAAGCTTTCTCATTTGAGTATTGATATCTTAATCTATGAACCCAATAGTGAAATTAAAGCCCTATTGCAAAAACAAGAAACTAAGAAAGACATTGAACTAACTCCTGCTAGAGCATCTTTATTATATGTTTTATTTGCTTTTGAGAGCTTAGGTGAATATGCAACACTATTCGCAGCAAATAAATTAGCCTATTTTTTACAAAGAAAAGGGCAAAAATTAAACTTAAATTTTGTTGCGCACAAGTATGGCCCTTACGCAATTGGTGTAGAAAAAGTTCTATACTATTTAAATGGGACCTATTTAAAAGGATTAGAACAAGGACAATCTACAGCCTTCGAACCATTAAAACTTAACTATGATAAATGGAATGAGGTTAATCACTACATAAATAATAAATTAAGGTCTGAAGACGCCCATATAGTAAAAAGTTTGGTAAAATTTATATCCAATTTTTCATCTGAGTTGTCGCTTGAAATATTAGCTTCTGTGGATTTTATTATTAAAGATCAACCCAATGCTACAGTAGATGATATTATGGAGGTTATCAAAAATTGGAGTGATAGAAAGCAAAAATTGTTTAAAAGAAACTTAGTAGAGAGCGTCTTCAAATATTTAGACGGTTATAAAACATCATTAAAAGATTAATATTATTAATTTAACACTAAAAAGCCAAAACATATTTGTTTGAAGACATTAAAGGATGCTATCAAAGGGTATAAGTATCTTAAGGAAAATAACTATATGGATCAATTCATTCAAATTAATTGCTGCCCACAAAAGTCGGGGTTGTATGGGATCTTGTATGAGAAGAAACAAAAATCGCCGAAATCTTTAAGACTTCGGCGATCTTTTTCGAAATAGTAGCCCCGAGCAGAATCGAACTGCTATCAAATGTTTAGGAAACATCTATTCTATCCGTTGAACTACGGGGCCCTTTCAAAAGCCAAACTTAGGTTTATTTTACAAATAAGTCAATAGTTAGTTGAAAATCCACGCTATATTTTTTGTAGACCTCCCATCATTAAGAAAAAAATAGCTCGATGATGATGTTCAACAATGCCTCAATTACCACCGCGACCATATACATCCAATAACGGAAGTAGCTAAGGATTAATCTGAAATAGCACTAGATACCCTGCGACAGTGCAGTCATAACTAAGACACAACAAGCCGTAACAGCTATCTTAAACAGATTGCAATCGGTGCAAGACGCTTATCTATTTGACAGGAAAATTTAAAGTGAATTTATAAAGGAAAAAAATGTGGAGGGAGAAGGATTCGAACCTTCGAAGCCGAAGCAACGGATTTACAGTCCGTCCCATTTGACCGCTCTGGAACCCCTCCAGCATTGCGCTATTTTGAAATAGAACGTCGCAAAAATAGACTTTGCGTAGCAAATGTGCAACTATTTTGACACATTAATCTGTAACTACCCCAGTATGAATTGTTTTATTTTTTCAAAATGACCCTGATCCCGTATAAACATATCATCAAGGCCATATTAATATAATAAAAACTTATTGTTATATTCTAGTCATAATAGATTTTGATGATAGTGTATTGGTAAAATCAATTCGCTTTTTGATCGCAGTTGCCTTATCTTTGTGCCAACAAAAAAAGAAAGATATATTATGAGTTTCACAGGTAAAAGTTTTCCAAGCATTACGGTAGATGCAATCGATTATTTAGGCGACAATTTACAGATCAACGTTTTCGAAAAAGCAGTTAAAGAAGGTAAAAAAGTAATTTTATTCTGGTACCCAAAAGATTTCACTTTTGTATGTCCTACAGAATTACATGCTTTCCAAGAGGCTGCGGCTGAATTTGAAAAACGCAACACAATCTTAATCGGTGCTTCTTGCGACACAAACGAAGTTCACTTTGCTTGGTTAAACACTGCAAAAGATAATGGTGGTATCGAAGGTGTTGAATATCCTATTTTAGCTGATACTAACCGCAACTTATCTAGCGTATTGGGTATCTTGGACGTTCAAGAAGTGGAGCATCCTGAATACGGTACATTAGCACAAGGATCTGCTGTTACTTACAGAGCTACTTATTTGATCGACGAAACTGGCCGTGTATTCCACGAGTCTGTAAACGATATGCCTTTGGGCCGTAACGTAAAAGAATATTTACGCTTGATCGACGCTTACGCTCACGTACAAAAATTTGGCGAAGTATGTCCTGCAAACTGGGAAGAAGGTAAAGATGCAATGAATGCAGACAGAAAAGGTGTAGCTGACTATTTAGCTAAACACTAACAATAAAAGACCCTAGTTCTTATCAACAGGGGCCTTTATCCCGGCTCCTGTTGATTTCTCCATCAATCACCTTAATAATAAAATCATGTTACAAGAATTAGAAAACGATAATTTACAAGAAATTGTAAACAATAACGATATTGTGATGGTTCAGTATGCTGCTACCTGGTGTGGTAATTGCAAAATCATGAAACCAAAATTCAAGAAATTGTCTGGCGAAAATGAGCGTGTTCCTTTTATCATCGCTGATGCAGAGAAATTCCCTGAATCACGCAAATTGGCGAACGTCAATAACCTACCTACATTTGCTGCATTTAAAAACGGTAAATTGGTGAATCAAGTACAAACAAATAAGTTAGACGCATTAGTAGAATTATTCAATGAAGCTGCCGGTAATTAAACATCTTACAGAATTCATCGAACAGAATGATGTCGACTATGTATTGGAGACCATCGAGACATTGGAAGCTCTTACTGAAGCTCCATTGAAAGATGAGGAACTCGACGTGATCGGTGAATTAATTTCTAACCTATACGGAGCAGTAGAGGTTGATAAATTGATAAAAGAAGGCAATTCGAAAAAAGATGCCTTAAATATGTTCATGAAACGTGTTTTAGGAGCAATTGACAAATAATTTTGCTTGATTAAACACCCTGAAGTGAAACTTTCTTTTCATATTTTTAGTTGCCCAAAAGCTAAATTGTTGACAAAATTTAGCAATGTGGAAAACTAATTGAAGGAATCTGACAGAACTAAATATTTTCTACATATATTTACTATGTTAAAGGTTGCCACTTGGAGCGAAGCGACAAAATAACTATTCTCTAAAAATTCGTTTCAGGAAAAAATATTTTAATTGTTAAACGGAAATTTCAACTTGATTGGAATTTCCGTTTTTTGTTTTCAGCTGAATTTTAAGCTAACGCCTTTATTTTCGCAGGTTTCATCTACTTTCTAGCGAATAATATACATTAAAATTACAATGTACAATGATGCGGTTTTGGATGAAATCTTTATCTTTAAACATGCGAAAACCCTTTCTTTCCGTCATTATTCTATTGGCTAGTATGCTGTCAAAATCGACTGTACAAGCACAAAATCCGCAGTGGAATGCCGCCGAGATTAAGCTTAACCTAGAAAAACTGAATATTTTAGGCTCTGTTCTGTACTTTGCAGCACATCCAGACGACGAAAACACCCGTCTGATCGCTTGGCTGGCCCAGGAGAAAAAATATAGAACGGGTTACTTATCCCTGACCCGTGGTGACGGAGGGCAAAATCTCATCGGCACCGAACAGGGCATCGAGCTGGGACTGATCCGTACGCAGGAACTTCTTGCCGCACGAAAGATCGACAAAGGGGAACAATTTTTCTCCTCAGCGTATGATTTTGGGTTTTCCAAAACGCCCGAAGAAACGTTTGCCTTCTGGGACAAACAACGGGTGCTCGCCGAAGCAGTATGGTTGATCCGCAAATTCAGACCTGATGTGATCATAACAAGGTTTCCCCCCGATGCCAGGGGCGGACATGGTCACCATCAAGCCTCAGCAATGTTAGCACATGAAGCTTTCAAAGCTGCCGCAGACCCCAAACAGTTTCCCGAACAGTTGCAATACGTAAAAATCTGGCAGGCCAAACGCCTCCTTTGGAATACCTTTAATTTCGGCGGACAGGACAACACAAGCGAAGATCAGCTAAAAGTGGATATCGGAAACTATAATGCACTGATAGGGGCTTCCTATGGTGAAATCGCCGCACATAGCCGTTCTTCCCACAAAAGCCAAGGCTTCGGATCTGCCGCTCAACGTGGTTCATCCATCGAGTATTTTGAGTATGTCGACGGTACTCCCGCAAAAGCTTCTCCCTTGGAAGGAATAGATACTTCCTGGAAAAGGGTCCCAAATAGCGGAACAGTACAGTCATTGATCGCTAAAGTCAATCAGAACTATCAAATGGATAAGCCTGAATCAGCTTTACCTGATCTGATCCAGCTCTATAAAGCCCTTGATCAGATCAATGATACGTACTGGAAAAACGAGAAGAAAAAGGAGGTAGAGAAATTAATCTTAGCCTGTGCCGGAATTTGGTTTGAAAGTATCGCAAAAAATCCAGATTATGCGGTAGGTGATCAGATCAATGTCGACAACGCCATTATTGCACGACGTCCGGATGTTACCGTACAATTGGCTAAGCTAAATGGCAAAGAGATCCATAAAAACCTTGTCAACAACCTTCTTTTAAAAGATGCTACCACCGTTAGTGCTATAAATTCAACACAGCCTTATTGGTTAAATGAACCTCACGCCAAAGGAAAATTTAATGTCAGTGATTTCAATCTCACTGGTTATCCCGAAAACCCCAATAATCCAAAAGTACGCTTTGAATTATTGATCAATGGTATTGCAGTCGCATTTGACCAGAATATACAATATAAATATACCGACCCCGTTCGTGGCGAAATCTATCATCCGATAGTTGTCCTTCCACAGCTCACAGCAAAGAGTTCAAGCCCATTGGCCTTGACTCAAAATGCCCAATCTGTCAAAGTAAACCTGTTGTTCCAAAAAAATGGACAGGATCCGGCACAATCATTTAATGTAAAGGCTATTGGTGCAAAAGGCTGGGAAATAGCTCCTGCTTCATTTGAACTCCAGTTCGCCTCCGGTGTCAGCAATCTTTACAAAGAGATCACGATAAGCCCCTTAGATGCCACTGTTTCGTCCATTGATACACTGCTTTTTCAAGTCAATCAAAAGGATAGACTAAAAGAAATAAAAACAATAGGTTATAACCATATTCCGGAGATTGTGTATTTCCCTGATGTTGCTATAAAAATGAGCAATATCAATCTAAACAATGCGGTTAAAAAAGCAGCCTATATCCATGGCGCAGGTGATCTCATTCCCGAATCGCTCAATGCAATTGGCATCAAAGTGGACGTGTTAACAAGCGAACAGCTATTAAAAAGTGATCTTTCAGGCTATGATGCGGTCATCTTGGGTGTGAGGATCTTCAATGTCAATAAAGACATCGCACAGATTCAGAATAGACTATTGGATTATGTCAATAATGGCGGAACTGTGCTCGAGCAATACAACGTAAGCAATGGCTTGGTCTCGAAAAATTTTGGTCCCTATGCTTTCAGTCTTGGAAGGAGTCGGGTTACTGATGAACTTGCCGCTGTTCATTTTGACGAAAAAGACCCTGTTTTTAATTATCCCAATAAAATTACAAAAGCTGACTTTGACAATTGGGTGCAGGAGAGGGGATTGTACTTTGCTGAAAATATTGACAAAAGATACCGTACACCGATCAGCATGCAGGATCCGGGAGAGCCTTTGCATAAAGGATCATTATTGATCACTGAATATGGAAAAGGGAAGTTTGTCTATACATCGTTATCTTTTTTTAGACAATTACCTGCTGGAATTCCCGGAGCTTACAGATTATTTGTAAATTTGTTATCAAAATCAAAATAAAATATCACAATGGAAAATCAGATTGACAACAACTGCACAACGATAGATGCTGGCAAAGCAAAAGGGATCATCCTTTTAGTCGCTGTAGTATTTGGTGCATTAATTGGCTTCGCTGCAAATGAGACATTTTTAAGCATCATTGGCGGTGCTGTTATCGGATTGATTATCGCTGCGTTTTTTAACAGTGTTATCTATCCTCAAAAGCCATCAGACAGATAAAATACAGAATGAATAGCTGGAAACGCTACTACTGGATGGTCGTTATCTGGCTATTTATATTTATCCTTTTTCTGTACTTTTTTACGAAACATTATTCATGAGTACAGCAGATTGGGCCGTTCTATTGCTAACACTTTTGTCGATTGTCGCC
>Ga0213829_1000661_pt1 | contig 30163 bp, 22 predicted proteins | sample MC6MC0896MG_FD_180665 | JGI IMG/M metagenome (GOLD analysis project Ga0213829, IMG submission 180665) | Enriched soil aggregate microbial communities from Iowa State University, Ames, United States - MC6-MC0896-MG | ecosystem: Environmental > Terrestrial > Soil > Unclassified | place: USA: Iowa...
AGGCATACAATATCGCCCAGAGCAGGGTTTTTGCTAAAAAAATGCATGGTCGTGAAAAATCCCATATGAGGGAGTGCGACAGTCATGATCAATTTTTCGCGTCGCTCTGTACAATAGCGTTCTTTAGCCAGAATGCCGGCCAAAACAATATAAAGTGTCTGCTGCCCATGCGGAACTGCAGATACAATCTGGCCTCTGCGCATCGCTACAATCTTAGCATGGCTTGTCAGCCAGCGTTTATGAAAATCTTCAAGGCCGGGATGCAATTTTGCCCAATAGGTATAAAACGCCAATAGCGCATCTTTTTCAGAGTAGTATGTTCCCATTATTCAGACCTTTGGTATAAGAATGCCTTGTTGCGCAATTTTTCAATTTTGGTTTTATCGAGCCCAGTATAGTGATGGATTTCTTTATTGCTCAGAAAATCCACATAAGGACCATATTCTTCCAGAAAGAGATGGATGCGATCGTCCCAGTGGGGCTGCTGTTTTATAAAATCAGACAAGCAGTGCTTTGCGCTATAGACCATCTCCTGTTCCACAAGCCAGTGCCTGAGTTTCCGTGGCGATCGGACAATACAGTGTAGCTGTTCCATGGAGATCTGTAGAATCCAGCTGGGCATTAGCGTGCGGGTACGAAATTTATGGGCTGATTGGTTGTACAGCCAGATATCATCGGGCTGCAAGAGTTGTACTAAAGTGGAGGGATATAGACTCCGGCCGTTGCGGTAATATTCTTTGAGCAGACCGTGTACCAGAAAAAAAAGACAGGGGGTGGGCTGTTCGATACGCCGCCCGGGAGGAATGTAATGGACGGTAATGGCATCCATCAATTCGTCCGGATAACTTGGCCGTGGTATACCAATCTCTTGCAGGCGATGCAGAAAATAGGGAACCAGCCGTTGCTTGATAACGGTTAGTGTATTCATAATGGGTTTATATATGCGGGGTCTATCTACTTGGGTAAAGACCTAATGCTAAAATAAAGTATTTGTTTTTACTTTAAAAGGTATTTGTTTTTCATATGAGCAGTGTATCTGTGTTTTTTTTGGAAATTTTCTTTCAAAAAATATTGTTTACTAATTGTTTTTTTGGAAAAATATTTACCAAAATAGCTTGTATAGTGTAAAAATAGTGTCGAGATAACGATTAACTTTTGTTTAATAAAAAGCTAGTATTATATTAGAAGTTTATTTTTTTAAAATATATTTTCAAAATTTAGCATTTTATGAATTCAGATATTAATATTCAACTGGTGTTATTTGAGTTGATCGCAGAAAAAGCAGGTGATGCGCAGGAGCTTTCAAAGACATTAAAGGAACTGCTTATTCTAGAGGACAGACCATTGCGAAATCGTATGGCGGGAACCACTTACTTGACAGGACCTGAGTTTTACAAATTGACCAACTATTATCAGATCTCGTTGGAGGATATAAATACAAGGCTCGGAATTGACAATAAAACGATTCCAGTGCAAATCATGGAGCAGGTGGATGGCTTATATATCCCACTGTTTGAGCCTGACCTCACTGGCCTAAAGCTTTATTTAGAAAGATTAGATATGGATATTGACATGCTGAAGGATCAGAAGGATACTGCCTGGATCAGGATTATCTGCTCTGAGGTACCACTATATCATCTTATGGGATTTACCGAGCTCGTCTATTTTAAGATCTACGTGTATTACTATCATATTGTGGATAGGCGATCGACATTTGAAGATTTTTTAGAGCGTGTGCGGTCTTTAAACCTGCTGCCATATTTTGAGGCGATATTTGAATCTTATCGGTCTATAGACAGTGCCGAAATATGGGATAAACATACCTTCGAAAAACTATTGCGACTGATCGAAGAATGCCATGTGCAGCATAAATTTGTGCATGAGGATACCTTAGCACTGCTATTGGGACAGGTGGATCAGCTGATACAGTATCTCAAACCATTGATTTTGGAAGGGAATAAGATTAAATATGCCCGATTTGAACTCTATGATTTTGAGTCGGTCATCCGCGAGGGCTTTATCCTGATGGGAAGAGATCAGCAGCCTACGGCGGCTTTGCTGAAAATCTTTATGATCCAATCGATAAAAATAGAATATCCCAGAATGCTTTCCTTACTACATGATGTGTTTGAGGCGCACCTTGGTCGATCCAATGCGATGGACAGAAGCTCCTTTCGTGCAAAGAATGAATTTTTCAACCTGCTATTGGAGCAGGCCATGCTCTACCGTAACAGGATGCTGAAGAGTCCCGATTAAAACGGGACCTGTTCGGTCCATTTACAAGGATATTATCAATTTGAGTATAAACCCGATCAATTGATGTCCGTGGTATGAGGGGGAGAGCAATTGATCATAAATTCCGAGTCAATGAATGAAAATTTACGCTGTGGAAGTTGCTTTACCTTATCGGAAAAGCCAAAAGAATGCCTGAAACCCTGCTTTCATGATGCATTCCATCTAATTGTTAACCTTGTCATGGAGTCTACCGATCAGGTGAAGACCCTGATCCATCGCAAGATTCCTGATCCTCCCATGCAGTTGGTTCACAGCAAAGAAGTATGCCGCTATGTGGGTATCGTGTCAAAGACACTATACCGCTGCGAAAAGCAGGGGTTGATCCTGCCATTCAAAAAAGACCATACGGGCAAATATTTTTTGCATGCAGATATGGTAGACTTTAAAAAGAAATACCACCACCTTCCGGATTAATTTTCCTCAATCCGATCTTTCTATTTTCTTCTTTCGTTTCGTTTCGATTTTTGCGCTTCAAAGTCAACCATTCATTTCTGCCATAACCTTTCTATTTCTCGGCCCTTCTTCAGACCTTCTTCGCCAGCGATTCGTATCTGATTCGCAATGATCATTGCATTCGCCTACATACACTTCACTCTTCGCCTCCTAATAGCGTAGGGAAACAGTAGGGAATAGGTAGAGAAACAGTAGGCGAATGCCGAATCGGGTATGGACAAGTCCCGAATAGAATATGAGCAATTTGCCTACGATTATTGATGGTGGCAGTTACAAAGTCGGAGCTCATGTGGACAGTAAATGGACATTTATTAGCTCAAATTATTCATGAGAAAAAAGAGCCCGGACTGCGACCGGACTATCCCTTTTCAGGCCTTGATATTCCATTTTATTGATTTTATGTTTGTTGTTGTAAAGCATGGTATACCGGTATAAATCAAGTTTTTACAGTGTTAAATTTAAAAAAATAATATCATGGGAACAATTAGAAAAGGTGCAAATGGTGGATTCAGCGGTAAGGCTGGATCTGTAATAGGAGCTAGCTGGAAAAGCATCGATTATATTCGTGGACTTTCAAAAAAGAGCAATAAGCCTGCAACGGAAGAGCAGCTGATACAGCAAGCGCGATTTTACACCATTGCCAAGTTTATTATGCCTATTGCACCCTTTGTGCAGGTAGGTTATTCGCAGATCAATGCCGATACGATGACGCCAACAAATGCGGCGCTGCAGGCCAATATCAAAACGGGTGTCGTAGGGACTTATCCCAACTTTACGCTTGACTATGCTAAGTTACAGATTTCCAAGGGAAGTCTGCAGCCTGGCGGTACAGTAAAGGCGGAGGTGGCCGCGGGAATGTTGATGATCAGCTGGACAAATAAGGCCATTGCTATCCAAAATGGGCAATTGGACGATCTTGTCTATATTTTGCTATATCATCCTGAGCTGGATGAATTTCTGACGGCCCCCGAGCCTCCAACAAGAGGTCTGGGGACGGTAGATATTGAATTGCCAGAACACTTTCTGGGTGGTAAAGGACAGCTCTGGCTCTTCTTTGCCGATCGCAAGAACAAGCGAATCAGTCGGACACACTATCTAGGTGAGTTTGATCTGGTATAGTGAATAAATAATATGGCCGGTACATTGTACCGGTCATATTATTAATAGTAAAGTGTTTATCCCTGTATATTTGGGATTTAATAGTAAATAAAATGAAAATACTAGCGAAACAAAAAGAAAGTAAAGCTTTTGTGTTGAATGGAACTGAAACAGTCCGGATGAAATTCACCAAAGCACGGAAGTTTCTCAATCCGGTGAATTATATCCTACAGATGGGCTATGCCTCACGTAAAAATAAAAAACCGGCTATCGGGCGGGCGATGTCCGTCATATTGCAGGGTGCCATGGTGGGTACTTATCCCAATATTGAGGTTGACCCAGCCAGAGCAAAACTGAGTGTAGGAATGAAGTCCGCGTTGAAAGTATATTCAATAGAGCGAAAAGGAGCAGATATCGCGCTTAGCTGGAATCCGGTAACGGATAAAGTGAGACGCAATGAATGGGATGATGGGATCATCCTATGTGCCTACGCAATAGCACAAGAATTGGCCGCAATTAATGAAGAAGAAGCCCTGCGGCAGGATGGGAAGTTGCAGCTGCAGCTGCCGGAAGGAATGGAAGAGCTGCCCGTACACCTCTACTTGATTGTGCATGATAGAGACAAAACTAATTTTTCGGATAGCCAATATCTGGGGCTATTTGTATAGCTGATACACAATGGAATGATTAGATGAATAATTAAAAAATAATCAATGAAAATAGTACAAACTCAAATGGTCTCAGATATCGAGGATATCTATTGGCCTTTAACAAATAGGCAGCTGCTCAGCATTGTGCTGGCCAGTCTGCTCGTATTTTTTATTTTAGCAGGTCTTTTGCTTCAGGCGATAGATCCCACAGCTGGCGTACTGGATATCGGTATTCTTACGGTGTTGCTCTTCGGTATCTTGGCCGGATTACTCGCTATCTACTGCTGCTACTGGTTACAGGAAATACTCTGGCAGCCTTTTAAGATCTTTCGTCAGCAATTTAGTTTTCACTTTAATCAATTGACATCATGGCAACAATGCATTATTTACTTCTCGGTATTTTTTCTGTCGCTGTTCTCCTTCTTGGCGGTATTGACCATCGTGCTGTAGAGCGAGAAATAGCAGAAGATGAGCCCGGGTCTATGGCTATGGGGGCCAGACCCTGGCATCAGGATCGTAGGATCGCTCTTCGCAAACATATTGTCCAGATTGCGGCACAGGAGATTGGCGTCCGTGAAGCGACAGGGCACAACGACGGCACACGCGTGGAAGAATACCTGGCTTATACCGAACTCGGAAAGGGATATGCCTGGTGTGCGGCCTTTGTCTCTTGGTGTTATGGGCAGGTGGGACAGCCTGCACCGCGTAATGCCTGGAGCCCTGCACTATTTCCAGTGGCTCGCCGTTACACTTCTAGACAGGCCCAGCAGGGGAGAATCCGGCCAGCGGACCTCTTTGGGATCTATAATGCTCGGCTTGGCCGGATAGACCATGTGGGGATTGTCCGCGAGAAGCAGGGGCACTGGATACTGACGGTGGAAGGAAATGTGGGGAATCGGGTATTAAGCAAAAGGAGGTCGGTAGTGACGATCCATGCATTTTCAAACTGGTTGGACTGAAAGGAGGGGCTATGGGAAGGTATGTTTACAAGCACTTGCTCCTTGTCATTGCATGCTCGTGTCTTGGTTCCTGTAAGCTTTATCAAAGCAGGGAGAAGGAGAGTCAGTGGTCTAAAAGTGATATGCTGCAACATCAGAAGCAAGTAGACCTACAGTATAGACTGCAGCATGACAGCCAATCTCGGTATTGGTTATTCTGGTCAGACAGTAGTTTTCGTTTTCATCCGGATAGTGGATTGACCGGTCAGAGAGGGAGACTTTTTATGCAGGAATTCAAAGTGAATACAGGTGTCAAAAATGAGCTTTCCTCCAAGTCCAGCGATAGAAGCATGCAGACCACGCTAAAGTTGAGCACAGATAAACGTAGCACATGGGCGATCCCAAATCTTTGGTTAATCACTTTAATAGGAACGACCATACTGCTGCTCGGCTGGAAATTTAGAGAATTTTTTAAAACCTTCTTGCCCTGACATTGGTTTTTTGGATACCTTAGGCAAGTTAGATTATTGTATTTTTTTATAGGCTAGGTGTTGATTCCCTAGCCTATTTTATTGTTTTGATAGACGATCTACTTCATCATAGTAGTGTTGATCCCACAAAAACTCCATACTAAACTTTCCTGCCGATGTCAAATGGACGGTGGCCTTATTCCATTTGTTGCTTTCATTTGCTGTGGTAATACGGTGAAGTTCAAGAATATCAAATGTCAGCTGGAAATCGAATTCATCCACATTGATTTGTTTTTTCTCCATAGTTAGATCTGCATACTCACCGGTAAAACTGACCATAGTCCCAATGGTTTCAATATGCAGCTCCGCAGAGAGCCATTCTTGTGCGATGACAGCTTTTATATTATCAGCAATAGCATGGTATATTTCGTCGATTGTTTTCATCTCTTTAATAATTTGGGGCAATGTTTTGATCTCCTATAAATGTAGCAATTGTTTGCAGAATTACTTATACCTACCACCGTACTATCTTTAAAAATATCGGGCGTGCTCCAGCAGCCTATTCAGCTGCTGTTTGAACTAGAGGATAAAGATTAGAGGCGCTAGGGAATAGTTATAAAAAAAACGCTTGAACCGGGGAGATGCAAGCGTTTTAAACTAACCAATTATAAACCTAAATTATGAGTTTAAAGTAATACACTTTCTGTGCCAAACTAAACCACATGACAAAACAGGGTACCTAAAAGCTGTTGAACTAATTGATATTTCTTTTTTAGAAGATAATAATAAAGTTGCATTTAGAGCCTTAATTGATGAACGAATAAAATTATTTCTTTAGTTGCAAGCTCTTAGTCTAACTCAGGACTGCTTATTGCGCAATTGCTTGAGTTATTTGGAGAAAATTTAGAAGGATTCGGATTTAGCGGCTTTAAGGATTATATGTCTTTGCATATAATTTTGTATAACTTCAGTGTTTTATATGTAAAAGCATATAATAGGGGCTAAAACTAAAAACAACTACCGAAGCGATTTAGGCTGCGGTAGTTGTTTTTCTAAAACTCGAGCTTAGATTGCTTTACTGTCACGCATCATTTTGATGATATTATGTGCTTCAAGTTGTTTACTAAGCTGGGTGTTGATCAGACTATGCACATGTTGTGAAAGCTCATTCGATCCTTCAGCCAGGACTGTTTGATAAGTCGATTTGAAGGCATCTTCTCCTTGTTCACAGGTTTCCAGCAAACTTCTTTCGTCGTCACCGGTGATATTTACTTTTATGCCCATCCAAACCCTAAATAGCTTACCACTAAGCATCGTACTGTCTGTCGGTTCTTTGCCTTCCAGTTCCACATATGGTGTGAGTTCGGCAATAAATTCATTTGATTGTTCAATGCACTTCTGAAATGTCGGCAACAATTTATCTAAACCATGGTTGGTGGCCAGATCAATGGCTTTTCGATAGCCTTCAATACGATCGTTATTAATTTTGATAATTTCCGGATTATTGATGTTGTTTTCCATAATACTGTTATTTGTTATCATTTTTATGTATTGAAAAAACAGCCTGTAAGCAACGATCGTTTGAAAAATCCAAGATTTAGGTATTTAATTCAGGCCAGGTATTTATTACATTTTTTATTGTCCGGGAGTAATTGCATCTCAAACCTAGATGTTAACTTTCAGCATGTAAATCCTCCTAACGATTTGCACTTTCTCCTTGCTCGCAAACAACACGAATCTTAAAAGAAAGACGACGAATGTTAAATGGCTACCCATTTCAGGGATGAATATTTCTATATTTAAAAAATTCATTAATTATTTCTTTTATGAAAAAACACCTCTTACTCGTACTGGTTATTCTAGTAAATACAATCGCGATGGCGCAAAATGCAGCACCCGAGAAACATTTGCACAAAGCATTTGAAGCGATAAAAAACCGCGATGCAAAGGCTTTCAAAACATTGTGGCCCGATCAAAAAACATTTTCCGAAATCATTATCAGCAATGGTGATTTTGATGCCCGTACGTCCGACCTGGTCGAGGTGTACAACGAAAGCAGATATTATAAAATGATGGGAAAAATACTGGAAGATTTTTGTGAGGTTAAGAATGGGGAAATCAACTGGCAAGATTTGTACATCCAAGAAATCAAATCAGATCACAATAAAGCCAAAAATTCTGAGGGTATTATAGAATACAACGGTTTTATCTGGGTCAAAAGCAACAAGAACAAAGAGGAGAATTATGTGTTGCGCTATGTTGATTTAATTCAATTTAAAGAGCAATGGTATGGCGGTCTGTTTAGAGATCTAAAAGCCTTTGATGGTAATTTTGAAGATTTTGTTGCCGCAGAAGAAGCGGGCGAGCCTATTGCTGCTGAAGCTGCTGAAGCGGCAACTGCTGCCTCAGAAGCGGTAGAAGCAGCGGTTGATAGCGCCGCAGCTATAGTTGAATTACCATTGCTGGAACAAACTACCTTTTCAACCACCATTAATGGCAGAAAGATGATTCTTAATTGGAAAGTAAATGGTTGGAAAGAAGATCCTTCGTACGATCAGACCACTTATCAATATCAAAACAAAGAGGAACAATCTTTTGCCGAAATCGTCGCATTGGAAAATGGATATGTGCTATTTGTTGAAGAAGATCGCAAAAGCTTTTTCCGCATTAAAAATACATATGGAAGCTTAAGCGGATTTTGGTTTTCTACACAAGTAGGAAAAGAAATTCCGGTAACTTTTGCCAATACCGAAGCGAAAAAATAGCTATTATTGAGTGGTGTAAAGCCTTTTGAAGCGGGAATTACTGCGGGAACTGTCATACCTATTCGTTGCATCAGCGCTAGATTGTATGGACATTAGTATTTACATCGCAGACTTATTGAACATTTATTAAAACTAATCTTCCCTTGGTACTGTTCATTAGATGAAGATATACAAAGATTGAAGGTATACGTAGGATTAAAGGATAGTTTTTTTAAGGTCGGAGCAGCAATTGCTCCGACCTTTTTTGTGATTTTAGATCACGGGATATCAGGTTTAAATGTGAATCAAATATGCTATTGCTATCTTAGATATTCTTCGACATCTAGTATGGATGGTTCAACGGGTAAAAAAAAATGAAAAACAATGGATATTTTGTAATATTGTATATATATATTAAAACAATCAACAGTTTTCTATGATGCTGGCAAGCAATTCGGAATTGATATCAAAGATGTCTGTGGATGAGCGGGAAGGTTTTTCACATGTTTATGAACAATACTGGGAAGATATCTTGCGCTATGTCATGCGAATAATTCCGGAGGAGAGTGAAGCCTGTGATATCGTGCAAGAGAGTTTCTTGGCATTGTGGGAAGTCCGGAAAGACATGCCAAAGTTGAGATCCATAAAAGCTTATCTATATATTATTTCCCGCAACTTAGCCTTTAAACATCTTCGACTCCGATTAGATAACAAAGAAGCTTTAAATTCTTATGTCGATCGTTGTTCCGAAAAATTTCATTCTATAGATAAATTGCTGGAAAGTAAAGAGCTAAATAGCTTATTGGAAGCGGAAATCTCGCGGTTACCCGAAAAAATGCGGGAAGTATTTCTATTGAGCAGAAAACAACATCTGACCTATCAGCAGATTGCTGAAAAGCTGAATATCTCTGACAAGACTGTAAAAAAACAAATCTATAAAGCTTTAAAGCATTTGAGGTTAAAAGTAGACGAAGAATATATCCCTTATCTCATCCTATTTTTAATTTTTGACTGTTGTAATTGATTTTTTTCTTATTGATTATCAATGATTTGATTTTTTTCGCTTATGTAGCGTACTACTCTGTTACCTAAAATACCTCATACCTATATAAACCAACTATAATTTGTGATCAATGAATTCCAAAATCTTTAAAGATTTGTTGCAACGTTATGTCGCTGAAAAAACCACAGCGGAAGAGAATAGAGAAATTGAACGGTTTATTCTCAAAAGAAGACTTGGGAAAAAACTGCAATGGGAATCAGACCTGCATAAGGAAGCGACCAAGGATCGGATGCGTAGTTATATTTTTGATCAGATAGCACTTAAGTCATCTAGAAAAAAAATTAAACTCATTCAAACGCTATCCATCGCGGCTTCTTTGATCTTTTTAATTGGGCTGGGAGCCTTCTATTTTAATAAAAAAAATGAGCTTAGTCAGGATAAGCAAATTATCGCAAAATCAGTTAATGAGTCCTATCAGGATGTCACGATTAAATCTAGTACTGGCGATATAGAAGTGTTGGGCGGGATCAAAGAATTGGATCTTAGACAGTCCAGTTTTAATAAACAGAATACAATTGGACCTAACACAGTCAATACAATACATGTCCCAAGCCAGCATCAGTTTAATGTTGTCCTTATGGACGGCACTAAAGTATGGTTAAATGCAGGAAGTAGTTTAAGCTATCCAACACGATTTGAAGCTACTGATCGAAACGTTATCCTTGACGGGGAAGCATATTTTGAAGTTGTATCAAACCCTGTTAAGCCTTTTGTGGTTAATGCCCGAAAAAGCCAGATCATAGTAACCGGTACCAAGTTTAACCTGGAAGCATACGCTTCCGAACCTCATATAACGACCTCCTTATTTGAAGGCCATGTCGCTTTCAAGAATGGGAAAGAGCGCTATCCACTTACTCCGGGCTATCAACTTATTTCCGATAGAAGAAATAATACGATACATACCGGTATTGTCGAACGCGATCAAGTATTGGCTTGGAAGAATGGGTATTTTGTCTTTAATGATTTGGATCTCGTATCCGTCATGCGACACGTTGCAAAGTGGTATAATATTTCCGTAACGGCTCCAAATCGACAATCTATTAAGCGCATACAAGGGACTTTCCCAATTACGGGCTCTCTAGACGACTTACTTCGAGATCTTGAACGATTGAGCGGAGTGAAATTCATCAGAAAAGGAAAGGAGGTGCAAGTGATCTATTAATATCAGATTAAGGCGCCAAAAGTAAACCAGAGATGCGACCAACATCTCCGGTTCAATTACGCACTTGTTGTGCGTCGGCGTAATTTTTTTAAGTCTCTAAATCTTAAATTATTAAACCTATACAAATGTATAAAAATAATCGTGCATATCCTTCGTGGTGTGTTCATGGACTATTTAAGTTCCTGTTTATGTTAAAGTTGATCGTATTAACTTCTATTTTATCAATGACACAGGCTTTTGCCAATGTAAAGGCTCAAAATGTATCGATAAAAGTGAAGAACAAATCCCTAAAGGAAGTCTTCAATCAAATAAGTAAGACCTCGGGGTTTTATTTTCTGTGTTTAGCAGAAGATATCCGTCATACTACCCCAGTTTCGGTAGAATTGCACAATGTGCCAATCGAAGTGCTCTTAGACAAAATTTTGACCGATAGATCCCTTTCGTACCTCATCAGGGGCAACCGGATTATTGTTGAAAAGTTAGTGAAAAACGAAATCACGGCCCGTCCTATTGCTGCGCAAAAAAGAGAGGTCACCGGTACGGTCAGAAATGAAAAGGGTGAGCCTGTCGCGGGGGTGTCAGTAACGGTGAAGGGACAGCAATCTGGAGGGGTAACAGATGCAAATGGTGGTTTTAAAATGGAAGTTTCATCAAATGCCATGTTGGTATTCTCATTTTTGGGGTATGAGACGAAGGAAGTTTCCGTTACAGAAAGCAATGTACTCAACGTGCAGCTATCTCCTCAAGTCAGTAAGTTGGATGAAATCGTAGTGACTGCATTGGGTATCAAAAAGGAGAAAAAGGCATTAGGTTACGCCGTTCAGGAGGTAAAAGGGGAGGCTTTGGTCAAAGCGCGTGAACCCAATGGCATTTCGGCATTGACAGGCAAGGTGTCAGGACTAACGATAACGCCATCGAGCAATCTTTTTGGAGATCCGGGAATTTATCTTCGGGGGCGAAGTGGTGTGTTGATCGTCATTGATGGAGTACCGGTGAGTTCGGATTCATGGAATTTAAGTCCTGATGATATTGCTTCCTACTCAGTGTTGAAGGGAGCCAATGCTGCCGCTTTGTATGGTCAGCGCGGTATAAATGGTGCCTTGGTTATTACCACAAAAAAAGGAGGTACTGCCGGAAAAGGCTTTCTGGTGGAATTTAATTCAAGCAACCAACTACAAACCGGTTTTAATGCAATTCCAAAAGCACAGACTGAATACGGCCCGGGGGATAATTTTGAATATGCTTTTAAAGATGGCTGGGGTGGAGGAATCAATGATAATGACTACAATATCTGGGGGCCTAAATTTGAAGGGCAGTTAATTCCGCAATATAATAGCCCTATAGATGAGAAAACCGGCGAACTCATTCCAATACCTTGGCTTGCACGGGGTAAGGATAACCTGACAAATTTTTTGAGAAATGGTTTTCTAACGACCAATAACCTTGCCATATCGACGAGTAGCGAGGTAGGCGAGATCAGAATGTCATTGTCACAAAATTACCAGCGCGGACAGGTTCCAAATACCAAACTGGGTAGTACTAACTTTAATATCTCAGGGGGGCTTAATGCTGGTAAAAAAATGCGATTCGAAGCCAATATCAATTATAACAGACAATACACCCCCAACTATCCCAATATGGGGTATGGTCCTATGAATTATATTTATCTTATGCAGGTATGGGGCGGGGCAGATTATGATGTGAATGACCTACGTAATTATTGGCAACCGGGCAAAGAGGGGATCCAGCAATATAATCGGGAATATACGATTTATAATAATCCTTGGCTCGTTGCCTATGAAAATCTCCGAAGCTATCATAAGGAAGATGTATACGGACATGTGCTGATGAATTACAAAATAAATGATGCATTTACATTTAACGTGCGCACCAACGTAAGCAGCTGGAATCGTAAGCGCACAACAAAGTATCCTCTTTCGGCAGATTTTTACGAACCTAGGCGGGTAGGAGGATACGAAGAAACGATGGATAACTTCTGGGAAAATAATACCGAAGCCTCCCTTAGCTATCAGAAAAAATTTGGGGATATCGGTTTTAAGGGGTCCGCTTTTGGAAACCTGAGAACAGTAAGTGTCAATAGCCTCTATGGTTCTACAAAAGGAGGGCTGATCGTTCCCGGCGTTTATGATCTATCCAATTCAGTTGAGCAGTACCAGCCTCAAAATGATAAAGCGATGCGTCAGGTTGCAAGTGTTTACGGCTTTACAGATCTAGATTATAAAAATTTCCTGTTCTTAAATCTAACAGGGCGTTTTGATCGATCTTCCACCATGCCTAAGGCAAAAAACACCTATTTCTATCCCTCCGCTTCTCTTAGTGCCGTATTGTCTGAAATGATCCAAATGCCTAAAGTAGTCTCTTTATTGAAGCTTCGGGGTTCCTATGCCAATGTAGCAAGTGATTTGGTATCGGAGAGTGATCCCTATAATATTTATAAGCTATTTCCAGAATATAGTGCCTATGGTACACGATGGGATAATATGGTCGGCGTGGACTACAGCGGTGTGTTGTACAACAACCAAATTCTTCCATCTCGTGTGAAAACCTATGAGCTTGGAATGGAAACCAAACTACTAAACGGACGTCTCGGATTTGATCTTGCCTATTTTAGGAATGTCGAGGGGCCCGGAATTGTGGATGTTTCTGTTTCATCCAGTTCCGGTGTTACAGGAATCCAAAAAAATGCCTATACCTACATTCGCAAAGGTTTTGAGCTGACGGTAGAAGGCACTCCTGTACGCAGTAGCGATTTTGTCTGGAATGTAACGGCAAACTGGTCCACAAATCATCGCTGGTTAAAGGAAATCGACGGTATTCTCCAACGGGACGGGATGATTAAAATAGGAGATCGGGTGGATGGATATTTCATTACAGATTTTCAACGGGACGAACAAGGTAAGATGATCGTCGGCACGAATGGTTTACCTGCTTATAACCCCTATACGTCAAAAATAGGCTTCAATGACAACAATTTTGTGCTGAGCTTAAATAACAGTTTTAAATACAAAGATTTTGGCCTTAGTTTTCAGTTTGACGGGAGATTTGGCGGCCTTATCAGTAATTATGTAGACAGTTATCAATGGAGCTCGGGAACTGCCCTGGAATCGGCAAATGAGTACAGGGATCTGGATTGGAAAAATAGGGACAACAGCGACTGGCGCGGTTCGGTTATGAGTGACGGCTTAAAAGTTGTGAGTGGTCAGTTAAATACAGATCAAGATGGCAATATAACTTCGGATACACGCAAATTTGCACCAAACGATGTTCCGGTATTATGGCAGACCTGGGCACGAAATTATTATAGATCAGGCGATATGCTGGCTCGCAGCAGGACCTTTGTGAAGTTAAGAGAGTTTATCCTAAGTTATCAAGTTCCAACGAATATATTGAGCGGATCAAAGCTGTTCAAATCGGCAAGTGTTTCGCTGGTAGGCCGCAACCTCCTTTACTTTACCGGCAAAGGAACCAAGAATATGGATCTGGACCAATTTATCGGCGCGGCTAGTTTTCAGACGCCTTCCGTGAAAAGCTTTGGTTTAAATATTAATGCAACCTTTTAGTACAGATGATGAAAAATATAACGATAAAACTAGCACTAGTGCTTATGGTCAGTGTTATATCCTGTAAAAAGATAGATACGCTCCAACAGGATTCAGCAGCAATATATAATGCCAAACCCCAGTTGATATTGACGGGATTACTGTTAAACTGCTCGGATTCACCTTGGTCTACAGACCAGCGTCACAATCAATATATGGTGCTCAATTTCGAATACTACGGTGGCCAATCCTACAATTGGACGACTGGATCATTTGGCGAGTTTGATCAGCTCCGGAATGTTGTGAGAATGGAGGTAGAGTCTGAAAAAGCTGGAGCCACTGGTGCTCCCTATGCTGCTCTGGCAAAATTTTTCAAGGCTTATTTTTTTACAAGAATGACCGAAAGATTTGGTGATATTCCGATGAGTGAAGCTTTACAGGGCGCCAGTAACGGCAATTTTAATCCAAAATATGACGATCAGAAACTTGTTTATCAGCAAATTCTAAATTTATTGAAAGAAGCTAATGATATGCTTAGCCCCCTAGTTTCGGAAGGAATCAAAATTGACGGCGATTTTTACTATGACGGTGATCTCTCAAAGTGGCAGAAATTAGTAAACTCATTCAGATTACGTGTACTAACATCGTTGAGTAAAAGAGCTGATGAAACTGATCTTGATATCAAAAAACAGTTTTCCGAAATCGTCAATAATACGGCCAAATATCCACTGATATTGGACAACGCGGATAACTTTCAATTGGTATATAATGGGAATAACCGCTCAAATAACTATCCATTATGGCCTGCGGACGGAGTTGTGGTTAAATACGATAACAGAAATACACTGGCTGCTACCTACGTTAATATCGCTAAGCAAACAAAAGATCCAAGGCTAATGGTGGTGGCATGGCCTACTGATTCAGCCCGAAAAAGCGGGGATCTGGATTATGCAGAAAAGTTTACGTCCTATCGTGGTGGATTGACCGGAGACTTACAATCTACACTTCAAAAGCAGACAATTGACGGGAAACTCTCCATGATCAATTTCGATTATTGGATGGCATCACCATCCGGAATTCCCTGCGTACAATTGGGTGCTTATGAAACACATTTAAATATAGCAGAAGCGATCAATAGAGGCTGGCTGCAAGGGGATGCGGCGGATCATTACCATCGTGGTATCAAAAGCTCCATGGAGTTCTATGGGTTGAAAAGTGATGCTATTAACAGCTTTATGCTCAATAATGTTTACCAGGGAAATAACAGCAATGGATTAAAACAAATATTAAATCAAAAGTATATTGCATTTTTCCAGAATTCAGGTTTACAGGCATATTATCAGTTCAGGAGAACAGGAATACCACAGTTTGATGTCGGTCCTTCCAATGCCAATAACAATGCGATTCCGGTCCGCTGGGCATATCCTACTTCGGAGTATACCGTTAATGAAGGAAATATAAAAGCGGCTATTGCTAAGCAATTTGGAGGCGGAGATACGCAAAATGGAATGATGTGGTTAATTAAATAGTTTAATAGGGAAATAATTATGAAAAAAATAGTAATACAAATAATATTAGTCTTGATTTGCAATTTTTATACGCAAGCACAGTTTAAAAAGGTCAAACATATCGTTATGATCGGTTGTGATGGTCTTGGGGCATACGCCATTCCGGATGCCGAGATGCCAAATTTGAAGCGGCTTATGACCGAAGGATCTTGGAGTTTGAAAGCTAGATCCGTCCTTCCGTCATCAAGTGCCGTAAACTGGGCTTCAATGCTGATGGGAAGCTCGCCAACGATGCATGGCTATACCGAATGGGGGAGCCAGGAGCCCGAGATCCCTTCCATTGTAGAGACGAAATACAAAAAATTTCCCAGTATATTCAGCGTTATCCGGGATCAGCGACCACAAGCGGTAACTTCCGTATCCTTTAGCTGGCCAGGCATAGGGTATCTGATAGAAAAAGAGGCCATCACCCACGTGCTGCCTGCAAATGACGATGAAAATCTATGCGCGGAGCAGGCTGTAAATACGATAATTAAGGATAAACCCTTATTTACATTTGTACATTTCAGTGAGCCGGATTATACAGGACACGGGAAAGGACATAGGACGCCGGCCTATTATGCCATGCTCAAAAATGTGGATGCACGTATAGGCAAAATTATTGATGCTATTAAACAGGCTGGGATTGCCGACGAGACTATTATTTTAGTGACAGCTGACCATGGCGGAAAAGACAAAGGACATGGCGGGAAATCGCTTGATGAGGTACAGATTCCTTGGATAATAAGTGGGCCGGGTATAAAAAAGAATGTCCAATTAAAAAATACAATAATCACCTATGATACCGCTGCTACATTAGCCGCTATTCTAAGGCTTGAACAACCACAGGCATGGCGGGGGAAAGCTGTTTCGGAGGCTTTTATTCGTTAATAATAGCATTTTTAGATACTTTATATTGAAATTTACCTTGATTATTTTAACTTCTTACCTAAGCCGTACCCTACAGTACGGCTTATTTGTCTTATTTAATGGACAAAAAAATACACGTTTATAGGTTTTATAAACGTGTATTCAATGTAGCGTTATTTTCAAAAATTAATAGCCAGGATTTTGTTGATCTTTCATATTGGGTGCATTATCAATATCTTTCTGCGGAAAAGGCATGAGATAATCTTTCTCTTTTCGGAATATTCTTTTTTCTACCGCACCTTTGGTTTGCCCACCATTCAGGACGATTGATCTGTTGAGCACTTCCTCGGCGATTTTCCAGCGGCGTACATCGGAGTAGTACAGCCCTTCACCTGCAAATTCAACTCTTCTTTCATGTCTAATGCGTTCACGCATTTGTTCTTTGCTCAAACCAGTAGGAAGTGCCGGCATTTTAACAGATGGACGTGCACGTACTTGGTTGATCGCATTATAGACCTCTGCGGTTGGTCCTGATAGTTCATTCAATGCTTCGGCATACATTAATAGGATGTCTGCATAACGAATTACAATACCGTTAATCTGAGAAAGACCAGTGCCCCCTATCGCATTGGAAAGACTGGTATTATTGTCATAAATGGTATATTTCTTATAACTATAGCCAGTATAAACACCGGGCCAACCATCTTCGGTCACCGGATAAGGAACAGAATTATATAAAACGCCCTTTCTGAACATGGTTTGGTCGAGTCTTGGATCCCTGTTATTATTTGGATCTTTAGGATCTACGAGCGGGTTATTCGAGCTGTATTTGCTCCCGTCTTTCATTTCATATTCGTCCACAAGATCTTGCGTCGGCTCTATTGAGCTCCAGCCGGGTGCGTTTGTTGGCTGATAAATACCTAAGTATACATCCCAGCTGGTTGGAAATCTTGGTTGTAAAAACTGTACATCAAAGACCACCTCGCTATTGTTTTCGTTACCTTCTAAAAAGATTCCCCGGTAACTTGGAAATAATTCGTAGCCTAATTTCATTACTTCGGATGCTGCCTTGGTCGCTTCATTCCATTTTTGTTGGTAAAGATTGACACGTGTCAGTAATCCATAAGCTGAACCTTTGGTTACGCGGCCTTTTTCTGCTGGTTCGACCGGAAGCATGCCAGCTGCAGTATTTAGATCTTTTTCAATTTGTGCGTACACTTCCTCTTTTGTACTTTTCTTGGTATTGATCTGATTTATGTTGGGCGAATCCAATATCATAATAACTCCACCCCAATAATTGACAAGTAACGAGTAGTAGTAGGCTCTCAGAAAGTAAGCTTCTCCTTTCATAACAGTTTTCCGTTCCTCGTTCATCTGAATTTTATCGATGTTTGCTAAGAAGTTGTTTGTAGCGGATATTCCGCCATAAGCGCCGGTATAGATCCCGCCCATTCCTCCCAAGTCACTCGGTGTTTGTGCACTTAAAGAAATATTTTTCCATCCTTCCCAAGGATAGTTGCTGTAAGCATTTGGCGTTAATACATCCAAATAGGGAAGCACCTCGGTAGTCACATCCCACAGCGCAGAATAACAACCGATATTGGCTGCCTTGGCATCTTCCTCTGTTTTCCAAAAGACTTCCGGCGAAACGGAGTCCTGTGGAAGCTTATTTAGAAAATCCTTTTGACAAGAGACGGCAAACAGGGATATTGCTGCCAGTCCAATGCTGAAATATTTTGTTTTGGTCATGAGATACTTTTTTTAGAATTTTAAATTTAAACCGGCTGTGATGATCCGCACATTTGGATATTGGGCAGGAGAAGAATTTGTCAGATTGCGCTCTGGATCTAAGCCTTCAAATTTGGTGAATGTGAAAGCATTTTGTGCATCGACATATACACGTAGGCCTGCAATCTTGAGCGAGGAAAGTACGCTAGATGGAAGGGAATAACCTATTTGGATATTTTTTACCCGTAAAAATGAGGCATCTTGAAGCCAGAAGCTATTGTCTGCATAATTTTGACTGCTTGAAGCACTATATTGTACCAACCGAGGCAATTTGGCATTTGGGTTTTCGACGGTCCACGTGTTTCCTGTCTCCCATTGTTTGCCTACACCCGCCCCATTTAGGAAAGGGAAAAATAGTTCACTCCCTACATAAGATTCGACATCGGCAACACCCTGTAAATTGACACGCAGGTCAACTCCTTTATAAGCTAAATTGATATTGGCTCCGTAGGTCCAGGTGGGGATCGGTTTACCCACAACTTGTCTATCATAAGCATCAATAATGCCATCTGGTTTTCCGTCAGCACCACTGAAATCTTCAAATTTGATATCTCCGGGATGTGTTGGCACAGCATTCTGTTTGGGACTTTCATCCACCTCCTTTTGGGACTGGAATATACCGAGCGATTTCCACATATAAAATGCGTTGATTGGCTCTCCCTGAAGCAACGCGTTTCGCGCTTTTTGTGGATCGGGTATATAATCGATTTTATTTCTGACATGCGTTAGATTAAATCCTGCATTGATATCCAGTTCTCCTATTTTTTGATGATAATTTGCCGATAGTTCCCAACCTTTATTACTAACGGTAGCTAGATTTCGGAAAGGAGCGTTGCGGATACCGACAAAATCTGGAAGTTGAATCTGGCGTAAAATCCCTTCGCGTTTGTCAATAAAATAATCAAAGGTGACATTGAGTTTTCGCTTGAGGACTGTTGCGTCAAACCCAATATTACTCTTTGTACCCACTTCCCATTTAATATTTTCATCTACAATTGACATTTGCGCTATACCAGTCGCAATATTGTCATCGATGGGATAGAAGCGGGCAAATGCCAAAGTCGGTATGTAAGCATAAAGGTCACGTTGATCGTTGAATCCCATGCGGTCATTCCCGGATTTGCCCCATGAACCGCGAATCTTCAATTCATCAAAAAATGTTTGATCTTTCATGAAATCCTCTTGAGTAATACGCCAGCCAACAGAAATCGAGGGGAAGAAACCCCATCTATTTTTTGGAGAGAAACGTGAAGAACCATCGTAGCGTGCAATTCCCTCTAAGAGGTACTTTTCGCGGAAGGCATAATTGAGTCGGCCAATATAAGATCGAAGTGCCCAGCCATAGGTGGTTCCATTTGTCAGCGGGGTCGTAAGACCTGCATTTATTTCGGAAAGGGAGTTATTGACAAAGCCCATAATTGAACCTGACAGGGTGCGGTATTCTTCTTCTTCCTGACTGTATATACCGGCTAAGGTAAACTCATGGTCTTTGGCGATTGTCTTGTTGTAAGTCAGACTACTAAACAAGGTTTTGTAAAGTGTTTTGTCCCAACTATTGCTGGCATTGGGACCGGATGCATTCATGGTAGATGTAACTGTATTGGTCTTAGGATTGTAAACTAAATTCTTTGGAACGAATGTTTGATTATCGTTGGTCGAATAATTTACCCCGGCTGTTACATTGAATTTAAGTCCTTCAAGAAGTTTGTAATTCAGGAAAACATTGGTGTTAATGTTGCCATATGCACTCTGGTTTTTACCTTCATTGACCATGGCCAACGGATTTCTAAATTGTGCATTGATGGAGTTTACCCAAGTAGAAGCATATTCCCCTGTAGATGTATAGGTGCCGTAATAGGGCAAGGTTCGATAAAGCTCCGTAAATAAATTTCCAGAGCCGTTAAAGGATTCTTTACGATCTTGATATCTTATGCCTGACCGTACACCAATATCAAGTCTTTCATTGATTTTAGTGTCAATATTGGTCCTTAAATTATACAGTTTGGCATTTCCATTTTGAACAATGCCATCTTGATTGATATAGCCTAATGAGACATTGAACTGTGTGTTGCCTTCACCACCAGAAATACCGAGTTGATTGGTTTGTATAGTTGCATTGCGCATAATCATGTCTAGCCAATCTGTATTGGGATAGATAATTGGATCTGTCCCGTTCTTGTATTCATTTATTGTGGCATCGCTAAAAAATTTAGGGGATCCCTGATTGACAAGAGCCTGGTTGTACAGATTCATGTAATCCACCGAGTTGGTTATCATTTCAGGCAATTTTGTTGCAGCCTGTTTACCATAGGAGGTCGAGAAATCTATTTTTACTTTTCCTTTTGCTCCGCGTTTGGTCTGTACCAAAATGACACCATTTGCCGCCCTAGTACCGTAGATTGCTGCTGAAGCATCTTTCAGAACAGATATTGACTCGATGTCATTTGGGTTTAATGCCCCAAGGGAACCTACAATCCCATCGATGATAACGAGTGCATCACTGGTCCCTAGTGTGCCAATTCCACGTACTCGAATGCTGGCACCGTCACGACCAGGTTGGCCAGATTGTTGGTTTACCCATACCCCTGGAACTTGCCCAGATAGAGCCTGTGTAGCATTGGTAATGGGTCTGTTTGACACAGCATCACCTTTCATCACACTGACCGAACCTGTTAACGTTGCTTTCTTTTGTGTCCCAAAGCCAACAACGACGGTTTCTTCCAATGTCTGCACATCTGTTTCCAAAATGATGGAAAGTGTGGACGAGTTTTTAGTGATTAGGATTTCCTTCGGTAAAAAACCGATAGAACTGGCTATTAAAGATCCATTCTCTGGAGCAACTACCGTAAATTTACCATCGGTGTCCGTTGTTGTTACAGTGGAAGTTCCTTTGATACTGATGTTAACACCAGCGATAGGCTTTCCATCCGCATCGACTACGCTACCCGAGATAGTTTTATGCTGAATATCTAGGCTTGCATTTGTCAAGGCGTAGTGCAAAGCGCTTGCTTTCGTAAAGGATGCGTTTCCCAATAAAAGTAAGAATGCGGTCATGCCACCTAGAAAGTCAACGTTTAGCTTTCTTTTCATGTATTAAAATTTAGTTTATAAAGACGTTTGTAAGTGTTATATCTGTAATGCACCTATTCGTGTTTGAATATGAATAGGTTGCGGTTTTTGAATTAGGTGACGCTTTTATTTTTGGTTTTTAGCTTGGTTATCTTTCGATATTTAAATCGTTAATTTTGTATTGTAAAATTAGATAGGCATAAGACGGATAACCAAAACTATTCTATCCAAGATTGAAATTATTCTACCTCCGTGGGGTCGATTGGTAGTTTGAATATGATAGAAAAGTACTTTTACAGAAGTATGCCTTCCTTTTTACTGGACGGGCTACTCTGTGTTGGACTTTTTCTTAAAAGGATGTTTTTTGATTACTCTACTTACCTAAACCGCTATGGTGTGGACAAAGATTTTGAAGAGGAAAACTATGGTAACAAGTATATTATAGTGTGCTTATAGATCCATCTCTTTCCGAAACTCGCGTGGTGTTTTGTTCATAATGGATTTAAAAAACTTATTGAAGTTGGTCAGATTCTGATAGCCACATTCGTAGCAAATCTCCGATATGCTCAGTGTCCGGTCCATCAGTAGTTTACAGGCATGACCAATACGCATCTCATTGACAAAGCGAGAAAAGGGTTTTTGGGTATGGCGTTTGAAAAAACGACAGAAGGCATTGGGCGTCATATTCAGCATGTCGCTGGCAACTTGTAGATGAACCTCTTCCTTAAAGTTGCTCATCACATAGAGGTAAACCTTATTGATGCGTTGGGTCTCCTGCTCACTGAAAGTGGGACGATAACCGTCCGAAGCTAAACTTTCAAATTCATCTGTTTCCTGTAGCAACTGAATAAGGTTGAGGAATTCGATGATTTTTGGAAATCCTTCTTTATCACTGAGTTTTTCCATTAAACGCTGTGCCTTATCGAGTGTTTCGCCATAAAAACGAAGTCCACGTTGAGCCTTGCGGATAAATTGCTGCATGGCCTGGATGGTTTGATATTCGTCGGTCAGGCGAAGTAAGAAATCTGCCGGAAAATAGACAACGATGGCGCGGGCACGCAGCTGATTGCTCGGCTGCAGAAATAAGTCGTCGTTGCGCCAGATATGTGGGATATTGGGGCCCATCAAGACCAGGTCTCCTTCTGTAAAGGTCGCTACATTGTTGCCCACAATGCGCTTGCCGAAACTTTCCACGATCAGCACCAACTCACAGAGCTCGTGAAAGTGCAGCGGATTGCTCAAAAATTCCTGATCGACCAATTTAACATGGATTGTCTTTTCGCTGGGTGGCGTAAGCTCAATAAATTGAGGTTTGGATAATTTGTTCATACATAGCTAAATTGGTAGAAGCAAAAATACGGTATTTACGGAGATATCAAACAATATTCACTTAATAATATTTTATTTCTTGTTGTTAGGGTGTAAATAGTTTTAGTTTTTGTATAACCAGTTGTAGTATTGCCGTGTGGGAGCCGCTATCTTTGACAAAGAATGTAACAACGTCGTATTGCATTCTAATCGGGTGGAATTACAACCTATTATGATATGAAAAAACTAAAAAAACTGGTGGTGTTGGCTTTATGGGGGGTAATGGGGAGTTTGGCAATGGCGCAACAGGCCGCTTATCAGTTGCCGGCCAAAGTGACTGGTCTGAAAGCTCCTATACAATCCTTAAATGGCCAATGGAACTTCAAATTTGATCGCAGTTCGGCCTGGGAAAATATTCAGGTTCCCGGGGAAGCTGTCATGCAGGGCTATGGTATTCAACACGACCAATCATTTTTTTATAGACGCAAATTTTTAGTACCCGGTCAGTATAAGGGCAAAAAGACGATTATCCGTTTTGATGGTGTATATAGCTTTGCCAAACTGAGCATCAATGGTAAAGCGGTGACAAGCCATCATGGTGGATTTACACGTTGGGAAGTAGATATTACACCTTATGTGATCTTCGGAAAGCAAAATGAAATCGAGCTGGAAGTACAGGATCAACTGGATGATATTTCGTACGCATCGGGTTATGCACATCATCCGGTAGGTGGAATCTTACGGGATGTCACCTTATTTGCGACAGCCTTACATCCTCTGACCGACTTTAGCCTTGAAACAGCCTTTGATACGTCATATACAGACGCACAATTAAAATTGGATTTTGGCGGTTTTGTGGCCAAGGAGGCTACGATTAAGTACACATTGACTGATCCGAACGGCAAAAGTATTATCTTGGATAATCCTGAAAAACCGATCGTAGCGGGGGCCAACAGCCATGTGTTTCGTGTAGCTGCACCGATAAAATGGGATGCCGAACATCCAAATCTTTATCGGTTGGATGTGGAAGTGAAAGAACAGGGGAGATCTACGTATGCCTTTCATAAATCGGTCGGGTTCCGCGAAGTAAAAGTGGTTAAAGACCAGCTTATGGTAAACGGCAAACCTGTCAAGCTACGTGGAGCCAATCGGCACGATATACACCCGACCTTAGGACGCAGTGCTTCGGCCTATTACGATAGCCTAGACGTTCAATTGTTTAAAGAAGCAAATATCAATTTCGTTCGTACTTCGCATTATCCGCCAACAGAGCGTTTTGTCGAATACTGTAATAAATATGGTATCTATGTGGAGGTGGAAACAGCAATCTGTTTTGTGGATACTTACAGGCAAAAAAATTATGCGCCCGGCGCTTCACAAAATGATCCAAAAAAGACGGATCAATACCTGAGTCAATCGCGTGAGATGGTCAATACCTTTAAAAGCCACCCGGCTGTACTTTTCTGGTCGATTGGCAATGAATCAATCTATGGCGACAATTTTAAGCAAAGTCACGACTTGGTGAAGCACATGGATCCGACAAGACCCATTATCTGGAGTTATCCGGGCTCGCAAACCACCGAACCTAAGATTTATGAAATCTTGAGCATGCATTATCAGGACGTGTATGGTAACCTGACTCAGTTTGGCAAGACCACGCGTAACTTTGAGGGACATGGCATCCCAGCTTTATTTGATGAATGGGCTCATCCGGCTTGTTATACGTATAAAACCTTACAGGATGATCCGAATATCCGTGAATTTTGGGGTATCTCCATGGACATGATGTGGGGTGGGTTGTTTCCGAAGCAAGGCGGGCTTGGCGGTGCAATATGGGGCTATGTGGATGAGGTATTTATGATTCCACAGCAGCTGAAGAAAGGGACTGCTTTTTGGAAGGAATTTGCCCGTACTGCCAAACCTGAAGATTTTCAGGGACAGGCGGTAGGTTACGGTGAATGGGGGATCGTCGATGTCTGGCGGCGCAAGAAACCTGAATTTTGGTCAACAAAAAAAGCGCAGTCTCCTGTATTGGTCACGTTGAAAGGAAAGATAATACCTGATTTTGCCCGTTTTCAGCCACTGACGATTCCCGTATACAATCGATTTGATCATACTTCGCTCCAGGAAATTAAATTGCAATACACGTATGACGGGAAGACCTATACTTTAGGATTACCCGATATCGCGCCGCATCAGAAAGGATATATTCAACTACCCGGTTTAGCCTGGCAACAGGGGGAGCAACTGGCTTTGCGCTTTGTGGATAGCAAAGGGATGCTGCTGGATAGCTACCGTTATTTCTTGGGTGAGCATCAGGTCAGAATACCTGAATCGACTCAAAATGGAGGTCTACAACTTGTTGAAGAGCCTAATCGTTACCTGATCACGGGAAGGAATTTCACCTTTCCGGTTTCAAAAACAACAGGCTTGATCGAAAATGCACTGATCGATGGTAAAGTGGTGATCCAAAAAGGTCCTTTCTTAAATATGGATATCAACCTCAACCACCTGACCGGTGCAGAAGTACGCAAAAGTGCAAGCAAATACCTGCTCGAAGATAAAAATTGGCAATTGAATAAATTGGATGTACGCATCAAAGACAATTTGGCCCTGGTATCGATTGTGGGAAAAAATGGCAGTTTATCCATTCAGTTTGATCTGACTATCGATGGTAAAGGAGAAATGAAGACTTTATATCATACCCAGGGTGAGCCCAATGGCTACCTGCGTGAAATTGGACTAAAGTATTATCTCAGCAATGAACTCGATCGTATTACCTGGAGCAGAAATGGTTATTGGAACGATTATCCCCAAGAGTCATTTGCGGGTAATGAAGGAACAGCAAGCTTGTCTTATGTAGATAAGACGCCATACGGTCAAGAACCCAAACAGTCGTGGTACATGGACACACACAACTATTACTATTGGGCCGATAAAGGAGCGCGTAGTCAGCATCCACTAACACAGCAGGCGAAGGGAATGAAAGAGAATATATACTACTACGCTATGGGTAGTGGCGCAAAGAACCTGATGCATGTGGTTTCTCCGCAAGCAGACAATGCTTGCCGTATGGATCGCCTGGAAAATGAGCAACTGGTTCTGTATGTAAACAATAAATGGGATTATCCTGAAATTGCCTGGGGCAATTATTGCAAGACCTTGGAAGCTTCACCCTGTCAGGGATCTATCACATTAAAATTCTAATGATATCGCTATGTTGGCTTGGATTGATCAAATCATTTATCTGCTGTATTTTATTGTTGTCGGCGGCTATGGCTATTACATTTATCGACGCAAACACAGTTCGGGTTCACTAACGCACGACTATTTTCTGGCGGAAGGTTCCTTAAGCTGGTGGGCAATCGGGGCTTCTATTATTGCATCGAATATCTCTGCAGAGCAATTTATAGGGATGTCGGGGTCGGGTTTTGCACTGGGACTGGCCATTGCATCCTATGAATGGATGGCTGCTATCGGACTAATTATTGTGGCGGTGGTGTTTTTACCCATTTATCTGAAGAATAAGATTTTTACCATGCCTGGGTTTCTGCGTAAGCGTTTCGATCCACGGGTGAGTATGGTGATGGCTGTATTCTGGGTCTTGGTCTATGTGTTTGTCAATTTGACCTCGATACTTTATCTGGGTGGTTTGGCCATTCAGTCGATTGCGGGGATTCCCATGTTTGTAGCTGTTTGGCTGTTGGCGGTATTGGCCTTGATTATCGCTTTAGGTGGGATGAAAGTGATTGGCTACACCGACGTGATTCAGGTGGTCCTGTTGATTATAGGCGGGCTCACGACGACCTATATCGCCCTCGATCTCGTGGCGCATACAAAGGGCATGGGACATTGGCTGGACGGACTCCTTATCTTGAAAACGGAGGTGCCACAGCATTTTCATCTTTTTATCGAAAAAGGACAGATGATAAAACCCGATGGTACCGATGCTTATATGGATCTGCCCGGATGGTCGGTTCTATTGGGCGGCATGTGGGTGATCAATCTATCGTATTGGGGATGTAATCAATATATTACCCAGCGTGCACTGGGAGCCAAAAATCTAAAAACAGCCCAAAATGGGATGTTGTTTGCAGCCGTTATGAAGCTGTTTATGCCCTTGATTGTGGTGCTGCCCGGCATTGCCGCTTATTATTTATACAAAGAAGGTTCGAATCTCAGTTTTGCACAAGGGATGCTTGAAGGCAGTACCGTGAAGCCCGATAAAGCTTATCCGCTGCTACTCTCGATTTTACCGACGGGCTTCAAAGGATTGGCTTTTGCTGCTTTAACGGCTGCTATCGTGGCCTCGCTGGCCGGAAAGGTCAATAGTATAGCAACGATTGTGTCTTTGGATATTTATAAGAATATAAAAGGCGATGCCGTGAGCGATACAGCTTTGGTGAAGCTGGGCAAAGTAACTGTACTGATCGCCTTGGTCATTGGTGCTTCCTTGGCTCCGCTATTGCAGCATCTGGATCAGGGCTTTCAGTTTATTCAGGAATTTACAGGTTTTATCACACCAGGCGTATTGGCGATTTTTCTGATGGGTATCTTTACAACGTGGACAACACCTAACGCAGCATTTGCTGGAGCCATTTCTACATTTGCTTATTCTTTGCTCTTTAAAAATTTCTGGTTAGATGAAAGCCCCTTTATGAATCGGATTCTTGTGGTGTTTATATGTACGGTGGCAACAATGGTATTGGTCAGCCTGCTGGGCAATCGAAACTATCGTAATGATACAGTAATCGTGAATAGAAATCTCTTTGTGACCTCCAGTGGTTTCAAATTAGTGAGTTTATTCATCCTGGGCGTATTGGTAGCCCTGTATATCTTTTTGTGGTAACATGATTTAATTTATATAAAAAATGAAAGAAAACTATCTGGTGGAATGGGCAAATGATGAGGAGCTCTTTGAGCTGATCCGTAAGGAACTTTTTACAGCTGTCATTGGGGATGTGATGGACAAAATGGGATTGTTTCATCAATTTCTGCCACCGAATATAAGACCGTTAAAATCAGGTTTGTTTTTAATTGGTAGGGCGATGACGGTATTGGAGGCCGACGTTTGCGGAAATGCTGAACAGCAGTCGAAGAATCCTGTATTGGCTAAATCATTTGGATTTATGCTGGAAGCTCTGGATGATCTGCGCCCGGGCGAGGTTTACATTTGCAGCGGCTCTTCGCCGGACTATGCGCTTTGGGGTGAGATTATGAGTGCGCGGGCCAAAACATTGGGTGCACATGGGGCGATTGTCAATGGCTACTCAAGAGATACCGTTGGGATTTTGGCTCTCGAGTTTCCTTGTTTCTCTATGGGCTGTTATGCGCAGGATCAGGCACCGAGAGGAAAGGTTATTGACTGGCGTGTACCAATCCGTTTTGGAAATGTCCTGATCAAGGATGGCGATATGCTGATCGGCGATATTGATGGTGTCTGCGTGGTACCGCGCGAATATGAACAGGAGGTTTTCGCTCGAGCATTTGAAAAAGCCAGAGCTGAAAAAGTAGTATTGAACAAGGTTATGGAAGGCATGGGTGCCAAAGAAGCATTTGAAAAATATGGAATTATGTAAATTCAAATTGTCCAAAGGTAGCTGGTTGGCGCTGTTGTTGGCCTGTTCGTCTATTGGAAATCTGTCGGCACAACAGGCTGCATCATTTTTGACGCCATTGCCCGATCAGTTGGCCACAAGTAAAACCAGTCGGATTCTGTTGAATGGACAGTGGAACTTCAACGTGGCGAATACGAAGCCCGTGGTCATTCAGGTACCGGGAGAATGGGAAATGCAAGGCCAGCATGTCGCTGCGGGGGAAACGGCAGTGTATGAGCGTTCATTTGATGTGCCCGACGATTGGGAAGGTAATCCGGTATACATTCGCTTTGACGGGGTCAGTTCGCATGCGCTTGTCAAAGTTAACGATCAGTTGGTTGGTGAACATGAAGGGGGATTTGTCGCTTTTCAGGTCGACTTAACAGGGAAAGTCAACAAAGGAAAAAATAAACTGACTGTAGAAGTTCAGGCCAATACCATCAGTGATATATTATCTTGTGTGTCACAGTATGCGGTGCATACTGTGGGTGGAATTTTGCGCAAAGCAACTTTGTTTACCGTGCCTAAGGTGCATATTTCGGATGCAGAGGTTGCAACAGATTTCGATTCAAAATATGTCCATGCAACGCTTAAACTTGCGGGTCTGGTGCGAAATAGCTCGAACCAGAAGCAGCAGGTCCAATTGCGCTACGTACTCCGGGATGCCGACGGCAAAACGGTGCTTCAAAAATCCTCCGACAAGATTCAGCTTGGAGTAGGGAACCATAAACAGATCGAAAGCCTATTAGCGGTAAAAAAACCGAAGCAATGGTCGGCCGAGACACCTTACCTCTATGTATTGGAAACGGCATTGATTGTGGATGGTAAGGCGATACAGAGCAATAAACAAAAGGTCGGATTCCGTGAAATTGAAGTCGTCAAAAATCAGCTGATGGTGAATGGTAAACCGGTCAAGTTGAGAGGGGTGAATAGGCATGCTGTACATCCGCTGAATGGACGAGCTGCTGATCCGACAATAGATCGGCAGGATGTTGTTTTATTTAAACAGGCCAATGTCAATTATATCCGTACGTCGCACTACCCGCCATCAGAAGAATTTTTGAATGCAGCCGACGAGTTGGGAATGTATGTGGAGAGCGAGGCGGCTTTGAGCTGGATTCAGCATCATGCCTCACCAATCTGGCGCAAATGGGATTATAAAGACAAACGTTTCTTGCCTGTCCTGCTTGGCGCAAATATCGATAATGTGCTGAGCAACCGCAATCATCCTTCGATATTATTTTGGTCTCTGGGGAATGAGTCACATTGGAGCCCGCTGTGGGCCGAGGTTAATACGCGTGTAAAGGCCTTGGATCCAACGCGCCCGACGAGTTTCCATGATCAGACCTGGGGTGGATTTAATAATGGTGGAAGCAAAGCGGATATTGCCAACTACCATTATCCGGGGATCAATGGCCCATCGGCTACGGATACAATGAAAAGACCGACTTTATTTGGTGAATATGCCCATTTGTCTACCTATAACAGGCGTGAATTATTGACCGATCCTGGTATTCGTGAGGCTTATAATGCACCTTTGGTAACTTTTGT
>Ga0213829_1000662_pt1 | contig 30112 bp, 28 predicted proteins | sample MC6MC0896MG_FD_180665 | JGI IMG/M metagenome (GOLD analysis project Ga0213829, IMG submission 180665) | Enriched soil aggregate microbial communities from Iowa State University, Ames, United States - MC6-MC0896-MG | ecosystem: Environmental > Terrestrial > Soil > Unclassified | place: USA: Iowa...
CCAGCGGCCAGCAGATCCAGCTCACCGGCGATGGCAGCGACACCATCGGCAATGGCGTGGCCGAGTTCGTGGCCGATGAGGAAATGGACCGCCACACCGGCTACTGGTGGGCGCCGGATGACTCGGCGATCGCCTTCGCCCGCATCGATGAGTCCCCGGTGCCGGTGCAGAAACGCTACGAGATGTATGCCGACCGCACCGAGATGATCGAGCAGCGCTACCCGGCCGCCGGCGACCACAACGTCACCGTGAAGCTGGCGGTGATCGCGCCGCGCCGGAACGCCGCGCCGCGCTGGATCGACCTGGGCCGCAACCCCGACATCTATCTGGCCCGCGTCGATTGGCGCGACCCGAAACACCTGACCTTCCAGCGCCAGTCGCGCGACCAGAAGACGCTCGAACTGGTCCAGACCGAGCTGGCCAGCGGCCAGCAGCGCACGCTGGTGACCGAGACCTCGCCGACCTGGGTGCCGCTGCACAACAGCCTGCGCTTCCTCAAGCAGGGCGGTTTTGTGTGGTCGTCCGAGCGCAGTGGCTTCGAGCACCTGTACCGCATCTCCGACGACGGCAAGACCGTCACCCCGCTGACCGCCGGCACCTGGCCGGTGGACGAACTGCTCGCCGTGGACGAAGAAGCCGGCAAGGTCTACTTCCGCGCCGGCATGGACAGCCCGCGCGAAAGCCAGCTGTATGCCGTGTCGCTGCAGGGTGGCACGCCGCAGCGCCTCTCCCAGGCACCGGGCATGCACACCGCCAGCTTCGCGCGCAACGCCAGCGTCTACGTGGACAGCTGGTCCAACACGACCACGCCGCCGCAGATCGCGCTGCATCGTGCCAACGGCGAGAAGATCGCGACCCTCGTCGAGAACAATCTTGACGACCCGGCGCATCCGTACGCGCGCTATCTCGATGCGCAGCGCCCGGTCGAGTTCGGCACCCTGACCGCCGCCGATGACAGGACCGAACTGCACTACAGCCTGATCAAACCGACCGGTTTCGATCCGGCCAAGCGCTACCCGGTGGTGGTGTACGTCTACGGCGGCCCGGCCTCGCAGACGGTCACCAACAGCTGGCCCGGCCGTGGCGATCATCTGTTCAACCAGTACCTGGCGCAGCAGGGCTACGTGGTGTTTTCGCTGGACAACCGTGGCACCCCGCGTCGCGGCCGCGATTTCGGTGGCGCGCTGTATGGCGTGCAGGGCACGGTGGAAGTGGCCGACCAGCTGCGCGGCGTGGCCTGGCTGAAGCAGCAGGCCTGGGTCGACCCGGCGCGCATCGGCGTGCAGGGCTGGTCCAACGGCGGTTACATGACCCTGATGCTGCTGGCCAAGGCCTCCGACAGCTACGCCTGCGGCGTGGCCGGTGCACCGGTGACCGACTGGGGCCTGTATGACACCCACTACACCGAGCGCTACATGAACCTGCCGGGCAACAACCCGAAGGGCTACGAAGAAGCGCGCGTGCTGGCGCACATCGACGGCCTGCGCTCGCGCCTGCTGCTGATCCACGGCATGGCCGATGACAACGTGCTGTTCACCAACTCCACCGTGTTGATGAGCGCTCTGCAGAAGCGCGGCCAGCCGTTCGAGCTGATGACCTATCCGGGCGCCAAACATGGTTTGTCGGGCAGCAATGCGCTGCACCGCTACCGTATTGCCGAGGACTTCCTGGGGCGCTGCCTGGCGCCCTGATCCCGTTCCTGCCACCGGCCCGACAAGGAGTTTGCCGATGACATTGCCGCCCGCGCTTCCTGGTTCGACCGTACCCACCGGCTGGTGGCGTCGCCACTGGCGCTGGGCGATGCCGATGGCGGTGGTGGTCGGTATGGCGGCGGCAGCGGGCGCGGTAGGGTTCGCGCTGTCCCAGTGGGCGTACTGGAGCAAGTCCAGCACGCCCTACCAGGAAGCCATGCGCCGCGCGCGCTGCAACATCGAACTGGTGGCGGCCCTGGATGAGCCGCTGCGCGATGGCTACCTGCCGGCCGGCTCAATGCATTCCAACGGGCAGAGCCAGTTCGTGATCGCGGTGTCCGGCCCGCAGGGCAACGGCCGCATCTTCCTCAATGCCAAGCGCGCCGGCGAGCACTGGGATTACCCGATGCTGTACGTGGTGACCGACGGCAAGGAGGCGATCGATCTGGCCGCCCTGGACGACCTCGAAGCCGCCGACAGTTGCGCGCTCGAAGAGTGCCGGGCGAAGGGGGACTGCCCGCCGGCACCGGAGGCCTTGCAGATCTGAGCGGCGCATGACCTCCGGCCAATTGCCCCGGACCCGCCAAGTGCGTAGGGTCGCAGGCATCCTGCCCTGGAGTTCCTGCATGAAGCCGCTTGTCCTCGCCGTTGCGCTTGCGCTGTCCGTTCCCGCCGCGCTGTCGGCTCCCCCGGCCTTGGCCGCAGCAACAGCCGCCAAGCCCGCCGCCTCGCCGGCCTGGGTGACCCGCAGCAATCAGCTGGCGCAGATCCTGCTGGATGCGCAGGGTCCGTTCCAGCCGGAAGAAACCGGCTTCTTCGGCGTGCCGGGCTACGACGACAAGGTGGCCGACTTCGGCCCGGACAACGGCGCCCGCTACCGCGCGGCGATGGCCAAGGCGCGCAGCGAGCTGCAGGCCAAGCTCGCCACCGAGCGCGATCCCAACGTCCGCCAGGACCTGGCGATCATGATCGCCGCCGCCGACCAGAACATCGAAGGCAGCGAACTCAACGAGAAGTACCTGCTGCCGTGGAGCGATACCCCGCAGACCGTGTTCAGCGGCCTCAATCTGCTGCTGTCCGACCAGGTGCCCGCCGAACGCCGCGCCAAGGCGCTGGACCGCCTCAAGGCCTACGCCGGGCTTGCCCCGGGCACGCAGCCGGTGACCACGCTGTCGCGCCAGCGCTACGAAGAGCGCCTGGGCGACAAGAGCCTGCTGCAGCCGACGAAGATCGAAGTCGAGCAGTCGCTGGCCAATGTGGATACCTACATCAGCGGCATCGAGCAGCTGTTCGGCAAGTACAAGGTGGCTGGTGCCGAGCAGGCGCTGCAGACCATCGCCAGCCAGCTGCGCGAGTACCGCGACTGGACCCGCCGTGACGTGCTGCCCAAGGCCCGCACCGACGCGCGCCTGCCCGAGCCGCTGTATGCCTACCAGCTCAAGCGCGTGGGCATCGACATCGCCCCGGCGCTGCTGATGCAGCGGGCCCAGCTGGAATTCATGGAAACCCGGTCGGCGATGCGCCAGTTGGCACCGCTGGTGGTGCAGGCCAAGGGCCTGAAGGTCACCGACCCCACCGATCCGGTCGCGGTGGTGCGTGCGCTCAAGGGCGACAAGATTGCCGATGACCAGCTGGAGCACCACTACCGTGGCGTGATCGATGCGATCGACCCGATCATCCGCCGCGAGAAGATCGTCGACGTGCCGCAGCGCCCGATGCAGATGCGCCTGGGCTCGGCCGCGGAAAGCGCCGCCTCGCCGGCCCCCCACTTCCTGCCGGCGCCGCTGGTCGGCAACACCGGCCAGCAGGGCACCTTCGTGCTGCCGCTGGGCAACCCGGCGGCCGGCGACAAGGCCGCGCAGTACGACGATTTCAACTTCGGCTCAGCCGCCTGGACGCTGAGCGCGCATGAAGGCCGCCCGGGCCACGAGCTGCAGTTCACCGCGATGGTCGAGCGCGGCATCTCGCTGGCGCGCACCATGTTCGCCTTCAACTCGGTCAACGTGGAAGGCTGGGCGTTGTATGCCGAAGCGGAGATGGTGCCGTACGAGCCGCTGGACGGGCAGCTGATCGCGCTGCAGTTCCGCCTGCTGCGTGCCGCGCGCGCAATGCTGGACCCGATGCTCAACCTGGGCCAGATCGACCGTGCCAACGCCGAGCGCGTGCTGATCGACGAAGTCGGCCTGTCCAAGGCGATGGCCACCCAGGAACTGGACCGCTACATGGTGCGCATGCCCGGCCAGGCCGGCAGCTACTTCTACGGTTACACCCGCATCCTTGAGCTGCGCATGCAGACCGAGCTGGCGCTGGGCGATCGCTTCGACCGGCTGGCGTTCAACAACTTCCTGCTGGACCAGGGCCTGCTGCCGCCGGACCAGCTGGCCAAGGCAGTGAACGAGGTGTTCGTGCCGAAGTACAAAGGCGCGGCCAAGCGCTGACTCGGTTCCGGTAGGTGCGGGGCGTTTCCCGCTAGGCACCGACCGTTGGTCGGTGCGCTGGCCCGGCCGCCACGACCCACGGTCGTGGCCTACCGCGGCGCCGGTTAGCGCTGCGGCGTGATCGTCTGCGTGGGCAGGCGCGGCGCCGGCGGCGGGTTGGGTACCCAGATGGCCACGCCGGCCGCGCGCTTCTGCGTGGTCGGAATGCCGATGCCGACGCCACCGCCCACGTGCGAGCCATAGCTGCCCGCACCGACGGACATGCCCACCGGCGAACCGCTGGAGCCGACGCCCATCAGGATCACGCCATTGGCACCGAGGGCGGCCGCTTCACGCTTGAGCCGCATCACGGCCGCATCGGTCTGGCCCTGCGTGCCGAAGCCGACCGCACTGGCCGATTCGAGCTGGGCGATTTCCTGTGAGCCGGCCGGCGGCGTGGAGTAGATCTGGACCGTGGCCGGATCGACCGGCGCACGTGCCTGGCCGAGCATGACCTTGGAGGTGCTGGCACAGCCAGCGCTGAGCAGCGCCAGGCCCAGCAATGCGGCGCATCGGATGTTCATGGCGTTACCCCTGTGTGTGATGGCTGGGATGATCGGCGCTGGCGACTGAATCGGTGCCAACCCCTGCCAGTGCACCCTAGCACCGCCGCGGTGAGGCCCCCGCCAACGGCGTCTCGCTGCCGCTTGCGCCTGCGCCCGGAACCGCTATGGTGGGCCACGCATTCACCTCAAGGAGCCGGGCATGGGATTGATCAGTCTGTTGTGGGGCATCGTGGCGCTGCTCTGGATGATTGTGGCCCTGATCCCGCTGCTGGGCTGGGGCAACTGGTTCCTGATCCCGTTCGCCGCCGTGGGCGCGGTCATCGCCGCCATCGGCATCCTGTTCACCCACGTCAGCAAGCGCGGCCGGGCCTGGACCGGGCTGGTGCTCAACGGCATCGTGGTGGTGGTCGGCATCGTCCGGCTCGGGCTGGGCGGCGGCATCATCTGAGCCATGCGGGTGCGACCGACCGTCGCAGCTCACGGCCGCCCGGCACCATCGGCGTAGAATGACCGGCTGCCGCATCCGGCTCCGCCGGCGGTCCACGCCCGTCCGGGCGCTCTCCCTGCACCGATGATCATTCGTCCTCGTCCCCACGGTTGGCAACTGCTCTACATCCTGCGCGGCTCCATCGTTCCGGCGGTGGCCCCGAAAGTCGTGGCGATCCTGCTGCTGTCCATTGCCGTTGCCGCCCTGGCCGAGCTGTGGCACCCGCCGGGCATCGAGCGCGTCTCGGTGGCGCCGTTCACGCTGCTGGGCCTGGTGCTGTCGATCTTCCTCAGCTTCCGCAACAACGCCTGCTTCGAGCGTTGGTGGGAAGGCCGCAAGCTGTGGGGCCAGCTGATCTATGAATCGCGCAGCCTGGCGCGGCTGTGCCAGGCCGTGCTGGTCGACGATGCGGCGCTGCGTGACCGGGTGTGCCGGCTGTGCATCGGTTTCGCGCATGCCCTGGCCGCCCGCCTGCGCGGCCGCGACGTGGCGTTGGCGGCGCTGCCGTGGGTGGCCGAGGCCGACCGCGTGCGTTTCGGCCAGCGCCGCAATGTGCCGGATCAACTGCTGGCGATGATCGCCTCCGATCTGGCCCAGGCGCTGCGCGCCGGTCAGCTCGATCCCTACCTGTACACCCAGTTCGAAACACGCCTGCATGCGCTCTCCAGCATCCAGGCCGGTTGCGAGCGCATCCTGACCACCCCGCTGCCGTTCGCCTACACGCTGCTGCTGCACCGCTGCGCGTGGCTGTTCTGCGTGCTGCTGCCGTTCGGCCTGGCCAGCTCGCTGGGCTGGGCCACGCCGGTGGTCTCGGCCGTGTTGGCGTATGCGTTCTTCGGCCTGGACCAGCTCGGCGAGGAGATGGAAGAGCCGTTCGGGCTGGAATCCAACGACCTGCCGCTGGACGCGATGGTGCGCACCATCGAAATCGATCTGCTCGACAGCCTGGGCGTCCAGCCGCTGCCCGAGCCCCTGCAACCGCGGCAGTACCTGCTGCAGTAATTCCTGCCTTCCGTTCCGGAGCACCTCATGGCACACCCCGACTACCGCCCCCGCCGCATGCGTCACGACGAGTTCTCGCGCCGCCTCATGCGCGAAAACACCCTGACCACCGACGACCTGATCTATCCGGTGTTTGTGCACGAGCTGGCCGGCCGCGCGCCGATCGCCTCGATGCCGGGCGTGGAACGGCTCTCGATCGACGAGCTGCTGAAGGTGGCCGAAGAGGCGCTGGAACTGGGCATCCCGGTGATCGACCTGTTCCCGGTGATCGATCCGGCCGGCAAGAGTCTGGACGCGGCGGCGGCGTGGGACGGGAACGGGCTGGCGCAGCGCGCCGTGCGTGCACTCAAGTCGCGCTTCCCCGAGCTGGGCGTGATGACCGATGTCGCGCTGGATCCGTACACCACGCATGGTCAGGACGGCATCATCGATGACGCCGGCTACGTGCTCAACGACATCACGGTCGAGGCGCTGGTCAAGCAGTCGCTCTCGCATGCCGACGCCGGTGTGGACATCATTTCGCCCTCGGACATGATGGACGGCCGCATCGGTGCGATCCGCCGCGCGCTGGATGCTGCGGGCCACGTCAACGTGCGCATCATGGCCTACTCGGCCAAGTACGCCTCGGCGTTCTACGGTCCGTTCCGCGATGCGGTGGGCAGCTCGGCCGGCCTCGGCAAGGCGGACAAGAAGACCTACCAGATGGACCCGGCCAACGGCGATGAGGCCATGCGCGAGATCGCGCTGGACCTGGAAGAAGGTGCGGACATGGTCATGGTCAAGCCGGGCATGCCCTACCTGGACCTGGTGCGCCGGGTGAAGCAGCAGTTCGGCGTGCCGACCTTCGCGTATCAGGTCAGTGGCGAGTACGCGATGATGAAGGCGGCCTTCGCCAATGGCTGGCTGGATGAACGAGCCTGTGTGATGGAATCGCTGATCGGCTTCAAGCGTGCCGGCGCCGATGGCGTGCTGACCTATTTCGCCCCGCAGGTGGCGCGTTGGCTGCGCGAGCGCTGACAATACGCGCCCACCCCGATACAGGACGAGGATGATGCAGACGATGGGATGGCTACAGTGGGTGACCTGGACGGCCGGCGTGCTGGCCTTTGCAGCGGTCATCGGGCTGGTGATCCGTGGCGTGCGCCGCGCCGCGCGGCAGGCGCCGGAGCAGCCCTCCGCCGCTGCCCGCATCGCCCGTGAGGCGCAGCTGTCGCCGGCATTGCAGGCGCAGCTGGCGGCCTTGAACCAGCGCAAGGACCACGGCGAGATCAGCGAAGCGCAGTACGAGCAGTTGCGCGCGGAGCTGGTGCAGGGCCATTGACGCTGGGCGGCGCCGCCTCCACGGGTAGAGCCACGCCACGCGTGGCTGCCTTGCGGCCCCGCGGCGTCAACCGCAGCCCATACCCCGCGGCGCTGCCGGCGCCTTGATCCGGTACAGATCCAGCCCGCCGGCACGCGGTGCGCGTGCCATGCCAGCCAGCACCATCTCCGTGGGCTTGGACGCGTCCACCACCGGCGCGCCGGTCTGGCCGTCGGCGGTGTTGAACGACAACGTCAACGGCACCGCCGCCTGGCGGTGATCGCAGCTCGCCAGCAGGACCTGCGAATGTCCGTCGCTCGCGCGGGTGAAGGCCAGTGCACCCTCGTTATCCAGCCAGGCCGCCCCGAGTTCGTCGGCGGCCGTGTTGAGCGGGGCGAGCAGGGCCTGCGCGGTGCCGAATCCCTCGCCCTGCACGGGCGCCAGGTATAGATCGAAGCCGCCCTGGGTGTGTTTGCCGTTGCGCGAGAACAGCAGCATGCGGCCGTCCGGGCGCAGCGCGGGGGCCCGTTCGTCCGCCCGCGTGTTGAGCGCCCCCGGCAGGGTCTGCACGGGCCCGACGCTGCCATCGGCGGCCACCGGGGCGCGGTACAGGTCGAATCCACCCTGGCCGCCGCTTCGGTTGGAGGCGAAGTACAGCCAGCGTCCATCGTGGCTGAAGTAGGGGTCGCGCTCATCGCTGGCGCTGTTGAGCGCGAGCGGGGCAGGGTCCTGCCAGCGGCCGTCGCGCAGCACCGCCTGCCACAGGTCCCAGCCGCCCTGGCCACCGGCGCGGTCGCTGGCCCACACGATGCTCTGGCCGTCCGGCGCGATCGTGGCCTGGGCTTCGTTGGCCTTGGTCGAGACCACGCCCATGCCCTCGATGCCGAATTCGGAAAGCGCCATCGCGGCGGGCGTGCAGAGTAAACTGGCGCTCAGCGCGAGCAGAGACAATGGAATGCGCATCATCGCGTCCGTTGGGGTTTGCGTTCCATTCTAGGCCCGGAGCAGGACAACCCATGACCGACCGTTACGCCGTATTCGGCCAGCCCATCGCGCATTCGCAGTCGCCGCACATCCACGCCACGTTCGGCCGGCAGGAAGGCCTGGCGCTGGACTACCGTGCGATCGAAGCGTCGCCGGCCGAGTTCCTGGCAGCGCTGGAGGCCTTCGCCGCCGAGGGCGGCGTGGGCGCCAACATCACCGCGCCGCACAAGGAAGCCGCCTTCGCACTGTGCACCACGCTGACCTCGCGCGCGCGCCGCGCCGGTGCAGTGAACACGCTGCTGCGCAAGGGCGACCGCTGGCATGGCGACACCACCGATGGCATCGGCCTGGTCCGTGACCTTACCGACCGCCACGGCCTGGACCTGCGTGGCCGCCGCACCCTGCTGATCGGCGCCGGCGGCTCGGCCCGCAGCGTGGCCCCGGCCCTGCTGGATGCCGGCATCCTGGAGCTGGTGGTGGTCAACCGCACCCCGGAGCGCGCCGACGCGCTGATCGATGCGATGGGCGAGCCGGGCCGCGCGATCACCCGCTACTGGGAAGACATCCGCGAGCTGGGCGATTTCGAGTTGATCGTCAACGCCACCTCGGCCGGCCGCGACCGCACCGCGGAATTCAAGCTGCCGCTCTCGCTCGTCAACAGCATGACCACCGCCGTGGACCTCAACTACGGCGAGGCCGCGATCGCCTTCACCGCGTGGGCGCGCTCGGCCGGCTGCCGCAACATCGTCGATGGCCTGGGCATGCTGGTCGAACAGGCCGCCGAGAGCTTCCTGCAGTGGCACGCGGTGCGCCCGCAGACCGACGCGGTCTACACCGAGCTGCGGAACCGGCTGGCGCCGCTGGCCGGCGAGGACTGAGCCGGTGGACATGGACCTGCTTGTCTCGATGCTGACCATGGTGGGCGTGCGCCTGCCGGTACTGATCGCGCTGGCGGTCGCGGTGGTCTGGGTGGTGGACACCCCGCGCGGGGCGATCCGCAGTGTTGCCCTGGGCGCGCTGGGCCTGATAGCGCTGACCACGCTGGCCGGCCTGGTGCTCAACCTGGTGCCGATGTGGATGGTGCAGCAGGGCAACTACGAAAACCTGCAGCTGATGTCCAAGCTGCTGGGCGCTGGCCACTTCGCGCTCAACCTGTTCGAGGCGCTCGCGCTGGTCCTGCTGGTCTGGGCGATGACCCGCGCGCTGCGCAGCCGCGCCGTTCCGCCCGCTGCGCCGCTGCCGCCGCGCTGAGCGGATGCAGCAGGCTGTCGCGGTCCACAGTGTTGGCGTGGGTCGCGTCACGGATATGAACCGGCGCGGAAAATGGCGCCGGTCACGACCGCCGGGTCGTGAGAAAATGGGGACCGTGATCCAGTCAGGCAGTCCTCCGGCGTGACCGAAAAAGTTGAAGCCCCCCGCGCCCTGAACGACGAACTCAAGGCCGGCATCCGCGACGCCTACGCCAAGCTGCAGGCCAATACGCCCGGCTTCAGTACCCGGCGTTCACAGAGCCAGATGATCGGCGTGGTGTCGCGTGCGCTCTCGCACAGCGGCGGCGTGGGCGTGGTTGAAGCCCCGACCGGCGTCGGCAAGTCGCTGGGCTACCTGACCGCCGGCGTGCCGATCGCGCTGGCGACCAAGAAGAAGCTGGTGATCAGCACCGGCACCGTGGCGCTGCAGTCGCAGCTGGTCGAGCGCGACATCCCCAATTTCCTCAAGGCCACCGGTATCGAAGCGACGGTGGCGCTGGCCAAGGGCCGCACCCGCTACCTGTGCACCCGCAATGCCGCCGAAGCGCATGGCGATGGCGCGCAGGAAGGCATGTTCGAAGACGAACAGCCGCTGTTCGATCGCCCGTTGGCGCCGATCGAGATGGACCTGGCGCAGTCGCTGAGCAAGGCCTTCCTCGAAGGCCGCTGGAACGGCGACCTGGACAACGCGCCGGAAACGATCAGCAATACCCTGCGCTCGCGCATCACCACGCCGGCCTCGGGCTGCGCCGGGCGCAAGTGCGCCTACGCCGCACAGTGCGCCGTGCTGCGTTCGCGCAACACCGTGCGCGAGGCGCAGATCGTGGTGACCAACCACGCGCTGCTGCTGTCGGCGCTGTCGATCGGTGAGAGCGACAACGGCCAGCCGCTGATCGCCCCGCCCTCGGACATGCTGCTGGTGCTCGACGAAGGCCACCATATCGGCAACGTCGCCATCGACCAGGGGGCGGCCAGCCTCGCGCTGGACGAGATGGCCAAGCGCACCGGCCGCCTGCAGATCCTGATCGCCGCCGCCTACCGCGCGGTGGACAAGGACAAGCTGGGCAACCTGCTGCCCAACGAGGCGATCGAGGTCGCCGCCAAGGTCAGCAAGCAGCTCAAGGCCTTCCGCGATGTGATCGACCGCAGCTGGCGGCCGGACCCGTCCGCACAGGAGCCGATGTGGCGCGCCCCGAATGGCCGCCTGCCGGAGATCTGGATGCCGGACATCGAGGCCATCGCCGACGACACCCGCGCACTGTTCAACTGGGCGCATGCCGCGTTGACGCAGGTCGCCAAGGGCAAGCCCGAGGATGCCGCGCGCGAACGCCTGCAGCGCAACCTCGGCATGGCGCTGGAGATGATCGAGCAGCAGCACAACCTGTGGACCGGCTGGCGCCGCGAAGACAAGGACGGCCAGCCGCCCACCGCGCGCTGGATCACCCTCTCGCGCGATGGCGACCTGGTCCTGCACGGCTCGCCGGTGTCGGCCGCCAACGTGCTGCGCAAGCTGCTCTGGGATGAAGTGGATTCGGTGGTGATGACCTCGGCCACGCTGACCGGCGGCGGCGACTTCCAGGCGCTGGCGATCGACAACGGCATTCCGGCCGAGGCCGAGATGGTCTCGCTCGCCTCCCCGTTCGACCTGCCCAACCAGGCCCAGCTGATCGTGCCGGCGTTCCCGGTCACCCCGGATGACAAGGAAGGCCACCCGAAGGAGATCGCCAAGTACCTGGTCAAGGAACTGGACTGGGGCAAGGGCAGCATCGTGTTGTTCACCTCGCGCTGGAAGATGGAAAAGGTGGCCGAGCTGATGCCGGCCGCGCAGCGCAAACAGGTGCTGGTGCAGGGCGAGACCGCCAAGCAGAAGATGATCGACGAGCACCTGCGGCGTACCTCGGCCGGTGAGGGTTCGGTGTTGTTCGGCCTGAATTCCTTCGGCGAAGGCCTGGATCTGCCCGGCGAAGCCTGCACCACCGTGGTGATCACCCAGGTGCCGTTCGCGGTCCCGACCGACCCGCAGACCTCCACGCTGAGCGAGTGGTTCGAAAGCCGCGGCCTGAACGCCTTCAACCTGATCGCGATCCCGCACGCCCTGCGCACGCTGACCCAGTTCTCCGGCCGGTTGATCCGCACCTCCACCGATACCGGTCGCGTGATCATCCTCGACTCGCGGCTGCTGACCCGCCGCTACGGCAAACGCATCATCGATTCACTGCCGCCGTTCAAGCGGGTGATCGGGTAACACGGGCAGCTCCTGCGACCCGATCAGCGTGTGCGGCCCTCGGGCGTGGTCGTAGTGTCGGGGTGGCGGCAGGACTGAGCGGAATACGCCTGCCGGTAGCTCTGGCCGAAGCACCGGACGAACGCATCGACCACATCGAGGTTGGGCGGCCAGGCGACCTGCACCACCTCGCCGTTCGGCATCGCGAAGCTGAAAAATCCATCCTTGACGTTCACCTCCGGCGGCGCTGGCAGGGCTGCCAGCGCCGTGCGGGCAGCGGCCAGGGCCGGCCGGTCCTTCTCGATGAAGGCGATGCTGGCATCCACGTAGGGATTCCAACCGCCAGCGTCGGGCGCGGGCTTGTAGGTCTGCCGCATCAATGCGACCGCCTGTGCGTCCTGCCCGGCCTGTGCACGCATCTGCGCTTCATGCCAGATCATCGTGGTGTTGCCGGCGGCCTTGGGCTGCGCACGATAGGCCGCGATGAGCTCGGCGGCCGCCAGCTGGCACTCCGCCTTCTCCGCCATGGGGCGCCAGCCGCCCCCCAGATCCTGATCGAACTGCTCCGGCGTCAACGCCAGTATCGCGGTGAGATCCACCGCGCATTCGTCGGCAACGGCGGGACAGGCGGCGGCCGACAGGGCCAGAGCCAGCAGAGAGCGCGAGCCGTGCATCGTCACATCCTTGTGCAGAGGTCTGGAGCGAGTGTTGGCCTACGGCACATTGCCGGTCAAGCCGGGCGGCGCCTCCAGGCGCTCTCAGTCCTCCAGCTTCGCCAGATCCCGCACCGCGCCCTTGTCGGCACTCGTCGCCAGCAACGCATAGGCTTTCAGCGCGCCGGTGACCTTGCGCGGGCGTGCCTCGCGCGGTTTCCAGCCCACGGCGTCCTGCTCGGCACGGCGTGCCGCCAGCGTGGCGTCATCCAGCAGCAGATCGATGCGCCGCGCCGGGATGTCGATGCGGATGCGGTCGCCGGTGCGCACCAGGCCGATGGTGCCGCCCGAGGCGGCTTCCGGTGAGGCATGGCCGATCGACAGCCCGGAGGTGCCGCCGGAGAAACGACCGTCGGTGAGCAGGGCGCATTGCTTGCCCAGCCCCTTGGATTTCAGATAGCTGGTCGGGTACAGCATCTCCTGCATGCCCGGGCCGCCGCGCGGGCCTTCGTAGCGGATCACGACCACGTCACCGGCGACGACGTCATCGGCGAGGATGCCCTGCACGGCGGCGTCCTGGCTCTCGAATACCCGCGCGTTGCCTTCGAACACATGGATGGATTCATCCACGCCAGCGGTCTTCACCACGCAGCCATCCACGGCCAGGTTGCCACGCAGCACGGCCAGCCCACCTTCTGCGGAGTACGCATGGGCGACATCGCGGATGCAGCCTTCGGCGCGGTCCACGTCCAGCGTCGGCCAGCGCGTGGCCTGGCTGAACGCGATCTGGGTCGGGATGCCTGCCGGCCCGGCGCGGAAGAAATCGTGCACTTTCTCATCGGTGCTCACCGCGACATCCCAACGTGCGATCGCCTCGGCCAGCGTGCGGCTGTGCACGGTCGGCACGTCGGTGTGCAGCAGGCCGCCACGCGCAAGCTCACCGAGGATGCCGAACACGCCGCCGGCGCGATGCACGTCCTCCATGTGGTACTTCGGCGTGTTCGGGGCGACCTTGCACAGCTGCGGCACACGGCGCGAGAGCGCGTCGATGGCATGCAGGTCGAAGTCCACTTCCGCCTCCTGCGCCGCCGCCAGCAGGTGCAGGATGGTGTTGGTCGAGCCGCCCATCGCGATATCCAGCGTCATCGCGTTCTCGAACGCCTGGCGGGTGGCGATGCCGCGGGGCAGCGCACCGATCTCTTCGCCGCCATACCAGCGGTGGCACAGCTCCACGATCAGGCGGCCGGCACGGCGGAACAGCTGCTCGCGGTCGGCGTGCGTGGCCAAGGTCGAGCCGTTGCCCGGCAGCGACAGGCCCAGTGCCTCGGTCAGGCAGTTCATCGAGTTGGCGGTGAACATGCCCGAGCACGAGCCGCAGGTGGGGCAGGCGCTGCGCTCGTATTCGGCGACCTTCTCATCGCTGGCGCTTTCATCGGCGGCGATCACCATGGCATCGACCAGGTCCAGCTTGTGCTCGGACAGGCGCGTCTTGCCGGCTTCCATCGGCCCGCCGGAGACGAACACCACCGGGATGTTCAGGCGCAGCGCGGCCATCAGCATGCCGGGGGTGATCTTGTCGCAGTTGGAGATGCACACCAGCGCATCGGCGCAGTGTGCGTTGGCCATGTACTCCACCGAGTCGGCGATGATCTCGCGGCTGGGCAGCGAATACAGCATGCCGTCATGGCCCATGGCGATGCCGTCATCCACCGCGATGGTGTTGAACTCCTTGGCGACCCCGCCCACCTGCTCGATCTCGCGTGCCACCAACTGGCCGAGGTCCTTGAGGTGCACGTGGCCGGGCACGAACTGGGTGAACGAGTTGGCGACGGCGATGATCGGCTTGTGGAAGTCGCCATCGGTCATCCCGGTGGCGCGCCACAGGGCGCGTGCGCCAGCCATGTTGCGGCCGGCGGTGGAGGTGCGGGAGCGGTATTCAGGCATGGTGGCTGGCAGGATCTGGCGGGCCGTGGGGGCGCGTTTCGCCTCGATTCTGCCGAAAAATTCCGGTTGCGTTTGCAACCACCTTCGCCGCTGCCGCGCGATCGAATCCTGAAACGCTGTTCATGTTTTCGACTTTGCCGGTTTTGGTTGTTCGCGCCGATCAGGCATGATTGGGGAGATAACCGCATTAGGGGGCATGACGCCATGAAACGTTCCAGGACCACTGCGCTGCTGCTGATGAGCGCTGCGCCGCTGCTGTTCACCGCCTGCCAGAAGAACGAGGCCGTGCAGGTGCAGGAAGGGCTCTACACCTCGGTGCAGGCCTGTACCGAAGCCACCGGCGATCCGTCCAGCTGCCGCAATGCCTTTGCCGAAGCGCAGAAGCAGTCGGCCGATGCCGCCCCCAAGTACGCCACGCGCGAAGCCTGTGAGGCCGAGTACAACGCCGAGCAGTGCGTGGAACAGAAGACCTCCACCGGCCACTCGTTCATCGGCCCGATGATGATGGGCTTCTTCATGTCGCAGATGCTCAGCAACCGCGGCGGCGCGGGTCTGGCCCAGCAGCCGGCCGCGGCGCCGGCTTACCAGGACAAGGCCAAGGGCTGGGCCCGTCCGGGCCCGTCCACCGGTGGGATGAACACCGCCAGCGGCATCGGCGCCGGCAAGGCCGGCCTGGCCCCGGTCACCGCCACCCCGAACCGGGCGGTCACCGCCAGCCGCGGTGGCTTCGGCAACACCAGCAGCAACCGCAGCAGCGTCGGCGGCTGATCGATGCAGCGCGTGCGTATCGCCGAGCGCAGCCAGTGGCGCGCCCGGGCCGAAGAGTCGGGGTTCCGTTTCCACACCATCGATGGCCTGCCGTACTGGGATGAAACCGCGTATTACGCCTTCACCCTGCGTCAGATCGAACAGGACATCGAAGATCCCAGCGCCGAGCTGCACGCCATGGCGATGGATCTGGTGGACGAGGTGGTGGGCAGCCAGCAGCTGATGGACCAGCTGGCGATCCCGCCGCAGTTCCGCGACTGGATCGCCGACAGCTGGCGCCGCCGCGAGCCGCACCTGTACGGGCGGCTGGATTTCGCCTACGACGGCAGCGGCCCGGCCAAGCTGTACGAGCTCAATTACGACACGCCCACCTCGCTGTTCGAAGCCTCGTTCTTCCAGTGGCAATGGCTGGAGGACCAGCGCAACCAGAACCGGTTGCCGCCGCACGCCGACCAGTTCAACGCGATCCATGAAGCCCTGGTCGAACGGTTCGGTGAACTGGCCGCGCAGCTGCCGCCGCCGCTGTATTTCAGCGCGGTGGGTGCGTCGGAAGAAGACCAGGGCACGGTCGCCTATCTGCGCGACTGTGCCGCCCAGGCCGGCCTGCGCGGCGAAGCGATCGCGATCGAAGATATCGGCCTGTCCGAAGACGGGCGCTTCACCGCGCTCGACGACACCGTGATCGGCAGCCTGTTCAAGCTGTACCCGCTGGAAGACCTGATGACCGAGTCGTTCGGCCAGGCGTTGCCTGCCTCGGGCGTGCAGCTGCTGGAACCGGCCTGGAAGGCGATCCTCAGCAACAAGGGCGTGCTGCCGCTGCTGTGGCAGCGCCACCGGGGCCACCCGAACCTGCTCGCCGCCGAGTTCGACGACGGCAGCGAGCTGCCGCGCGGCTGGGTGCGCAAGCCGCTGTTCTCGCGCGAGGGCGCCAACGTGGCCATGCACCTGGCCGATGGCAGCTGGCAGGAAAGCGAAGGCCCGTACACCGGCCCGGCGATCCGCCAGGCGGCGCATCCGCTCACCGCGTTCGATGGCGGGTATCCGCTGATCGGCAGCTGGATCGTGGGCGACCAGGCCTGTGGCATGGGCATCCGCGAAGACAACAGCCGGATTACCCGCGACAGCGCCCGCTTCGTACCGCACGCGATCATCGACGAAGCGCCGACGCGCATCTACGTCTGATGGCCATGATGTACCGTCGCGAGCTGCGCGGCCGCCCGTTGGCCGGCCGGCATCTGGATGATGGGCATGGTCTGTGGCGGTACGCGGATCGGGTAGCGGTACGCTGCCACCGCTGCCAATCGCCTGGATGGGTGATCAAACAGGACAAAGCCGCCAGCTTTCGGTGCCTGAACTGCAGCGTTGCGCTGGACGGTGGCTGCGGTTGCAGCCGCTGCGGGCCTGGCGACTGGGTGGGGCCGGTGCGTTACAGCGGCCGGCGTCCCTGTGGCTACTGTGGTCATCAGTGGGTCAGTGCCGCAGCGACACGCAAAGTGGCCTCGCCGCCCATGAAATCCCTTGCGGCGAGCTGCGCCCAATGTGGTCGCAGCAGCGATGTCGCCGTCAGCGTAGTGCAGGTCCGCGGCACCGAAGCAGTTGACCCGCATTTCGGCATGTCGCTGCTGTTGGTTGAGAAAACGGCCGCCGGCGTGCTGTGGGCCTACAACACGGCTCACCTCCAGGCACTGCACGACTACGCTACTGCGTCGCTGCGCGAGAGCACCGGTATCGCCAATGGGTCAATGTTCTCGCGCCTGCCGCAGTGGATGAAACTGGCACGCAACCGCGTGCTGCTGCAGAAGGCCACCGCTCGTCTGATCGCCAAGGCCAACGCCATCCGCTAGGTACCGACCGTTGGTCGGTACGCGTTACAACAACCCGTCGCGCTTGACCGCCAGGTAACGCTCCACCAGCGCGCCGGGCAGGGCCTCGGCGGTGACATCGAGCACCATCACCCGATGGCTGCGCAGCGCATCATGCGCATCGCTGCGCTGCTGCAGGTAACGGGCGATCGCGCCGGCCTGGGTGGCGTCGTGCAGGGTCTCCACCGGCTGGGCCAGCGCATCATCCAGCTCGCGCTCGCGCAGGCTGGCCACGCATACCAGATGCTGGCGCTGCAACAGGCGTACCGCCGCGAGCAGGTCCTCGATGTCCTCATCGCGCACGTTGGTGACCAGCATCACCAGCGACCGCCGGCGCTGGCGCAGCGAGAGCTCGGTGGCGGCGGCGAGATAGTCGGTGGCGACCGGCTGCGCCTGCAGGTCGTAGCTGGCGCGCAGCAGGGTATCGATGGTGCCCATGCCGCGCTTCGGCGCGACCCAACGGCTCTCGCCCCCGGCCGCGAACAGGCCCACACCGTCGCCCTGGCGCAGCGCCAGGTAGGACACCACCAGCGCCGCATTGAGCACATGGTCGAAGTGCGACAGGCCGCCTTCGCTGGCCATCATGCGCCGGCCGGTGTCGATCATCAGCACCAGCTGCTGGTTCTTCTCGTCCTGGTACTCGCGCGACACCAGCTTGCGCGCACGCGCGGTGGCCTTCCAGTCGATCTGGCGCAGGCTGTCGCCGACGCGGTACTCGCGCATCTGGTGGAAGTCGGTGCCTTCGCCGCGGCGGCGCTTGAGGTGCGCACCGACCAGGCGCGAGGCCTGTTCGGCACTGAACAAGGCAAAGCGGGTGAGCGGCGCGAAGTTGGGGTACACGCGCACCGTCATCGCCGGCGGCAGCTGCCGCCGCTGGTGCCACAGGCGCCATGCGCTGTGCACGCGCAGATGCACGCCCTCGAACACGAAGCGACCACGTGTGGTCGGGGTCAACCGGTACGCCACGCTGCTGGTCACCATCGGCTTGAGGGCCAGCCTGCGCGGCAGACCCTGCAGGCTCCAGCCACCGGGAACCAGATCAAACACCTCCACGCGCTGGTGGCGGCTCGACTCCAGACGCAGCGTGGCCTCACGCTCGACGTTCAACGCCAGCGACTCGGGAAGTTCGCGATGCACGCTGGGCGAGGGCTGGGCACGCAGGCGCAGCAGGTCCACCAGCGCAATCAGCGCCACGCCGCCACCGATCGCCCACCAGACTGCGTGCGGCCAGGCACCGAGTACCACCGGCACGCCGAGCAGGCCCCAGCCGGCCAGCAGCGCCAGCAGCAGTAGGCCCGGCCTCATGCCGGTCGCTCGCGATGGAGGACGCGCCCCCTCATTTGCGCGGTGCGTCCACCTTGGCCAGCAGCGCGGTCAAGGCATCGTCGGCGCTTTGTCCTTCGATCTGCAGTTCCGGTGCCAAGGCGATGCGGTGGCGCAGCGCCGGCCTGGCGATGTCGCGCACGTCATCGGGGGTGACGAAATCACGGCCGGACAGCACCGCCTGCGCACGCGCCGCACGCACCAGCGCGATGCTGCCGCGCGGGCCGGCACCGAGCGCGATGCCCGGCCACTGCCGCGTGGCGGCGACGATCCGCACCGCGTAGTCGATCACTTCCGGATCGACCGTGATCGCCGCGGTCGCCTGCTGCAGCGCGACTACCTCGGCCCCGCTCAGCACGCGCGGCACCTGCGAGAGATCGAAGTCGGCCGCGCTGCGGCCGGTGGTGATCGCATCGACCATGCGCTTCTCGTCTTCCAGCGCCGGGTAGTCGATCAGCACCTTGAGCAGGAAGCGGTCCAGCTGCGCTTCCGGCAGTGGGTAGGTGCCTTCCTGCTCGACCGGGTTCTGGGTGGCGAGGGTCAAGAACGGCGGGGTCAGCGCGAACGCCTTGCCTTCGATGGTGACCTGGCCTTCCTGCATCACTTCCAGGAGGGCCGACTGGGTCTTGGCCGGCGCACGGTTGATTTCATCGGCGAGCAGCAGGTTGGTGAACACCGGGCCGCGGCGGATCTTGAAGCTCTCGGTCTTGGGGTCGTACACCGCATGGCCGCTGACATCGCTGGGCATCAGGTCCGGGGTGAACTGCACGCGGCCGTAGTCCAGCTCCAGGGCCTGGGCGAGGGCGCGCACCAGCAGGGTCTTGCCCAGCCCGGGGACGCCTTCGATCAGCACATGGCCGCCGGCCAGCAGCGCGATCAGGATCTGGTCGAGTACCTCGGGCTGGCCGATGAAGGCACGGCCCACGGCCTCGCGCACGGCATCGACGCGCTCGGACAATGGCGACGGTGAAGGCGTCACGGCAGGAGGGGACAGCGGCGGCGGAAGCGTCGGCTCGGTCATAGCAGGTTTCTCATCTGGATCAGCAGGCGGATGCGGTCGCGCAGGCCGGCGACGTCGTGGGAAGCGGGTGGGGTCAACGCGGTCTGCACGCGCTCGTGCGACCACTGCAGCAAGGTGGCGACGGCCTGCACCCGGGCCTCGCCGGTCAGCGCGGCCGCACTCGGCGAACGCCGCCGCAGGCGGGCCAGGAACGCGCGCCGGACCGCGTCGTACAGCAGCGGCGCTTTGCCGAAACGCAGCAGGTGTTCGCCGCTGGCGCGGATGTGTTCGAGCAGGGAACGGCGTTCGGCCGGCGGCGAAGGCAGTTCGCTGCCCAGGCGCTGCGCGCGCTGCCAGAGCCAGCCGAGCAGGGCCAGCAGCAACGGCGCCCACACCGGCCAGCCGTGGTAAAACACGCGGTTCCACAACGACGGCGGGCGCGAGGCGTAGACCAGCCACATCGTGCCCTTGCCGTAGTTGGGTGCAAGCACGTAGCGGGTCAGGTCGCGATGGGCCTTGTCGTGCAGGCCGTCGATGGCGGCGTTGGCAGCGTTCTGCGCAACGGTCGGATTGGGCCGGCCCTTGCCGTCCATGAAGGCCATGTCCGCCAGCACATCGATGCGGCCCTGGCCGTGGCGCAGGCGGGCGAACACCAGATCGCCCGTGTCGCCCCACTGGCGCTCGACCGCCACGCCCTTGGGCGGTTGGACCGCGAAGCGGCGCCCGTTGCAGAACTCGACGTGCTGCGGATCATCGCGCACGTGGAACGGCTGGCAGTCGTTTCCGTAGTCCTCGCTGTCCACGCCGAGCGCGTCCAGCAGCGGACCATTGCGCGCAGTCTCCTTGCCCACCGGTGGCGTGCGCACGATCAGATGGCCGCCACGCGCCACCCAGGCCATCAGCGCGGTGGCGGCAGGCGCGGGCACTTCCGCGCTGTCCTGCAGCAGCACCAGCGTGTCGCCCGGCTGCAACGGCATCCGGGCCAGGTCCAGGCGCGGTTGCGACTGTACGGTAAGCCCGTCCGCGCGCAGTGCCTGACCGAGCACATACAACGGGTTGTAGCTGGCTTCACCCTGCGGCGGCAGGTGCTCGAGCTGGGTCACCCGCTCGTGCGTGCGCAGGAACAGGATCGCCAGCGGCACCCCGATCACCAGCAGTAGAAGGCCGACCAGCAGCCAGCGCAGACGGGTGCTCATGCGCGCCACCCGAACTGGCGCTGCAGGGTGGTGGCCAGCGCTTCGAAATCATCATCGGCCGGCAGCCGGCCGGCATACGCAGCGTACTGCCAGACCCGCACGATGCGTTCGAACAGGCGGCGGTCGGCCTCGACCGGCATCCGTCGCGAGGCCCGCAGGCACTGCGCCTCGGTGGCGCCCGGCGGCAGGCTGATCTGCGCGCGCTCGCTCATGGACTCCACGCTGGCGCGATACAACAGCGCCAGCGCCTGCCGTGGGCGGCCCTCCTGCCACAGTGCACGCGCACGCGCGGCGGGATCGGGCGGTGCCACGTCCGGTACCCGGATCGGCTCTTCCACGACCGCCACAGCCTTGGCCCGGCGGCGCTGGCCGGAGCCACGCAGCCACGGCAGCCAGCGCGGCGCGGTGATCAGCAGCAGCACCACCAGGACGCCGACCACGGCCCACAGCGCCCACTCGGCGATCTGGGCCGGCAGCAATGGGCCCTTGTTGCCACGTTGCCGGGATCCCTTGGCGGCGGCCTCGCGTTTTGCCTTCTCGGCCTCGGCCGCCTCGCTATCCGTGCGCTTCCACTCGGTGACCTCGCGGGTCGGGCTCTGCAGCGGGTCTTCATACGCGCGCTGCACCGCCTGACGGAAGCCGGCGGTGTCCACCGCCTCGTTGCCGAAGACGCCGACCACAGTGTTGTCCGGATCGTTGTCGAACGTCCGGGTGGGAGCGTCCGGCGCCTCGTCTTCGGCGTCTTCATCCTCAGGCGCATCGGACCCCGCGTCGGCCGCGGGCGCCAGACCGTCCTCCAGCGACGGCGCGGCAGCCGGTGCAACCACCGCCCCCTTGCTGTTGGACGACGGCGATGTCTGCTGGGCGTGCAGCGCCGTGCCCGGCCAGATCAGCACCAGGGCCAGCACCAGCAGCGGCGCGGCCTGCTGCAGCCGGGCGTGCAGGCGGCGGAAGGCGATCTCCAGATCCCACGCTTCCATCTGCGTGCGCCGGTCCAGGTACAGGCCGAAGCCGGCGCCGACGTAGAACGGACCGATCAACGTCGCAGCGGCCCAGAACAGCAGGTTCACGCCCAGCTGCATCCACGCCGGCATGTCCTGCTTGGCCAGTTCCCACGCCGCGCGCCAGGACTCGGACAACAGGTCCACCGGGATGAACAGGAACACCGCCGCGATGCCGCCGACCACCAGCACGATCTCGAAGACCATGCACACCAGCGTCAGCAGCAGCGCGTGACCGACCGCGCCGCCGGCGATCGCACGCCGACGCTGGCGGCGATGCCCAGCGTCCGTGCCCTCAAGCAGATTCACCGGCAGCAGCACCGGGCGCAGCGGGCTCAGGCGCCGCCAGCCGAGGTAGCCCCAGAAGCCCTGCCAGCCCCACGTGCGCTGCGCGCGCAGTGTCTGCGTGGTCGTCGAGGCATCGCCGAACACCCCGCGCGAGATCACGTACAACGCGATGCGTTCGAACAACGGCTTGAGCCACCACATCGCCAACCAGGCCCAGCCGAAGCTGTCCGTCCACCAGGCCAGCGCGTTGAGCAGCACGAACACCGGCAGCGACACGCTCACCCACGGCGCCCAGATCGCCGCGGCGTGCCGTCGCACCAGGGCCATCCCCAGCTCCATGGCCTCCCAGCCCGAGCGCGCGCGCAGCACGATGTTGAGCCGATCAATCTGCATCGGCCGCTCCGCGTCCGCCGCGCCACAACCACACGAACACCGCGGTCCACAGCACCGCGGCCACGCTGTATTTGCCCCACGCCGGGATCGCGGCGATCGAGGACCAGAACGCTTCGATGAAGGCGGCCACCAGCAGCATCGCGGCAACGCCCACGCACAGCTTGGCCCCGATCACACCGCCCTCGACCAGCGCATCGATGCGCCGCCGGCGACCGGGCGCCAGCAGTTTCATGCCCAGCTGCAGCCCAGCGCCGCCGGCGATCACGATCGCGGTCAGCTCGAATGCACCATGGCCGGCCACGAAGCGCCAGAACGGATCGCCGTGGCCGATATGCTGCAGATGCCCGGCCACCGATCCGATGCCGACGCCGTTGAACAGCATCACGAACACGGTGCCGATACCGGCGATCAGCCCGAAGGCGAACGTGCGCAGGCCGATGCTGATGTTGTTCATGATGTAGTAGCCGAACATCGTCCAGTTGGTGCCGCTGTCGCGGCCCAGGTTCGGCGAGGCCGGATCGTACATGCGCTCGAACTCGGCGATGCGCGCGTTGTCCAGCAGCAGGTGGATCAGCTCGGGGCGCCACAGGATCAGCGCGAAACTGCCCACCAGCGGCACCACGAACAACGCCGCAGCGACCCACATGCTGCGTGCCTGGCTGCGCACCAGCTGCGGGAAATCGGCGAACAGGAAGGCGAGCGCGCGCTGCCACTGCGGGCGCGGGGTGCGGTACAGCAGGGTATGGCCCTGCTGCATCAGCTGCTGCAGCCGCGCCACCAGCTGCGGGCTGTAACCGCGCCGGCGCGCCAGCGCGAGCTGCTGGCACAGGCGGCGGTAACGCTGCGGGAAGTCGCCATCGTCCAGGCCCTCGTGTGCTGGCTGCCGGCGCGCCTGCCGCGGGTGCTCACCGCGCTGGGCCAGCCAGTGCTCCAGCGCCTGCCATTCGGCCTGGTAGCGGGCGACGAACTGTTCCTGCCTCATCGCCGCCCCAACAGCCAGTTGGCCATCGCATACAGGCGCAGCACGCCGACCTGGCCGTGGCTTCCGGTGAGCGGCGCGGCGATATCGGCCAGTTCCTGCTGGCGTGGCGCCGACAGCCGCGGCGCACGCTCGGCGAAAGCGACCACGGCGGCCTGTTCGGCCGGCTGCAGTGGTTGCGGTGGTACCAGCACACTGCCGACCGGCACCGTGCCGCCCAGCGGCGCGGCGCCCTGATGGATCACCACGGTGCCGGCGACCAGATCGCCGAGGCGGCGGCCATGCGCATCGAACAGGCTCGACAGCAGCCCCAGCGCATAGCCGAACGGCAGCATGTCCACGGTGCGCAGCAGGTTGCGGGTGATCGCGCTCATCCAGCTGATCGGCCCACCATCGCGCGCGACCACGCGCAGGCCCATCGCGCGCTTGCCCAGGGTGCGGCCCCAGCACGCCTCCTGGACGATCGTGTAGGCCCACATCAGCAGGAACATCAGGCCGAGGTAGAGCCCTTGGCCGAACCCGCCGAGGAAGGCCAGCGGAATACTCAGCATCATCAGTGCGCCGACCCGGATCACGAAGTCGATCGCCCACGCCAGCGCACGCGGCAACGGACCAGCGACGGGCAGGTGCAGGGGCACGCCTTCGGGGGTGATGACCTCCCGGTAGGTATCCAGCATGGGCGCGCTCATGGGCGGCGCGTCACGGTGGGCCGTAGGGAAGGCCACAGGGGATGCCGGATTCCTCTCCGGGCTGCCAGCGGGGGCATGCGGGTCTCGACTGCTTCCTGGTCGGCTGAGGACTTTACCGCGCACCGATCCCGATGCCCAGCGGCGCGGCCACCATCACCCCCGGTACTGGTCCTTCAGGCGCACGTAGTGATCGGCCGAGTAATGCAGCGATTCGATCTCTTTGTCGCTGAGCGTGCGCGCCAGCCGTGCGGGGTTGCCCAGCCACAGCTCGCCCTCGCCGACCACCTTGCCCGGGCCGAGCACCGCGCCGGCGCCCAGGAACCCGTGCGTGTTCACCTGCGCACCATCGAGGATGCAGGCGCCCATGCCGATCAGACAGTAATCGCCGATCGTGCAGGCATGGATGATGGTGCCGTGGCCGACCGTGACGCCCTCGCCGATGATGGTGGGGTAGCCGCCCTTGTTGAAGGGGCTGTGGTGGCTGACGTGGATGATGGTGCCGTCCTGGATGTTGCTGCGCGCACCGATCCGCACGTGGTTCACATCCCCGCGGATCACCGTCCCCGGCCAGACCGAGACGTCATCGCCCAGCACCACATCGCCGATGATGGTGCAGGCCGGATCGATGTAGACGCGTTCGCCGAGCACCGGCAGCTTGTCGAGGAAGGGGCGGATCGGGGACATGCATGAACTCCGGCAACGCAGGGACTGGGACGCCGCCTGCCGCGTTGTCCCGGCCCCCGATGATAACGCGGGTGCGCCCGCCAACCGCCGCTGGCGCGCAGACCATCGTCCGCGCGACTGCACGACTGCGCGACCGCCGACCGCACGACCGCACGACCGCACGACCGCGCGACTGCGCGACTGCGCGACTGCGCGACGGCGCGACGGCGCAACCGCACGCCATCGACGGTAGAGCCGACCGTTGGTCGGCTGCCCGGAATCCCCCGGCGGTGGCTGTGCAGCCGACCAACGGTCGGCTCTACCCGGGGTTGTCGTGCAGCCGACCAACGGTCGGCTCTACCGGGGGCATGCCGCGTTACGCGGCGCGGATGCGGCGCGCGCGTTCCAGATGGACCAGCAGCAGCGAGATTGCCGCCGGGGTCATGCCGGGGATGCGCTGGGCCTGGCCGATGGTCTGCGGCCGCACGCGCTCGAGCTTCTGCTGCACTTCGGCCGAGAGACCGCGCACGCTGGCGTAATCGAAATCGGCGGCGATGGCGGTGTTTTCATGACGCTGCTGGCGTTCGATCTCGTCGCGCTGGCGGTCGAGGTAGCCGGCGTACTTCACGCCGATCTCGACCTGTTCGGCCACCTTGGCGTCGGCCACGGCGGGGCCGAGCGACGGCACCTGCATCAGTTTGGCGTAGTCCAGTTCCGGGCGCTTGATCAGGTCCAGCACGTTGGTTTCGCGGCTGACCGCCACTCCCAGCGTGGCTTCCACCTCGCGGCCGAGTGCATTGCCCGGCGTGGCCCACAGGGCGCGCAGCCGCGCGGTCTCCTGCGCCACCGCGTCCTGTTTGGTCTGGAATGCGCTCCAGCGGCGGTCATCGACCAGCCCCAGTTCGCGGCCGAGGCCGGTCAGGCGCACGTCGGCATTGTCCTCGCGCAGCTGCAGGCGGTACTCGGCGCGGCTGGTGAACATGCGGTACGGCTCATTGGTGCCGTGGGTGATCAGGTCGTCGACCAGTACGCCCAGATAGGCCTCGTCGCGGCGCGGGCACCAGCCGGCGTCGTCACGGGTGAAGCGGGCGGCGTTGAGGCCGGCCAGCAGACCCTGCGCGGCGGCTTCTTCATAGCCGGTGGTGCCGTTGATCTGGCCGGCGAAGAACAGGCCGCTGACGGTCTTGGTCTCCAGCGTGTTCTTCAGCCCGCGCGGATCAAAGAAGTCGTATTCGATCGCATAGCCGGGGCGGGTGATGTGCGCGTTCTCGAAGCCACGCATGCTGCGCACCAGCTCCAGCTGCACATCGAATGGCAGCGAGGTGGAGATGCCGTTGGGATAGATCTCGACCACGTCCAGCCCCTCGGGCTCGACGAAGATCTGGTGGCTGGCTTTTTCGGCGAAGCGCACCACCTTGTCCTCGATGGAGGGGCAGTAGCGCGGGCCGATGCCTTCGATCTGGCCGCTGTACAGCGGCGAGCGGTGCAGCGCGTTGCGGATGATCTCGTGGGTGCGCTCGCTGGTGTGGGTGATCCAGCAGCTGACCTGCGCCGGATGCTCGTCCACGCTGCCCAGGAAGGACATCACCGGGCGCGGGTCGTCGCCGGGCTGTTCTTCCATCAGGCGGTAATCCAGCGAGCGGCCGTCGATGCGCGGCGGCGTGCCGGTCTTCAGGCGGTCGATCACGAACGGGCGCTCGCGCAGACGCGCGGCCAGCGTGGTCGCCGGCGGGTCGCCCATGCGGCCGGCCGCGTACTGGGTCTCACCGACGTGGATCTTGCCGGCCAGGAAGGTGCCGGCGGTCAGCACCACGGCGGTCGCGCTGAAGCGCAGGCCGGTCTGGGTGATCGCGCCACGCACGGCATCGCCCTGGATGACCAGGTCATCGACCGCCGCCTGGAACACGGTCAGGTCGGGCTGGGCCTCGACGATCTGGCGGATCGCCATGCGGTACAGATTGCGGTCGGCCTGGCAGCGCGTGGCGCGAACGGCCGGGCCCTTGGAGGCGTTGAGCGTGCGCCACTGGATGCCGGCGCGGTCGGCGGCATGCGCCATTGCGCCGCCCAGGGCGTCGATTTCCTTGACCAGGTGGCCCTTGCCGATGCCGCCGATGGCGGGGTTGCAGCTCATCGCACCGATGGTTTCGACGTTGTGGGTCAGCAGCAGGGTGCGCGCACCGCTGCGTGCGGCCGCCAGCGCGGCTTCGGTGCCGGCGTGGCCGCCGCCGATGACGATCACGTCGTAGCGGTAGAAGGAGTCAGTCATGGCGGAGGAGCTCGGGACGGGGCCGGGCGGCCCGGATCAGCCCTGGAGGCAGGGCGCGGGTGGCGATTTTAGCGCCATTCGTCGGGGGCCATGAAATCTACCCTCAAGTTGGCACGTTTTCTGCAGATAACCCAATAGCACCCAGGATGGCATGCGCCTTGTGCGCAACGGACCGGAATTGGAACAGGGGCCGGTCCAAGCGCATCGTGGGGAAGCAGAGGGGCCGGCAGTCGGGGGACTGTCGGCCCTGTTTTTTTGCTGGTTCCAGGGCGAACGCGCCGCCCAAATACAGAAGGCCCCGCCAGTAGCGGGGCCTTCTGCGTTTAAGGTGCCGACATCCGACAGGGCCGGAACAGGGGGGATCCAGATGTTCCTGGCGGATATCGACATAGAGCCGAATGTGACGCCACTTGTCGCTTTTGACACTTTGTGACCGTGGCTGTCACCGCCCGGCTAGAGTGAACTGCCGGGCGCGTGAAAATCAAGCCATCTCAGGGCTCAACTGTGCGTTGGTTCGCATTGTTGAGATTCCGCCACGGGGAACCGTTCATCCTCGGCGAAGACGGACGCGGCGCCTGGGTCGGGCGTGCCTGCGGCGGCGACGGACGCTGCTGTTGCTGCCGTTGCTGCTGCGGCGGCCTACGCGGCCCACCGAGCGAATCCATGTTCCGCCACGGCGAGCCGCCGTTGTTCGGCCGCGGGCGATCCGGCGGACGGGTCGGGTTGCCGTTGCCGTTGCCATGGCCGGGGCGCGGCGGTGGGCGGTGATTGTGCGGCGGGCGATAGTTCGGATACGGGCGATACACCGGATAGCCGTAGCCACCGCCATAGCCGTAATACCCGCCACCGTAGTAGCCGCTGCCGTACCCATAGGGGTATCCGGCCGGGTAGCGATACTCGACCGACGGTGCGCCGTGGTAGTAGCCGCTGCCGCCGCCACCGCCGACATAGTCGTACGTCGCGCAGCCGGACAGGGCCAATAACAGGCCACCGGCAAGAACAAGGCGCATTTTCATGATGGGGTCCCCCCAAAGGGCTGTAGGGCCAGCTTCGGCCCAGGGCATTGAATCAGCCCTTAACTCGGCCCGATCCGAATGAATGGTTGCCATGCTGACACGTTCATCAAGTCGGATGTGGGCAGGGGGCATACGTTAATCTTGCGTCATGAGCGATTCACCCTTGCCCTGTGTTGACGACGTGCTGGCGGCGGCGGCGCGCATTGCCGCGCACGCCTGCGTGACCCCGGTGTTGCGCTCGCGCACCCTGGATGCGCTGACCGGCGCCACCGTGGTCTTCAAGGCCGAACACCTGCAGCGCAGCGGCGCCTTCAAGTTCCGCGGTGCCTGCAATGCCGTGTGGGCGCTGACCGAGGCGCAGGCCCGGCGCGGGGTGGTCACCCACTCCTCGGGCAACCATGGCGCCGCCCTGGCGCTGGCCGCGCGTACCCGTGGGATTGCCTGTCACGTGGTCGTGCCCGAGGGCGCGGTAGCGGCGAAACTGGCCAACATCGGCCGCCACGGGGCCACGTTGTGGCGCTGCGATGCCTCGATCACCGCGCGCGAAGCCATGTGCGCCCAAGTCCAGGCCGAAACCGGGGCGACCCTGGTCCATCCCTATACCGACCCGTGCGTCATTGCCGGCCAGGGTACGGCCGCGCTGGAACTGCTGCATGCCAGCGAAGGGCTGGAGATGATGGTGGTGCCGGTGGGCGGCGGTGGCCTGGCCGCGGGTACGCGGCTGGCACTGCAGGCCGCCGCCCCGCTGGCCGAGCTGGTCCTGGCCGAGCCGCTGGGCGCGGACGATACCGCGCGCTCGCTGGCCGCTGGCGAGCGCCGCATCGATTTCACCCCCCACACCGTCTGCGATGGCCTGCGCGGGACGCTCGGCGCGCCCAATTTCGCGCTGCTGCAGGGCGCGGCCCAGGTCATCACCGTCGCCGATGAGGCGACCGTCACTGCGATGCGGCTGATCTGGCAGGTGCTCAAGCAGGTGGTGGAACCGTCCTCGGCGATCGCCCTGGCGGCGATCCTCGCCGAACCGGCACGCTTTGCCGGCAAACGGGTGGGCGTGGTGCTTTCCGGGGGCAATGTGGATCTGGATGCGCTGCCGTGGGGCGCGGTATGAGCCGACGCACCGGGGTGGGCGTGTTCGGGTGGCTGTGGCGGCTGTGCATCGTGCTGGCCGTGTGGCTGCTCGGAGTCACGGCGTGGATCGTCTGGATCGGCGAGCGCGACCAGGCGCAGAAGGCCGACGCGATCATCGTGCTCGGCGCGGCAGCCTATGACGCCAAGCCTTCGCCGGTGTTCGAAGAGCGCATCCGCCACGGGCTGGATCTCTACCAGCAGGGCTATGCCCCGCTGCTGATCTTCACCGGTGGCTATGGCGGCACCGGCGCGCGTTTTTCCGAGTCGCAGGTGGCGCGTCGCTACGCGCTCAAGCAGGGCGTGCCCGATGACGCGATCCTGATCGAGACCGCCTCACGCACCACCCGGCAGAACCTGATCGAGGCGCGGCGCTTGATGGAGCAGCGCAAGCTGCATCGCGTGATCATCGTCAGCGACCCGCTGCACATGGCGCGCGCGCTGCGGCTGTGCCGCGAACTGGGCATCGATGCGCTGGCCTCGTCCACGCCGAGCACGCGCTTCCGCAGCTTCCACACCAGCTGGCGGTTCCTGGCGCAGGAAATCTATTTCTTCCACCGCGATCTGTTCCCGTCGTAGCGCCGACCGTTGGTCGGCTGGCCCGGGCCGCCGTGCGGCCAGCCGACCAACGGTCGGCTCTACGGGATCACCGTGATCACCGCGGCCGGCGCGATCACCTCGATCAGCGCGATCAGCTCAGGGCGTTTTGCGGCGGATCGGAATCGCCGACACCGGCACCGTGGCGACATCGTGACCGCGCTCGCGGATCGGCGCGCCACCTTCTGGTGCCCAGGCGTGTGCGTAGATCACTTCCCAGCTGCTGGGCAGCTTGCCGTCGTCGCGCCGCAGCGGCTCGTAGGCGTCACGCGCGGCATCGAAACGCCCGCGCCCGGTCAGTGTGTGGCGGCGGTCCTGGCGCGCGTTGGTGGCGCCGATCGCCTGCAGTTCGCGCATCAGCGCGGTCAGGTCGTCGTAGGTCAGGGTGAACAGGTCGCGGTCCAGCACCGGATCGCGGAAGCCGGACA
>Ga0213829_1000663_pt1 | contig 30065 bp, 26 predicted proteins | sample MC6MC0896MG_FD_180665 | JGI IMG/M metagenome (GOLD analysis project Ga0213829, IMG submission 180665) | Enriched soil aggregate microbial communities from Iowa State University, Ames, United States - MC6-MC0896-MG | ecosystem: Environmental > Terrestrial > Soil > Unclassified | place: USA: Iowa...
CCAGCTTCTGCTGATCCTGGCCCTTGAAGTTGAAGCGGCCGATGTAGGCGCGCGACTGGATCTCGATGCCGTTGATGTTGAGGATGTCCAGGCCGCCGGCGATTTCCTGGAAGACGTTGTGGTTGCCTTCCAGCGCGTCGCGACTCTGGTCCACGTAGGACAGCTTGACGGTCGGGCCGACGGTGATTTCGCCCGAATCCGGCTTTTCCTGCCCGGTGATCATCTTGAACAGGGTCGACTTACCGGCACCGTTGGGGCCGATGATGCCCACGATCGCGCCGGCCGGCACCAGGAAGCTCAGTTCGTCGAACAGCAGGCGGTCGCCGAACTTCTTGGAGACGTTCTTGAACTCCATCACCGAGTTGCCCAGGCGCTCGCCCGGCGGGATGAAGATTTCATTGGTCTCGTTGCGCTTCTGGTAATCCACCGACTGCAGCTCTTCCAGGCGGGCCAGACGGGCCTTGCCCTTGGTGCGGCCACCCTTGGCGTTCTGGCGCGACCACTCCAGTTCCTTCTGGATCGCCTTCTGGCGGGATTTTTCCTGGTTGTCTTCCTGCTTCAGGCGCTCGTCCTTCTGCATCAGCCAATCGGTGTAGTTGCCCTTCCACGGAATGCCGCGGCCGCGATCCAGTTCCAGGATCCACTCGGCGGCGTTGTCCAGGAAGTAGCGATCATGGGTGACCGCCACGACGGTGCCGGTGTAGCGCGCCAGGAACTGTTCCAGCCACTCGACGGACTCGGCGTCCAGATGGTTGGTCGGTTCGTCGAGCAGCAGCATGTCCGGCTTCTGCAGCAGCAGGCGGCACAGGGCCACGCGGCGCTTTTCACCACCGGAGAGCTTGCCGATCACCGCATCCCACGGCGGTAGGCGCAGCGCATCGGCGGCCACGTCCAGCTGGTTTTCCAGGGTGTGCGCATCGCCGGCGGCGAGGATCGCCTCGAGGCGCTCCTGTTCCTTGGCCAGCTTGTCGAAGTCGGCGCCTTCCTCGGCATAGGCCAGGTAGACCGCGTCCAGCTGGGCCTGCGCCTGCAGCACTTCGCCGACGCCTTCCTCGACTGCTTCACGCACGGTCTTGGTCGGGTCCAGCTCCGGTTCCTGGGCCAGGTAGCCGACCTTGATGCCGGGCTGCGGGCGGGCTTCGCCCTCGAAATCGGTGTCCACGCCGGCCATGATCTTGAGCACCGTGGACTTGCCGGCACCGTTCAGGCCCAGCAGGCCGATCTTGGCACCCGGGAAGAACGACAGCGAGATGTCCTTGATGATCTGCCGCTTGGGCGGGACCACCTTGCTGACGCGGTTCATGGTGTAGATGTATTGCGAGGACATGAGCTCTCCGAAGGCGCAACCCTGCGCCCGTTCCATACGGAACAGGAACAGATGGAAGAAAAGGATGTCCCGATTATAGCCGGAAGCGATCAGGACCGCCGGGAGCCACCGGCCCTGGGGCTTGCCGCCGCCTGAATGCGGGGTCAAAGCCCTTGAATTGGAAACCGTTTCCAGCCGGAGACCGTTCAGACGCCGTGCGCATGATGGAGCCATCAACCCACCAAGCGAGGCCAGTCATGCGCATGAATCGATTTGTGGTCGGGGCCGTTGCCTCGCTGCTGGCCTTGGGCACCGTGGCCCCGGCCTTCGCCGATGACCACCGTGGGCGCGGTCACGACCGCCGCGAGTGGCGTGACGACCGCCGTGACAACCGCCACGATCGCCATGACCGGCACGATCGTCATGACCGTCGCGAGGTCCGCCACGACCGCCGTTACGACCATCGCTACGACAACCGTGGTTACTACCGTCCGGGCCCGCCGCCGCCGCGGGTGGTCTATCGCCCGGCCCCGGGGTATGGCTCCTACGGCTGGGCCCGCGGCCACCGCTACCGTGAGTATTACGGCGGCCCGGTCTATGTGGTCAACGATTACAGCCGCTACTCGGTGCGCCGCCCGCCGCGCGACCATCACTGGATCCGCGACGACCGCGGCAACCTGCTGCTGGTCGCCATCGCCACCGGGATCATTGCCGACTACGTGATCAACAACCGGTAAGACCGGGTCCAATCGCGGCGGTACCTCACACGGACGGCGCCCTTCGGGGCGCCGTTCTGGTTTCCGCGGCGGGCCGCTGCGGCTGGCGCCCTGGGCAGCATGCGGTGGTGCCGGCGATCGGCGGCACAATTGGTCAGCCCCGCGCCCGGGGACTACAATCCAAGGCTCGCGCTGTACCCCCTCTGCCTGCCTGGAGTAAACGATGTTCCCGCGTGACGTCCGCATCGAAACCTACGATCCCGAACTGGCCAAGGCCATCGCCGCCGAAACCCAGCGCCAGGAAGACCATGTCGAGCTGATCGCCAGCGAGAACTACACCAGCCCGGCCGTGATGGAGGCCCAGGGCAGCCAGCTGACCAACAAGTACGCCGAAGGCTATCCGGGCAAGCGCTACTACGGTGGCTGCGAATATGTGGACATCGCCGAACAGCTGGCGATCGACCGCCTCAAGCAGCTGTTCGACGCCGACTACGCCAACGTGCAGCCGCACAGCGGTTCGCAGGCCAACCAGGCCGTGTACTTCGCGCTGCTGCAGCCGGGCGACACCATCCTGGGCATGAGCCTGGCGCATGGCGGCCACCTGACCCACGGTGCCAAGGTCAATGCCTCGGGCAAGCTGTTCAACGCCATCCAGTACGGTGTCGACGAAGCCGGCCTGATCGACTATGACGAGGTCGAGCGCCTGGCCCTGGAGCACAAGCCGAAGATGGTCGTCGCCGGCTTCTCGGCTTACTCGCAGGTGGTGGACTGGGCGCGCTTCCGCGCCATCGCCGACAAGGTCGGTGCCTACCTGTTCGTGGACATGGCGCACGTGGCCGGTCTGGTCGCCGCCGGCGTCTACCCGAGCCCGCTGCCGCACGCCCACGTGGTCACCTCCACCACCCACAAGACCCTGCGCGGCCCGCGTGGCGGCATCATCATCGCCAAGGGGGCAAGCGAAGAACTGCAGAAGAAGCTGCAGTCCATCGTGTTCCCGGGCATCCAGGGCGGCCCGCTGATGCACGTCATCGCCGGCAAGGCCGTGGCCTTCAAGGAGGCGCTGGAGCCGGGCTTCAAGGCCTACCAGCAGCAGGTGGTCAAGAACGCCCAGGCGATGGCCAACACGCTGATCGCGCGTGGCTACAAGATCGTGTCCGGCGGCACCCAGAACCACCTGATGCTGGTCGACATGATCGGCAAGGATGTCTCGGGCAAGGATGCCGAAGCCGCGCTCGGCCTGGCCCACATCACCGTCAACAAGAACTCGGTGCCCAACGACCCGCGTTCGCCGTTCGTGACCTCGGGCCTGCGCCTGGGCACCCCGGCGGTCACCACGCGCGGTTACGTGGAACAGGACTGCGTGGACCTGGCCAACTGGATCGCCGACGTGCTCGATGCCCCGGCTGACGAGGCCGTGATCGCCCGCGTGCGCGATGCGGTCAGCGCGCAGTGCCGCAAGTACCCGGTCTACGGTTGACATGGACGAGGGCCGGCAACGGCGTATCTACGCCGTGCTGGCCCTGGTCTGCGGCATCGTGGGGATGGCTGGCGGTGGCACCTTCGCCGCCATCGGGGTCTGGGTCGCATGGGTCGAGCCGGCCTATCTGGACCGGGCCTCGCGCCTGGTGATTGGCGGCTGGGGGGCGGCCGGCCTGATCGGGATCGTGGGCTGGCTGTGGTTGAGTGGCCGCTATCTCCGAAAGGGACGCACCGGCCTGCGCGATGCCGGGCCTTGGCCGTGGGCTGCATTGGGCCTTGGCGTCCTTGCCGCCCTGGCGGTGGTCGGCATGGCATTCTGGCAGGCCGTCGCGAGTCCGATGGCACTGGTTCTGCTGCTGGCCGGTCCGCCGATGCTCTCCTGTGCGGCGCACCTGCTGTGGCTGCGCCGGCAGCCGGCCTAGGCTGGGCTGGCCTCTGCCCCCTGCCATTTGCTGTTGCCTGTCTCTCTCAGGTACCGTTGCGACGCTGCCGTGACCACGGCATGACGTTTTCCCGATGCAAGGCGTTCCATGTACTGTCCGTTCTGCCAGCATGCCGATACCCGTGTGATCGACTCGCGCGTCTCTGAAGACGGCGCGACGATCCGGCGTCGCCGCGAATGCGAGGCCTGCAACGAGCGCTTCAGCACCTTGGAAACCATCGAACTGAAACTGCCGGCGATCGTGAAAAGCGACGGCAGCCGCGAGGCGTTCGATGCGCGCAAGGTCCGCAGCGGCTTTGATCGCGCGCTGCAGAAGCGTCCGGTGCCCGAAGACAAGATCGAGCTGGCGGTGCGCGCGGTGATGCAGCAGGCGCGCATCTGTGGCGAACGCGAAATCCCCTCGATCAAGGTCGGCGAGTTCGTGATGAACGAACTGCGCAAGCTGGACCACGTGGGTTACGTGCGCTTTGCGTCGGTGTACCGCAGCTTCGAAGACGTGGCCGATTTCCGCGAAGAGATCGAGAAGCTCGAACGCGAGCTGCCCTCCAGCACCGAGCAGTTGCAGTTGCTCGGCGATGTGATCGCGCTGACCAAGAAGAAAAAGGGCTGAGCCCTTGCCGCATCGCGGCCACCCCGGCTGGGCTACCATCGCGGCTGCACGCCGCCAGATGATCCCCGCCATGACCGATTTCTCCGCTCTCGACCATCAGCACATGGCGCACGCGCTGCGCCTGGCCGAACGTGCCGCGTACACCGCGCGGCCCAATCCCATGGTGGGTTGCGTGATTGCCCGCGATGGGGTCGTGGTGGGTGAGGGCTGGCACCAGCGCACCGGCGGCCCGCACGCCGAAGTGTTCGCGCTGCGCCAGGCCGGTGAGCAGGCCCGCGGCGCCACCGCCTACGTCACCCTGGAGCCCTGCGCGCACCACGGGCGCACACCGCCGTGTGCACTGGCCCTGATCGACGCCGGTGTCAGCCGCGTGGTGGCCGCGATGCGTGATCCCTTCCCGAAGGTCGACGGGGGCGGCTTCGTGCTGCTGCGCGAGGCCGGCATCGAGGTGGCCGAAGGCCTGATGGCCACGCAGGCGCGCGAGCTCAACAGGGGCTTCCTGTCGCGCATCGAGCGCGGCCGGCCGTGGCTGCGGGTGAAGCTGGCCGCCAGCCTGGACGGACGCACGGCGATGGCCGATGGCCGCTCGAAATGGATCACCGCTGCTGCCGCGCGCGAGGATGTGCAGCACTGGCGCGCGCGGGCCGGCGCCATCCTCACCGGTGCGGCCACCGTGCTGGCTGACGATCCGATGTTGACCGTGCGCCTGGCCGATACCGACGTGCTGCCGCCGCTGCGCGTGGTGCTCGATGCACGCCTGCGTTCGCTGGAATGTAGTCGCGTACGCGAGGGTGGGGCGCCGACGTTGTACGTGCACGACGCCGCTGTCAGCGCGCCGGATGCGGCTGATGCCGAATTCGCCACTGCGCCCAGCGTGGATGGCCGCCTGGATCTGGGGGCGGTGCTGGCGCTACTGGCCGAACGCGGCATCAATGAAGTGCACACCGAAGCCGGTGCGACGCTGGCCGGTGCGTTGCTGGCCGGCGGTTGGGTCGATGAGCTGCTGCTCTACCAGGCGCCCACGCTGCTCGGCGAACATGGCCGGCCGCTGCTGTCCGGCCTGGGCATCCACGCGATGGAGCAGCAGCGTCGGCTGCGGGTGGTGGACCAGCGGCAGGTGGGGGCAGACGTGAGGCTGTTGATGCGCCCATAAAAAACGGGCCCCTTGCGGGACCCGTTCGATCATGGCGCGGCGCGGACGCTGCAGCTCGATCAGTAACCGACGTGTGCGCCGTCATATCCACGCGGCGCAGCACTCAGTCGCGTAGCTTAACACTTATTTAACTTAAAGCCCCCAGTCAGGGTGCCCTGTTACACTAGCCGGGCCGGTTCGCCGGTACATAAACGTCTTCAGGGCGGGGTGCGATTCCCCACCGGCGGTAGGTGCGCAAGCACGAGCCCGCGAGCGCTTCCCGGCCCCCGGGAAGGTCAGCAGATCCGGTCCAATGCCGGAGCCGACGGTATAGTCCGGATGAAAGAAGACGGTGCGGCCGGGCCTTGTGCCCGGCGTGCACCTATATGCCTTGCGGCGTTTTTCGCTCACTTTCCGCGGAGAACGTTACGTGTTTACTGGAATCATCGAAGGCGTCGGCCGTCTGGCCGCACGCGAGTCCCTTGGCGGCGATGTCCGCTTCACCTTCAACGTGGGCACCCTGCCGTTCGAGAACGTGCAGATGGGCGAGAGCATCGCCATCAACGGGGTCTGCCTCACCGTCATCGCATTCGACGCCAGCAGCTTCCAGGCTGACGCCTCGACCGAGACCCTGGGCCTGACCACGCTGGGTCGGCTGGCCGACGGCGCCGTCATCAACCTCGAACGCGCGATGCGCCCGACCGACCGCCTCGGCGGCCATCTGGTCAGTGGCCATGTTGATGGCCTGGGCCAGGTGTTGTCGGTGCATGACGACGCGCGTGCCCAGCGCTGGCGTTTCGCCGCGCCGGCCGCGTTGCTGCGCTACATCGCCAAGAAGGGCTCGATCTGCGTGGACGGGGTCAGCCTGACCGTCAACGAGGTGGACGAGCAGGGCTTCGAGGTCGCGCTCATTCCGCACACCGTCGCCAACACCGCCTTCGCTGCCACCGCCGTGGGCAGCGCGGTCAATCTTGAAATCGATCTGGTCGCCCGCTACGTCGAACGTTTGCTGGGTGCAGGAGCACGCGCATGAATTTCGCCCCCATTCCCGAGATCCTCGAGGACATCCGCCTCGGCCGCATGGTCGTCATCGTCGATGACGAAGACCGCGAGAACGAAGGCGACCTGATCATGGCCGCCGAGCTGGTCAAGCCGTCGGATATCAACTTCATGGTCACCCATGGCCGTGGCCTGGTGTGCCTGCCGCTGACCCGCGAGCGCGCTGCCGATCTCGGCCTGGCGCCGATGGTCCAGGCCAACACCGCGCAGTTCCAGACCAACTTCACGGTCAGCATCGAGGCCGCCGAGGGTGTCACCACCGGCATCTCGGCCTACGACCGCGCGCACACCATCCGCACCGCGGTGAAGCCGGACGCCAAGCCGGCCGACCTGCACCAGCCGGGCCACATCTTCCCGCTGATCGCCCAGCCGGGCGGCGTACTCACCCGCGCCGGGCATACCGAGGCGGGCGTGGACCTGGCCATGCTGGCCGGGCTGGAACCGGCCGGCGTGCTGGTGGAGATCCTGAATCCTGACGGCAGCATGGCGCGCCGCCCGGAGCTGGAGGTGTTCGCCCGCGAGCACGGCCTGAAGATGGGGTCCATCGCCGACCTGATCGCCTACCGCCTGGCCACCGAGAAGACCGTCGAGCGGGTGGACGAGCGTGAGATCGAGACCGAGTTCGGCCCGTTCACGCTGGTCACCTACCGCGACCGGATCGCCCACGACCTGCACTTCGCGCTGGTCCGCGGCACCCCCGATACCGAGCCGACCCTGGTCCGGGTGCAGGTCGAAAACCCGCTGGCCGATCTGCTGCACTGGCGTCGCGACGATTTCGGCGTGGCCTCCACCGATGCCCTGCGCGCGATCGCGGCTGCCGAGCGTGGCGTGATGGTGGTGCTGTCGGCCCCGCGCGACACCAACAGCCTGCTGGCCCGCCTGCGCCAGCAGCCGCAGCCGGTGGTGCCGGGCAAGGACAAGGATGTGAGCCAGTGGCGCCGCAACGGCGCCGGGGCCCAGATCCTGTCCGATCTGGGCCTGGGCAAGCTACGCGTGCTGGGCACCCCCCGCCGCCAGATCGGTCTGGCCGGGTATGGCCTGGAAGTGGTCGAGACGGTGGGGAACACGTCATCGCATTCGCGCTGACGCCCCACGATCTGCTTTGCAAACTGCGGGTCCTTCCTGGCCTCATCCAGACTCCCGCCGCTTCGCGGCAGCCCCCTGACCCAGGGGGGCTGCTGCACCCGACCCGTCCCGTAACGCGCAGCGGCCCGGCTACACGCGGCCATGCGCTAGAATATTCACCTATTAAATGGACCCCACGCCGAACATGAGCCATTACGAAGGCGACCTCCGTACTCCGGAAAAGGCCCGTTTCGCCATCCTCGCCAGCCGCTGGAATGCCCGCATCACCGACGTGCTGGTGGCCGGTGCGCGGCAGAGCCTGGCCGGCAACGGGATCGACGAGTCCGCCATCGACGTGATCCGCGTGCCCGGCGCGTGGGAACTGCCGCTGGTCGCCGCGCGCCTGGCCGCCGCCCATCAGCATGCCGCGATCATCACCCTGGGCTGCGTTATCCGGGGCGATACCCGTCATTACGAACACGTCGCCGACCGCTGCGCGGAAGGCCTGATGCGCGTGCAGCTGGATTTCGGCGTGCCGGTGCTCAATGGCGTGCTGGCGGTGGAGCGGGTCGAGGATGCCGAAGCCCGCGCGGGTGGCAGCCACGGCAACAAGGGTGAGGAAGCCGCACTGACGGCGTTGGAAATGGTCAATCTTCTGGAGCAGCTGCCATGAACAAGTCAAACCCGGGCAAGCCCTCCGGTAAGCCCGTCCGCCGTGATGGCGTCGATCCGGTGCTGCGTTCGCGCGCCCGCCGTCGTGCGTTGCAGGCAATCTATGCGTGGCAGATCTCGGGGGGCAACGCGCAGAGCGTGATCGCCCAGTTCGCCCACGAACAGGCCCGCGAGATCGCGGACCTGGCCTACTTCGAAGCGCTCGTGCACGGCGTGCTCGACAACCGCAAGGACCTGGACGCGGCGATCGATCCGTACCTGGACCGCGGCATCGAGGAAGTGGATGCGATCGAACGCGCCGCGCTGCGCGTGGCCGCTTATGAAATGCGTTACCGCCTGGACGTGCCGTACCGCGTGGTGATCAACGAAGCGATCGAATCGGCCAAGCGCTTCGGTTCCGAGCACGGCCACACCTACGTCAACGGGGTGTTGGATCGCGCCGCCGTGGAATGGCGCAAGGTCGAAAACGGGGGCTGATCGGCCCCATGTCCCTGGCTGAATTTGCCCTCATCGACCGCATCCGTGCGCGCACCGTCGAGCGCGACGACATCGTGCTCGGCATCGGCGATGACGCTGCACTGCTGCAGCCGCGCCCGAACGAACAACTGGTGGTCACCGCCGACACCCTCAACAGCGGGGTGCATTTTCCGGCGGAGACCCCGGCGTTCGACATTGGCTGGAAGACGCTGGCCGTCAACCTGTCCGACCTCGCCGCGATGGGCGCACGCCCGGCCTGGTGCACGCTGGCGCTGTCGCTGCCCGAGGCCAGCGAAGACTGGATCGATGCGTTTGCCGATGGCTTCTTCGCCCTGGCCGACCAGCACGACATCGCGCTGATCGGCGGCGACACCACGCGTGGCCCGCTGTCACTGTCGGTCACTGCGATGGGGCAGGTGTCACGCGGCCAGGCACTGCGCCGCGACCGCGCACAGGTGGGCGATGACATCTGGGTGAGCGGCACACTCGGCGATGCCGCCGGTGCGCTGCGCCTGTGGCAGCAGGGCGCATTGAACGTGGCCACCGCCACCTTGCTGGCCGACTACGAATGCCTGCGCCTGCGCCTGCTGCGGCCCACCCCGCGCGTCACCCTGGGCCTGCGCCTGCGTGCATTCGCGCACGCAGCCGTGGATATCTCCGATGGGTTGCTGGCCGATCTGGGCCACATCGCGGCGCGCAGCGGTGTCCGCGCCGACGTCGATGCCGATACGCTGCCCATCTCACCGGCGTTGCGTGAACTGCTGGGCCGCGACGCGGCCCGCGAGTGCGCGCTGCGCGGCGGCGATGATTACGAACTGTGTTTCACCGCCGCCGCCGACCAGCGCGACGCGCTGCACTTCGTGGCCGAATCGCTGGACCTGCCGATCACCCGCATCGGCCGTATCGCCGAGGGGCAGGGCGTACACACCGAAGGCCACGACGGCCCGAGCGGATACGAGCACTTCGCCTGAGTGCGGCAGGGATTGGTGTCCTGTCGGTACGCGGCTGCGGGCAAGGGGCCATGGTGGCCGGCCATGCTGGCAGCACGGGCGATGAGCATTTAGGAATTCTCCGAATTCGCCGCTGCGCGCTTCGGCTTACAACTATTTTCATAGCCGTGCGTTTGACGCGACGACACACTTCACGCTCCTGAAAACGAGCGGTCCCATGTCACGTGTCGTCCATGTCCTGCTGCTGTGTGCGCTGGCGTTCCCCAGTCACGCCAGCGCACCGCAGATCAATGTCGGCGTCCTCTTCGACTACCTGCAGCCCGGCAGCAGCAACCTGCTCAAACGCATCCGCAATACCGGCGCCGGCACCGCCTACGTCCGGGTGGAAGTGGCAGAGATCGTTTTCGATGCCGATGACAAGCCCGTCGAAGTTCCGGTGGATGCGCCATCGCTGGTGCGCAACGCGCCTGGGGCGCATGGGGTCATCGCCAGTCCCAGTCGCCTGATCATCGCAGGCAACGGCCAGCAGGCCACACGACTGGTGTATCGGGGCCTGCGCGACGAGGAACGCTACTACCGCCTGCGCTTCGTGCCGGTGGCGCCGAGTGCCGAGGAATTCTCGCTCAGCGAGGAACAGGCACAGCAGGCCGCAGAGCTTTCCTCGGCCATCCGCGTGTTCACCGGCTTCGGCACCGTGCTGTTCATCGCGCCACAACACCCGCGCTATGACACCCGCATCGAATCCGGCCAGATCCACAACCACGGCAACGCCACCATTGTTCTGGAAAACCTGCGCCAGTGCGAGCGGGCCAAGGTCGACGCCTGTACGCCCGGAATCATCGTGCACGTACGCCCCGGTCACTCTCACGTGCTGGCGTCTGACGATACGCATTTCATCCGTTACGACCTGAAGGAGGGCGAACACCAGCGCAGCATCGACAGCCGCCGCTGACCGTCCTTCCCCCACCAACGCCATTGTCCCGCCCGGGCCCGCCAGGAGTCCGATGGGACAGCTTTGCCCTTGTCCTGGCTTTTTTACCCACTCACCCAGGAGTATCTGAATGTCCTTCTTGAAACACGCGATGGCGGCTGCGGCAGTCCTGCTCATCGCCCCGGCCGTCAGCTTTGCGGCTACCGAAACCAAATCGATCACCGTCAATGTGTCGGCTGACGTGCCCAACGTTGCCGGCCTGCAGGTGTCCACGCCGGACGGCTGGGAAGGCCTGCCGCAGAATCTGCCGTGGGATACCGCACGCCAGGTGCTCGGCGAACTGACCGGTCGCGTGATCAACGTGAAGTCGCCGGCTGCCATCACCGCCTATCTGTCCGCGCCGGCGCAGATGGCCTCGGCCGCGGATGTCGTAGATCTGGCGGTGAAACTGGACAACGTGGTCGTGCCGGCAACGGCCGCCGCCAAGATCACCGTTGCCAACGCAGCCCAAGCTGCATCCGGCAAGTCACTGGCCTTCGCCATCGCGCCTACCGAACCGGGCGGCGGTTACAAGCAGGGTACTTACGGCGGTCAGTTCCACATGATCTTCGAAAGCGACATCTGACGCCTGCCGAGCTATGTGCCTTCCTGCCCCACCGCGCGTGCGGCAGGAGGGCCAATGCCATCTATGCGCCTTTCACGCCTACATCCGCGACCGGTTCCGCTGCGACTGGCGGTTGCCATTGCCGCCATGCTTGCTGCTGCCTCGGCGCAGGCGACAGCAGGCGTGCCAGACGCACAGGTCAGCCTGCTGGAGCAGCGCGACCGCATGCCTGCGGAGTTCCGCGAGCATCTGTTCGGCAATCCGCTGACCGTGCGCGTGGAACTGGACGGGCAGTACCTGGGCGACGCCGAAGTACTGCTGCATGAAGACAACCGCGTACAGCTGATCGGCTTCGTCGAAAGCATCGACAGCCCGTGGCCGCAGAGCGAGCGCACGCGCTGGGCCGAGCAGCTGGCCGAACCGCTGCCGCTTGGCATATGCGCGCCGCAGTGCCGTGGCCTGGCCGCGCTGCACTACAGTCTGGCCAATTCGCTGCTGAGCCTGTTGACGCCGGCAACTGCCAGTGCGGAACAACGCAACATTGCCCTGCCGGCGTCCGGCAGCCACGGCTTGATCGTACGTAACAGCCTGGCCGTGCATGGCGGCCAGGACCAGCCGGCCAGCGCACGCTACAGCGCTGAACTGAGTGGCAGCATCGGTCTGTGGAGCACGGTTGGCAGCTACCAGTATTACGCCCAACCCGGCAGCACGGAGCACTATCTCAGTGCGCTGTATGCACAACGCGAGCTCGGCGATCATTTCGTCCGCGCGGGCTATTTCCTGCCCACGTTCGAGGGCATCATCCGCCAGCCACGCGCGCCGGGTACGCAGAATGACACCGCGCTGGGAGTGATGTTCGGTTCGTCGGATGTACTGCTGGCCGATACGCGCAGCGCCAGCGTCTATCCGGTCTATGTCACCGCCAACCGCGACGGTGTGGTGGAGATTCTGCGCGACGGCAACCTGCTGGCCACACAGGCCGTGAAGCCGGGCGTGCAGGAGATCGACACGCGTCGCCTGCCAAGCGGCATCTACGATGTGGTACTGCGGGTCATTGAAGACGGCCAGGAGGCCTCGCGCGAAACCGCCTCGATCCACAAACCCAGCCGTTGGCGTGATCCCACCCGGCGCTGGCGCTACAGCGCGTTCGCCGGCCAGCAGCGCAGCCTGCTCGACAGCGATCGTTCAATGCAGGAAGGCGAGATCGCCGCCGGTGCGGTGGTCAACTACCTGCTGCATCCGCGCGCAGTGGCCGGTGCCACCGTGCAGCAGATCGGCACGCGCCGCGCCACCGGCCTGTCGATGGACTGGCAGGCCAGTGATCGATTCAGCGCCTACACCAATTTCTACACCTCCAGCGATGCCGGGCGCGGCGTGGATCTGCAGGGACTGTATCGCTACCGTGCCGGTTCGGTGGTCGCCAACCATGCGCGCAGCTGGGCAGAGCAGCGTCATCGGCTGCCCGCCAGCGAGGGTGCGCCGCCACGCTGGGAAACCCGGGGAGGCTGGCAGGACACCACGGCCGTATCGATCACCCATCGCTTCAGTCACCGCGATAATGCGAGCCTGCGCGTGGCCCGCAGTTCCGGCTTCACCCGTGGCACCGGCATCGACGTTTCCTACGGTCGTCGCGAGACCCTGTTCGGCAGGCATGACGTCAACTGGCGTGTCTCGGCCTACGACCGTCCGGGCAGCCGCTTCACCCACTACCGCCGCCAGCGCGGCATCGATCTGACCGTCAGCGTGTCTCTCGGCAGCGAGCGTCGCAGCTACAGCGGCAGCCTGGGCAGCCGGACCGGCGAAGCCGGCCAGCGCGACGGCTACGTCACCGCGGTCGCCACCCAGCGTGTGGATGGGAAGATCCTGCGCAGCGTCAATGGCATGGTCACAGCTGAACGCAGCGGCATTGGCGCGGGCGCCGGTGCCTATCTGCAGAGCCCATTGCTGGAAGGCGATGTGCAGCTGTATCGCGGTGCCGGTTCCGGCCATGTTGGCGGCAGCGCCAACCTGGACAGCACCGTGGTGATCGGGGGAGGACATGCTGCCGTGCTGGGCCAGGGACGCAGCGGCAGCGTGGACACCGGCATCATCGTCGACGTGCGCAGTGACTTCCCCGATATCACGCTGCGTGCCGACGACAGTCGTGGCGGTGGCGTGCAGCTGCGTCCGGGACGCAACTTCGTTCCGGTCACCGCCTATCGTGCGGGACAGGTGCAGTTCGACTTCCACGGCCGGCACGCACCTGCGGCGGCCCTGCAGCCGTCGACCATCAGCTACCACCTCAACAAGGGCGGCGTGGTGCACGCCACGGTGGATGTACTGCGCACCTTCACCGTGATGGGTCAGGTACTGGATGCCGATGGCAACGGCATGCGCGGGGTGCAGGTGATCAACCACGCCGGCCGCAGCGTCAGCCAGGAAGAAGGCTTCTTCACCCTTGAACTCAGCGCACGCGCGCCGGTGGTGGAGCTGCGCTACCCGAACCTGATCAGCTGTGTGCTGACCATGGAGGAGGGCCGTCACCCGCGCGAAGGCGATGTACTGATGGTGGGCGGCATCGGTTGTCCGCCGTCGGTGGTCGCGCACTAGCCCATTGTTCCGACAAATCAGGCAGGTCTAAAGCATGACTATTGGCATCCGGCTGTTCCCGTTGCTGGCCGTAATGGCGGCGTTGCCTGCCACCGCACAGGTGGTGGACGTCAACGTCACCGGCGAATTCAGGCCCAACGCCCTGGATCCGGGCGATACCGCATTCCGCAACACGACACCCCGGGGCAGCTTCTGCAACTGGAGGCCGGCCGAATGCGATAGAAACGGGGCCTATATCTTCGATCTCGGCAACCGCGAGTACTGGCGCAAGGAAGGGCCGAGCGACGACACATCAAGGCGTGATACCACCTACATCCGCTTCCCGCCACCGCGTACGATCACCCTGCAGGAGGTATCGAGCGGACGCACCTTCGAGGCGACCATCAGCTTTGCGGCGCTGTCCATGCGCATCAACTTCGGTGGTGGCGCCGATCCCTGGTACCACGGCGTCAGTGGAGGTTGCACGGCCATCCGCGGCGCCGGTGGGGTTGGATTTTCGCTGGGTGGTTGGGCGGCGCGGACGCCAGCCAGCCCCACCGAGTGCTACAGCACCAACACGCGGTATGCCCGCAGCTACTCCTACAGGAACGTGGGGCTCGGCATCCACGTTACCCTGCCCAATGCAATGACGCTGCAGGATGGCCGTTACATGGCCCAGGAAACCTGGACCACCGGCGGCGCCGGGGCCGACATCGATCTGGGCGACAACATCACCGGTGTCGAGGCCGTGCGCATGAACTTCGTGTTCGATGTGATCCACGATTTCCAGGTGCGCTTCGCCACCGAGGCGCCGCGCGTACAGTTGGCGCCCGAAGGGGGCTGGTCGCCCTGGATCGATCATGGCACTGCGCCGGCGAGGCTGCGCCAGGAGCTGCCGTTTCATCTGACCACGTCGATGGATTTCAGCATGAAGCTGCGCTGCCAGCACCACGTCGGCGACCAGTGCGGCATTCATGATCCGCGGGCGGACAAGCAGGTGCCGGTGGAGGTGGACGTCACCCTTCCGGGCATGAACAACCTGCGCGATGGTCGTCCGGCGCAGAACACCGTACTGCTGGCCGATGACGGTCAGGCACCGCGCTTTACGCCCGATGGCTACCTGATGCAGCGCCGTTCGACCCTGCGCTTCACCGCCGGGCGTGACGCGGTGCTGGAGATGGTGAAGACACCGGGCTCGCGCTGGGAAGGAGACATGACCGTGTTGTTCGACGCCAATCCCTGAGCCTGGGGCAGGTATTGGCGTGGTCGAGGTGCCGCGGAAGCTGGCTACGCCACCCGCAACTGCACATCCACATACTCGGCCAGCCCACGGCAGGCCAATAGCAACCCTTCGCGCACGTCATCGCCCACTTGCTGATCGGCATCGCCGTCCACGCGCACGCGCTCGATGGCGTGCAGCCGTTCCAGCAGCAAGGTCAGCCCGGCATTGGCGCGGTCGATGCGTGCCATCGCGAAGCCAAGCGCTGCTTGCGTCCTTTGTCCGGCCACGGCTGGCCATCGGCGGCGTCCACGTGGCGGATGCGCCGCAGGCAGCCGAGCAGGCTGATGCCTTCGCTGGCGTGGGCGCCCATCGTGCTGCCCAATGTGGTTTCCAGTGCTTTGGCCAGGTCGTCCGGCAGGCGCTCGACGGCGTCGCCCAGTGTGGCGAACAGATAGGGATAGAGCGAAGAAGTCATGGCGGCGTCCTTGAGTGCGAAGCAAGGGGCCGCCCTCGCGCTGGGCGAGGGCGGCGGACGGTGCGTGGTTGCAATACCGGGGACCAACGCGTGTTAGCCGGCGGGCGCAAGGCCCCCGCGCACCGCCCGCCATAGGGCACGGACGGATTGCCTGCCGACGCCGCCCAACAGGAAGGAGCGACGCCGGCAGACAAGCGTAAACAACGCGATAGTCCTACGGGATTGCAAGCCCGTGCCACCCGTTGTCGGTGGCGCGCCATGATGTGCACAGCAGGTGCTGTTACACCAATCAGAAAACTTTCAATTTCGAAAACGTTGCAGATGCGTGTCGCATGCGCTGCGCTGAACCAGGCGCACATGCGCGTGCCAGTTGCGACATTCCTGCATGGCAGATGTCGAACGCATGCCCGGCTGCGTTCAACGCGCGACTGCGGCCTCGGCATCGCGCGGGGTACCGTAATCGTCCAGCCACTGGTACTTGACCGACGCCGGCATCGCAGCTCCCACCGGCAGCGGCAACGTCACCTGCGCCCCCGGCGCGATCATGTCCGTCTCCACAGTGCGGCCGTCCGGCAGCGTCAACGTGCTGAGGGTCACGTGGTAGGCGCTGGGGTTGCTCACCATCAGTGCCCCTGCCCGCGCACGCCATTGCAACTGCGTTGCGGCGTCGCGTGCATTGCCGGGCAGGCCAGCCGGGCGATGGAACAGCTTCACCCGGGTGCGCACGGCGAACTGCAGCAGGTTCTTGCCGGCGGCATCGGTGGGCTTGGGGGGAATATCCAGCAGATTGAAATAGAACACCGATTCGCGATCGGTGGGCAGCGGCGCTTCCGACGGCCGCGGCGCGTACGTCACGCGGTAGGCCTGGCCCTGGTGTGCCTGGAGCAGGCGCGGGTCGGCCGGGGTCAATCGGAAGGGGGTGCGCACATTTTCCGGCCGCGCATGGCTGTCGCCATCGTCGATCCAGATCTGCACCATGGCGGGCTGATCACCGCTGTTGGTCGCATTTACGGTCACGTCGCGTCCCTTGCCGGCGTCATGCACGATACGCGTGCCCTGCAGGGTCACCGCCGCCGATGCGGGCAGCGCCACTGCGCCAGCCAGCAGCGCGGTCATCCACGTCATTGCACGAATCTTCATCGTCATTCCTCATCGGGTGGGAAAGTGCCGGCCTGGTATCGGGCCGGCACGGCAGGACTCAGTCGTACAGAACGACAAAGTCGCCAGTGGCGTTGGCGGAACCGGCAGTGGCGTTGCGGCCCGGCGACGAATACCAGGCGCTGTAGTCCAGCTGGCCCGTGCCGGCGGCCGGAATGTCGACCCACTGCAGCGGGTCTTCGCCCAGCTTCTGCTGGTTGCCGCTGGCGTCATACAGTGCAACGCCCACATTGGTGGCAACAGACGTCGCATCCAAGGCCAGGTTGCCGGTGCTGCCATCAGGGGTGCCGCCGAAGCGCACGCCCACCTTCTGGGCTGCGCCGGAACCGGTGCAGTCGAGCAGGATGCTGAAATTCTTCATGCCGGCGCGGTCGGCGGCATTGACCGACGCCACATCCACCTTGCCCATCGGCACGGTGACGGTGCCGCCGGTGGCATCCACGGAACAGGTGCTGGTCATCAGTTCACCGGTGATCTCAAGCTTTTCGGCGAAGGCGGCGGGGGAAACAGCCAGTGCGAGCGCACTGGCAACGAGCAGATTCAATCGGTTCGACATGGGAATGTCCTTGGTTGGGTAAACAGGAGATCCGCACCGGCCGGGCCGGCGGATGCGCACAGTGTTCCCGGGCATGCCCGGCGGGAACATGCAATTAGTTGCAAGGTGCTTGTGCGATGCGTCGGTTCGTGCTTGCGGTAAAGCGCGCGGTCAGGAAACGACGTCAGCTCTGCGACAGCCGGTTGCAGGCAATAGGTGCGACAACCGCAACACATTCGATTGACTCTCTTTGCACCGCGAAAACAAGCCTGAATTGCCCTGAAACAATCAGTGCATGGAAAGTCGCGTCTTTTGGTGCATCGGTGTTGCTTTGCAACAAATTGCATGGGAAGGCGGAGGGGGGCTGTCTACGCTTCGGCCCACTTCGACTACGAGCGATGTCGGCTTCGGCCTCATCGAATGACGTTTTCCATGCAGAAGCGCCCTCTCCATCACCGCACACAGCGACCTCTCATCAGCCGTCCGCTGGGAGCGGCCATCGCCCTTGCCATGGCGATGACGCTCAGCAGCTACGCCCATGCTGAGGCCGGCGAGCCACTCCAGTTCAGCGAAGGGTTCCTGATCGGCGGCAAGTCCATCGACATGCAGCGCTATGCACAGGGCAACCCGATGGAGCCGGGCGTCTATCCGCTGGACGTGGTGGTGAATGGCCAGTTCCTGGAGAACCGCGACATCCGCTTTGTCGAGGCACCCGCACCGGTGGGTGCCACGCCATGCCTGCCCGTGGCCCTGTTGCGTCGATTGAATCTGAAAGACAGCTACCTGGCGGATCTGGAGCAGGACGACGATGCCTGCATTGCATTGGCTGCGCTGGTGGAGGGCGCAACGGTGGAGTACGACGCGGGCAACCTGCAGTTGCTGGTGAACGTGCCGCAGGCCGCACAGGCGCGCAATGCGCGCGGCTACGTGGCACCGGACCAGCGCGACCATGGCGTTACCGCGGCGTTCTTCGACTACAACATCAACCACAACCGTGCGCAGGGCCAGAACGCCACGTACCTGGGCTTGAACACGGGCGTGAACCTCGGCGCCTGGCGCCTGCGCCATCGCTCCTCCTTCAGCCAGAGCAGCTACGGCTCGCGCCACGACGTCATCAGCAGCTACCTGCAGCGCGACCTGCCGGCGTGGAACAGCCAGCTGCTGCTGGGGCAGGGCAACACGGGCGGCGAGCTGTTCGAGTCGCTCTCGTTCACCGGCGTGCGCGTGGCCAGCGATGAACGCATGCTGCCCGATTCGCTGCGCGGCTTCGCGCCGGTGGTGCAGGGCATCGCCGAAGGCAACGCGATGGTGACCATCCGCCAGAACGGCAACATCATCCATGAAGTCAGCGTGGCCCCCGGCCCGTTCTCCATTGAAGACCTGTACCCGACCAACTTCGGCGGCGACCTCGATGTCACCGTCACCGAAGCCGACGGTCGCCAGCAGACGTTCACGGTCAACTTCTCCGCCGTGCCGCAGGCCCTGCGACCGGGGGCCAGTCGCTTCAGTGCCACGGCCGGTGAACTGCGCGATGCCCGTGGCGTGCGCGAATCGCTGCGCTTTGCCGAAGGTACCTATGCGCGTGGCATCAGCAACCACTTCACCGCCCTGGGCGGCATGCAGGTGGCAGAGGATTTCCAGTCTGCACTGTTCGGTGGGGCCATCAATACGCCGCTGGGCGCGTTCGGCGCCGACGTCACCCACTCGCGCGCGCGCCTGGCCAATGGCGAGCAGATCACCGGCAACAGCTTCCGGCTGAACTACCAGCGCTACGTTGCGGCCACCGGCACCAACTTCGGCCTGGCCGCGCACCGCTACAGTACCCGCGGCTACCTCTCGCTCAATGACTTCGCGCAGGCGCGTGCGGATGATTGGGGCTACAGCAGCCGCGCCCGGCAGCGCTTCCAGGTGAATTTCTCCCAGCGCATGGGCGAGCGCAGCACGCTGTCGCTCAGTGGTGGCCACGTGCGCTACTGGGATGGCGCTGCAACACAGAACGACCTGCAGCTGCGCTTCCAGAGCACGCTCGGCCGCGCCAATTACAGCCTCTCGGCAATGCGCTACCGGCAGGGCGATGGCCGCCAGGACACCCGCTACTCGGCCACCTTCAGCATTCCGCTGGGCAAGGCGCCCAGTGCGCCGCGCCTGAGCACGCAGCTGGCGCAGTCGGCCCGCGGCGAGCAGGCGCAGCTGGGCGTGAGTGGCACGCTGGGTGCAGACCAGCAGCTGAACTACAACGTGTCCGCCAACGCTGCCAGTGAGGGCGCGAGCGGCGCCAGCGCCTATGCCTCCTACCGCGGTGGGCATGGCACCGTCACCGCCGGCTACAGCCGTTCGGGTGACTACAACGCCTTCAACGCCAGTGCGGCCGGCAGTGTGGTGCTGCATCGCGATGGCATCAACTTCGGCGCGCCGGTGGGCGATGGCTTCGCCCTGATCCAGGCCGACGGTGCGCAGGGCGCGCGCATCGGCTATGGCAGCGATGTGCGCATCGGTCGCAACGGCTACGCGCTGCTGCCGCATGTCAGCCCCTACCGCTGGAACCAGATCGAGCTGGATCCGTCCGGCCTGTCGATGGACGTGGAGCTGCTGCAGACCTCGCAGCGGGTGGCACCGACCGCAGGCAGCATCGTGCGCGTCGCCTTCAACGCCACGCGGGAGCGCACGTTGTTCATCGATGCCACCGATGCGCTGGGCCAACCACTGCCGTTTGCCGCACGCATCGAAGATGAGACCGGCCGCAACTATGGCGCGGTGGGCCAGGGCGGTGTGATCCAGTTGCGCGGCGCCCCGGAACAGGGCGGGTTGATCGTCGACCCCGATGGCCCGCAGCGCTGCCGCCTCGAGTACACCACGCCCGCTGCATCGGATGCCTACGGGCTGTCCTGGAGCCAGGCGGTGTGCACGCCCTTGCCGCCGCCCAGCCCCGGGTTGCAGGCCGCCTTGACTGCGGTCGATGCCACCTCGCTCTGAATCCTTTCCCTTACGTCACTTGCAGGAGTTTTCCATGAAGCTGTTCAACCGCATCGCCCTTTCCACCGCTCTGCTGGCCGCCGCGCCGGTAGCCCTGGCCGACAGCGCCACCCTCACCATCTCCGGGCGTGTGCTGCCCGGCACCTGCACGCTCAATGACGCGCTGATCGACCTGGACCCGGTGAAGGCCAGCGACCTCACCCCCGGCGCGGATGCACAGATCAAGGCCGGCGCGCTGGAGTTCACTGGCTGCGTGGGCGTGAGCAAGGCCGTGCTGTCCTTCGCCGGCACGCCCGCCGATGGCGATGCCGAGCGCTGGAAGAACACCGCCACCACCGATGAGGCCAGTGGTGTGTCGATCTCGCTGCTGGCCGGCACCACCGGCAACACTTATCTGAAGGATGGCGACACCGGCATCGATGTGCCGGTGACCGGCGCCACCGCGCGTTATGACCTGCGCGCGGCGTACTACGTGCCCACCGGTGCGGCGCTGAGCGCCGGTGACGTGTCCACCGAGATTGTGGTTACCGCTGACTACGAGTGAGCCGTTTCCGGCTCGAACGTGACCCCAGGAGACAGATATGAATGCCCACACCTCGACCCACACGCCCCCCATCCAGCGCCGCGCCCGCAGGCTGCTGGCGACGCCGCTGCTGGGGCTGTTGTTCTGCGCAGGCAGTGCAGTTGCCTGTGTCGAGTACGGCATCAACCGCGACCTGGTAATGGACCAGATGTATGACACCTACCCGGAAGCGGGCAGGGTGGAGTTTGACAAAGAAATTGCTGCGCGTTCTTTCATGAACTGCCCGGAAAGACGGGATGTGCCGGTCTTCATGACGCTGGACATGCCGGGCCTCACCTATCAGGGCGAGGTCACTTTCAAGGGAGATACCTATCCTGCATATGCGGCGGCACCCGACGCCCCGCTGGTGATGTTCTACCACCACGTCGCCCATTCTGAAGACGGTCCGCTTCGCAATGGTGAGGAGGTGCCCGGACTCTTCGAGATGAGCGGGCCAGGAGGGGTTGAAATGGCAATCCAGTACTGGGCAGTTGCCTTCTCCCGCGGTGGGCGCATGCGGACGCCACCGACCATGAACGGTACGATCACCATGCGGGCGCCGTCGCTCCCCTCGATTGATACCCAGACGGTCGTGCAGTTGGATCTGAAGTTCCCCGCCGCGACCTGCCCACTGCAGGACAAGGCCGAAACGCTGCAGGACGTGCAGACGGCGGAGCTTGCCGTCCCCGGTTCCACCGCGAAAGAGAAGCTGGTCGCGATACGCATGGACTGCGGCGTGGATCCGCCGCGTGCGCGCATGACCCTCAGTGACGCCGGCGATGCGGGCAACACCGGCAGCCAGCTGACCCCCACCGCCGATTCCGATGCCGAAGGCGTGCGAGTGCAGTTGCTGCGCGGTGGTGCCGAAGTGCAGTTCGGCCAGACCTGGGATTTCGATCCGGGCGTGGGTGGCGTGCACGATCACCAGTTCACCGCGCGCTACATCCGCACCAACGATGCGCTGGTGCCCGGCACCATCAAGGGCGAGGCCGTGCTGAACGTTGATTACTGGTGACGTTGAAGTGGCTGCACTGCGTCCCCCCGGCACCTGCGCCGGGCAGCTGGGCGTTCGCGCAGCGCGGTAGTGGGCGCTGCCCAGGCGCACTGCGGCCCCTTGCCTCGCGAGGTCGCTGCCATACCGCTAGCGAGATTACAACTAATTGGATGGTGGGTGCGCAACACGACATCCACCATGCCGCTCCCGACAAAAAGAGACCCCCCACATGCGACCCCATCACATTCACTACTCAGCGCTGGCCATGGCCCTCGCCGCCGTCCTCGCTGCAGGCATTCCCGGGCAGGCACACGCGCAGCAGGTCATTGCCGACGGTGATGAGCAAACCCCTGCAGCGGGTGATTACAGCGCAACCGGCGTGGGCAATCATGCCTTCCATGCGCTCAACGGCGGCAGCATCGTGCCGCTGGGTGCGGTCAACGTGAGCGCCAGCGGCGGTGGCGCATCCGCCGCCCGTGCCGAAGGAACTGGCAGCCGTATCGAACTGAACGGCTCGACCTTGGTCACCACCGGCTTTGGTGCCACCACGGCGCTGGCGACGACCGGCGGTGAACTGCATCTGACGGCGACCGACGTCATCAACAAAGGCACTGGCATGGGCGTTGTGGCGCATACCGGCAGCCAGGCCACGCTGCAGGATGTGAACATCCGCATGGAAGGTGTGTCGTCGGTCGGCCTTGCCGGTGGCGGTGACATCACCATGACCGGTGGCTCGATCTCGGCGATGGGGCTGGGTAGCCGCGCGGTGTCGGCCACCGGTGCGAACATGGTGTTGTCCGATGTGGCGATCGAAGGCGAATCGGGTATCTGGCTGCAGGACAACAACCAGCTTGAACTTGCAGGAAGCACGGTGAGTGCCAAGGGCATCGCGCTGGACATCAATGGTCGCGGCAACACGGTCATCGTGGCCGACTCCACACTGCACAGCACCGGCAACGGGGTTGGAACCGTGGTCATGTTTGCCGATTCGACACTGGCGATGTCAGGCAGTGCGATCATCAGCGAGGGAGATCGTGCGGTCGGCATCGATGTGCGAGCCGGCACCGCGGATCTGGAACGCGTGGATGTGACCACATCCGGCGAGAGCAGTCATGGGCTGTATGCCGACTTCACCGCCTTCGGCGCGAGGGCGACCATCAACGCACGCGCTGCCCAGGTCCACACCTCTGGTAGCAGTGCGATTGGCGCGGTGGCGCGCCAGGGCGGCAACCTCCACCTGCAGGACAGTGTCATCCTCACTGAAGGACAGCAGGCGCACGGCGTACTGACCGGTGGCGGCGGTGGGATGACATTGACCAACACGCACGTCCGCACCGAAGGCGAAGGCGCGTGGGCCGCGGTGATCAACGACAGCGGCAGTCTGGGCATCGACGGTGGTTCGCTGGCAAGCGCGCAGCATGGCGGCGTGTGGGTGCGCAGCAGCCGTGATGCAGGGCTGACCCTGGCCAACGGTGCATACGTATCGGGTGGCAACGGCATTGCCATCGCGCTGGATGCAGCAGTGGCCGGGCGTTTCGACGTGGTGTTGGATGGTCACTCGCAGATGGTCGGCGACATCGTCATCACGCCCGAGGACGAGGACGCCGGCCTGGTGCCGCAGTCCGATGTGCACGTGCGCCTGGCTGACGGATCGCTGTGGCAGGGGTCTTCCGACCTGGTGCAGACGATGGCGATCGAAAGCGGCAGCCAGTGGACGCTGACCAGCGACGCCACGGTGGGTGAACTGCAGGTGCTCAACAGTGGCGTGGCGTTGTCCGACGGCAGTGGTCGATTCAACACGCTCACCGTGGACGGTGATCTGCACAGCGAAGGTGCGACGTTCCTGTTCCAGGGGGCCTTGGGCGGTGACGACAGCGCCTTTGATCGCCTGCATGTGCGTGGCGATACCTCGGGAGACGCGAGGATCGCGGTGAAGAACATTGGTGGTGTCGGCGGCCAGACGACCGACGGCATCCAGCTGATCGAGGTGGACGGCGCATCGCTGGCGACCTATGCGCTGGCCGGGCGTGCCGTGGGTGGTTCCCATGAGTACTTCCTGTTCCAGGGCGGGCTTGCCGATCCTTCCGATGGCAACTGGTACCTGCGCTCGCAGTGGTTCGATGTCTGCAAGGACGATCCGGGTGCGCCGGGCTGCGCGGTCGATCCTGGCCCGGGGCCGGGGCCTGACCCGGGTGAAGGCGGCGAAGAAGGTGAGGGCGGCGAAGAAGGCGAAGGTGGCGACACCCCGGTGATACCGCCGCCGGTGCTGCGCCCGGAGGCAGGTGCCTACCTGGCCAATCAGTCGGCCGCCATCAACATGTTTGCCCATCGCCTGAACGACCGTATTGGCGCGGTGTCGCTACAGGACGGCCCCACTGCCTGGGCGCGCGTGGGCCGCCAGCAGGCGGATTTCAGCGCGGTCGGCGGTCAGCTGTCGGTGGATGGCAATACGTCGGTACTGCAGATCGGCAGCGACGTGCTGCGTCGGGGTAACGCGGCCTTTGGCGTGATGCTGGGCAGCGGCCGCACCGACAGCACGGTAGTGTCCGGGCTGACCGGCTACAGCGCCAAGGGGCGTGTGCGCGGCAATGCGATGGGGGTGTACGGCACCTGGATGCGGGATGCCGATGGCACGCAGGGTGCCTACGTCGATGCAAACCTGCAGTACGGCCGTTTCGACAACCGGGTGCAGGGCATCGGCCTGGAGCCGGAGCACTATGATTCGCGCGTGGCCAGTGTGTCGCTGGAGACCGGCTACACCTTCAATGTGTGGCAGGGCGCCGCCAGTGCGCTGTATGTGCAGCCGCAGATGCAGCTGACGTATGCAGACTACCGCGCGGATCGTCACGTGGAGACCAATGGTACGGCTATCGACCACGCCGATGCCGGCGGTCTGAGCGGGCGCCTGGGCGCGCGCGTGTTCGGCCATGGCACCGCAGCCGGTAACGTCGTGCAGCCGTACCTGGGCGTCAACTGGCTGCGTGGCAGTGGTACCAGCACGTTGCAGTTCAACGGTGACACGCTGGGCGCAGATGTGCCGCGCAACCGCTACGAGGTGCAGGCCGGTGCCGAGTTGAAGCTGGGCCAGCGCTGGGGCGCATGGGGCGGCATGACCGTGCAGCGCGGCGACCACGGCTACCGTAACGTGGGTGGCCAGGTGGGTCTGCGCATGGCCTGGTAAGCAGTGTGGGTGGGGTCGGATCCCAGTGCTTGGCAGTGGGATCCGACGCCGGGCAATCGGTAGCGCCGGGCCATGCCCGGCGGATCGTTATGCCGGCGGCAGCACCTTGCCCGGGTTGAGGATGCCATCCGGGTCCAGCGCGGCCTTGATCGCGCGCATCGCCGCCAGCGTTTCCGCGGTGAACGCCTTGGCCATGAAGTCGCGCTTGGCCAGGCCGATGCCATGCTCGCCCGACAGCGTGCCGCCCAACGCCAGCGTCAGTTCGAAGATCTTCGGCAGCGCCGCGTGCGCGCGTGCATTCTCGTCGGCGTCGTCGGGGTGGTAGAGGATGTTGACGTGCAGGTTGCCGTTGCCGGCATGACCGAAGGTGACGATGGTCAGCGTGTACTCGTGCGCTAGTGCCTGCACGCCGGCCACCAGCTCCGGAATGCGCGACACCGGCACCACCACATCCTCATTGATCTTGCCCGGCGCGACGCTCCGCAGAGCGGGTGACAGCGCTTTGCGCGCCGCCCACAGCTGGTCGCGCGCGCGGCCTTCCATCGCTACATCCAGTTCGATCATGCCGTCGCCTTCGGCGGCGTTGGCCAGTGCCTGCAGCAGGTAGGGCAGGGTGTCGTGGTCGCCATCGGCCTCGACCAGCAGCATCGCACCGGCCTCTGGCACGTCGGCGCCATTGAGCCGCAGCAGTTCAAGGCTGCGCGAGTCCATGAATTCCAAGCGCGTGGGAACGACCGGCTGCGACATCAGGCGTGACACGGCAGCGGCGGCCGCGTCGGCATCGCGGTACAGCACACGCAGGCCGGCTTGGCTGACCGGTAGCGGGGTCAGCTTCAAGGTGGCTTCCACGATGAGCGCCAGCGTGCCTTCGCTGCCCACCAGCAGATGGGTCAGGTCGTAGCCGGTGGCGTCCTTGGTGTACGGCCCGCCGCAGGTGATCAGTTCACCGGCACCGGTCACCGCCACCAGGCCAAGCACGTTGTCGCGGCTGGTGCCGTACTTCACCGCGCGCGGGCCACCGGCATTGCAGGCCAGGTTGCCGCCGATGCTGCACAGCTCCGCACTGGAGGGATCCGGCGGCCAGAACAGACCATGAGGCATCAGCGCCTGCTGCAGGTCGCCGTTGAGCACGCCGGGTTCGACCACCGCGCAGCGGTCGCCCGGCTGGATGGCGAGGATGCGGTTCATGCGCGCGAACGAGAGCACGATGCTGCCTTCGATCGGCACCGCCGCGCCGGTGGTGCCGGTACCGGCGCCACGTGCGACCAGGGCGATGTGGTGCTCGCGGCAGGCGCGGACCAGGGCGACCACCTGACCGCGATCGCGCGGGAACGCGACGCCTGCGGGGCGCGTGTGCCGCCAGGAGTTGTCCTGCGCATGTGCGTCCAGTGCGCTGTCATCGGTGCGCCAGCGGTCCTCGCCAAGCAGGGCATGCAGGGTGGCAGCGAATGCAGCGGGCAGGGCGGTGGTCATCATCGGGTCCGGGTATCGGCTGGGGCGCATCGGCGCGGCGCACCCCGACGGCGGTGGAATGAGGCGCGGGTAACGCTCGCCGGCATCAGCAGTCTTCCAGCCGGAACGCGTCGCGCAGCCAGTTCAGCTGCGGCGGCTCGCCACTGGCTTCAACCACGTCGAAGCGGCAGGGCTGCTCGGCCAGCCAGGGATGCGATTGCAGGAACAACTGCGCGGCGATCACCAGCTTGCGTCGCTTGCGCAGGTCCACCGAGGCCGCGCCGCCGCCAAAGCGGGCACTGGCGCGGTAGCGCACTTCCACGAACACGACGACATCGCCGTCGCGCATGATCAGGTCGATTTCACCGCGGCGATAACGCGCGTTGGTGGTGACCGGGCGCAGCCCGGCCTCACGGAGATGGTGCTGCGCGGCGGCTTCCACCGCCGCGCCACGTAGCGCGCGCCCTGTCGGCACGCCGATCAGTTGCTGCTGGCGATCGGCATCGGCCGGCCGCCGCTGAAGGTCGACCATGCCGGTACCCGCAGCACGTTGCCGTTGCTGTCCAGGAACAGGGTGCCGGTGGCGCCGGCCAGGCCGCCTTCGGTGGCGACCTTGTCCAGGTAGGCGCTGATCTTCCAGGCGTCGAAACCAAACGCGAACAGCCGACCGGAGGCGCCACGTGCCGAGGGCAGGATCTGCCCGGCGGTGGACGCGGCTGGCAGGCCGGGCACGCCGCGCACGTTCCAGGCTTCGTTCGGGTAGACGATGCCGTCCAGCGCCATGTCTTCTTCGGGCTTGCCGGCGCCGACGGTGAGCTGGGAGGTGCCGACGCGGGTGGCGCCGCCCGCACCGGCCAGTGCGAGTTGCGGCGTCAGCGCACGCGCCTGCGGTGCCTTGACCGCCAGCAGCACGCCGTCGATGGCACCGGCGGCACGCACCTGCGCGCCGATATCACCGACGGTATCGCTGACGCCGATCGTCGCCACCACCTGGCCACCACGCTGCGCGAAGCGCTCGCGGAAGGCGGCAGCGGCACGGCGGCCGTTGTCATCGTTGCTGTGGATCACCAGCACCTTGCTGCGCTCGCGGCCGCGAAGATACTCGGCGGCGATGATGCCGTCGTCTTCCGGGGCCAGCGAGAAACCGGCGCTGCCGGCCGGCGGGGTGTCCTTGCCGCGGTTCAGCGCCAGCACCGGCACCGGCAGCTCGCGGCGGCCGAACACGGCATCCACTTCGTCGCGGCCGAGCGGGCCGACGATGAAATCGGCGCCGGCGGTCACGGCCTTGTCGTAGGCCGCCACGGCGCCGGCCGCGGTGCCGGCGGTATCGATGAACTGGATGTCCGGGCGGCGGCGGGTCTCACCGTAGTAACCGCTGAGCAGGCCATCGCGGACCGGCTGCGCGGCGGTGGCCAGGCGGCCGCTGAGCGGCAGCAGCACGGCCATCTTCACCGGCGGGCGGTAGCCATCGCTCATGGCCGGCGGGCGCTTGCTGGTATCGAACTGCGAGGCGGCTTCGCGATCGAACGGACGCGGCAGCGGCAGGCCGCGGGCGATCAGCGCACGGCCGGCGAAGTTGTACAGCGGCTCATTGGCCGGCAGGGCGGCGGCGCGGGCGCGCAGGGTGGCATCGTCCAGCGTACCGAGCAGCCCGGCGATGGCCTGCTGGTTGTCGCTGCGCGCCTTGCCGGTCAGTGCGGCGTGCGCACGAGCGCGCTCAAGCGCGGCACCGAGGTTGTCACCCGTGGCCTGCAGCGCGTTGGCGCGGGCCAGCTGCCATCGCGTGCGCAGCGAGGGGGTGACCGCATCGGCCGAATCCTTCAGCGCGGCCAACGCCTGCGCCGGCTGCTTGTCGGCCAGCGCCAGTTCGGCGGTGGTCAGCTGGTAGCGCTGCAGGCTGGCGCCGCTGAGCTGGCGCGCGGTGACCTGGGCCAGCAGGGTGCGGGCACGGGTGGCATCGCCGGCTTCGTGCCAGGCAAAGGCGGCATCGGCCAGGGCAGCGCTGCGGGCACTGCCGCGCAGGGTGTTGGCCAGCGCTTCAAGCTGGAGCGCCGCATCGCGCGGCTTGCCCTGCTCGATCAAGGCCAGGGCCTGGCTCTGGGCCGGCGATTCCGGCGCGCTGGTGAAGCTGGTCGTGGCGCAGCCGGCAAGCAGCATCAGCGACAACGAAAGGGCGGAGATCCTTACGACGGGCTTGTTCATGATCAGGTCCATTCGATGGGGGCAGCGGCCGTGGCCGGGGAACGGTACGATTCTACCCTTGACCACTGAAGAGCCGCTGATGAGTGCTGTCCCCACGCTGTATGTCGTTGCCACCCCGATCGGCAACCTCGCCGATCTGACCCCGCGGGCACAGGACGTGCTGCGTTCGGTGGCCGCGATCTGCGCCGAGGACACCCGCCGCAGCGGCCAGCTGCTGGCCCACTTCGGCATCCAGCAGCCACTGGTGGCGCTGCACGATCACAATGAGGAAGCGCTGTCGCAGCGGATCGTGGCGCGCCTGCTGGCCGGTGAGTCGCTGGCGCTGGTCAGCGACGCCGGCACCCCGCTGGTGAGCGACCCGGGCTACCGCCTGGTCCGCGCCGCGCGCGAAGCCGGGATCAAGGTCAGCCCGGTGCCCGGCGCCTGCGCCGCGATTGCCGCACTGAGCGTGGCCGGGCTGCCCAGCGACCGCTTCACCTTCGAAGGGTTCCTGCCGGCCAAGGCCTCCGGCCGCCGCGAGCGCCTCAACGCGCTGGCCGGTGAGACCCGCACCCTGGTGTTCTACGAATCCTCGCACCGGATCACCGAATCGCTGGCGGACATGATGGCTGCGTTCGGGCCCGAGCGGCCCGCGGTGCTGGCGCGCGAACTGACCAAGCTGTTCGAAACCGTGCTGGACGGCGACCTGGCCTCGCTGCTGCAGCAGGTCGAGGCGGACGACAACCAGCGCAAGGGCGAGTTCGTGGTGATGGTGCAGGGCGCGGCCGACGATGAGGAGGCCCAGCTGGCCGCCGGCCGCCGCATGTACGCCAAGCTCAGCGAACACCTCCCGCCGTCCACCGCAGCCAAGCTCGCCGCCGAACTCACCGGTGCCCCCAGAAAAGCCCTGTACGGCGGTTGATCGGCCGGTCGCGCCACCCCACGGGTGGCTGCACGCGGTGCCAAAGAAGGCAGAGCCACCCCATGGGTGGCTGCACGCGGTGCCAGAACGTGAGGCAGCCACCCATGGGGTGGCTCTACCGCGCGGGCAGATTGAATGCCGGCCCACGCCAACCGTCTGGATGCACAGCCCCCTTTAGTAAAGGGGGGCGCGGCGACAGCCGCGGGGAATGGGGCGCTGGTGGCCCGGGGCCCCAGGTTTGCGCTGCAAACCTTGGGGCTTTTCCGTCATGACGAAAAAAGCGGCGGAGCCGGCCGATAAGCCGGGTTTTGTCGTGGACAGTCATTCTTCTAGGCGCTGCGTCACCGCAGCGCTCAAGCAACCTACCCGGACCCGACGCGGGCCACGCCATTAGGTCCC
>Ga0213829_1000665_pt1 | contig 29854 bp, 25 predicted proteins | sample MC6MC0896MG_FD_180665 | JGI IMG/M metagenome (GOLD analysis project Ga0213829, IMG submission 180665) | Enriched soil aggregate microbial communities from Iowa State University, Ames, United States - MC6-MC0896-MG | ecosystem: Environmental > Terrestrial > Soil > Unclassified | place: USA: Iowa...
ATCCGCTGTCCCTCTACCTACTGACGGTGGCGTCCTCGGGCGATCGCAAAAGCGCGGTGGATCACCTGGCACTGAAAGCGGCGCGCGACTGGGAACGACAGCAGTGGACCCTGTATGCGGAAAAGCTCAAAGCCTATCGCGCCGCTACCAGCATCATGGCCAAACCCAGAACCTCAAAGAAACACGCGGAGGCGGAAGGCGGTGAGTTATCTGAACCGGTACCGCCAAGACTGATCATTGCCGAGCCCACTATCGAGGCCCTGGTCAAAAGCCTGTGCCATGGCTTACCCAGCATGGGCTTGTTTAATGATGAAGGTGGCCAATTCTTGGGTAGCAGCACCATGAGCAAAGAGAATCTGCTCAAGGCAATCACCACCTTGTCGATGCTGTGGGATGGCAGCCCGATCGACCGGGCCCGCTCCATGGCCGGAGAAAGCCTGCGTGCCTATGATCGCCGCCTTAGCCTGCATCTGATGCTGCAGCCCTACCTGGCCAACCAGATTTTCAAAGACCCGCTGATCAATGGCCAAGGCATCCTGGGCCGTTGCCTGATCAGTTGGCCCGAGCGCCTGGCCGGCCAACGGATCTACAAGGCGATCGACCTTACCCGAGATGCCAAAGTCCAGCGCTACCAACAGCGGATCACCGCCCTGCTGCAAAAGCCCTGGTCGCTTCACCAGGATGGCTCACTCAATCCCGCCACCCTGGAGTTGACTGCCCGTGCCCGTCGGGCCTGGATTGATATTCACGACACCATCGAGTGTCAGTCTGGCGAGTTCGGCGAGCTGGCCGGCGTCCAGCCTGTCGCGAGCAAGGCCGCGGCGAATGTACTGCGCATCGCAGGTGTGCTGGCCATGGTTGAAGAGGCCAGTGTGTTGGACGAAGCACACATCCAGCGCGCCTCCACACTGATGGATTACTACCTGGCCGAAATCCAGCGCCTGACCGAACAGGAACCGGTCAATAGCCGACGCGAGGAAGCGGATCGACTGCTGCGCTGGTTGGTGCAGAAAGGCTGGACCCACTTCACCGTCCGCGACGTCAATCGCAACGGGCCTCGTTTTGCCCGCAAGAGCGCTGACCATACCGCCTCTTTATTCGTCGAGCTGATCACTCATCGCTGGCTGACCAGCCGCGATGGAAAAACGTTCGAGGTCCGCCATGTTTCGCCTCAATGACGCGGTGCGCCGCTACCAGGCGCAACATCAACAGCAGCCAGAATCACGGCGTGTCGCCGCCTCTGTCGCCACCCTGTCGCCACGCGCCATGCCAGGAACGACGCGGGTTGTCGCCACTGTCGCCGCTGTCGCCACACCACCCCTGGACCCTACCCACCTAGCCCGGCTGATCGAGCAACTGCGTGAGGAAGGGGCACTGTTGCAACACCACGAGAACGCCCTCCTGATCCGCCCGACACATTGGAAGCAGGTGGACAGGCTCAGCCCTCACTGGAAAGCCCTTCTGCTCTTTCTGCAAACAAACGAAAACGGTGATGATGATGGCTCTGGTCGGTCGGCGTGAGGGTCGCAACTTTGGTTATGGCCGCCAGCTAAGCTACGCCGGCCCACAAGCGCTCAAGGATCTGTTTGCCGGCGGCCACTTTGCCACGGTCAAAGCGCATAGCGATCGCTGGCAAGCGTTCGTACGTTGGTGTCGATCAGAGGACGGCCCCGGTTACAACGATGCGCGCGAGATCGATAGACAGACGCTGCAGGACTACGCCGCGTACCTGCGCCAGCAGATCCAGCAAGGTGAACTCTGCATCGCGACCGCGCAGAACCGCCTGAGCAGCGTCAACCGCACCCTCGCTGCGCTGCGCGGTGATCAGGACGTGAGGATCGCCAGTCCGAGCCAGGCGTTAGGACAGCAGCGCTCGAGCGTACGCACCCGTGCGCCGGATGGCCAAGACCATCAACAGGTGCGGCGAGTTCTCGAGGCGCTTGGCGAACAGCAACACGAGCGGGTGGCCGCGATTGTTCTTTTGGCCCGAACAACCGGCATGCGCCTACGCGAAGCAATCCTGGCTGACCTGCCACGCTTGCACCGCGAAGCCGAACACTTAGGCCGCATCAACATCCAGGAAGGCACCAAAGGAGGCCGCGCAGGCGCTTCAGCGCCGCGATGGGTTGTAGTCAATGAAGCGGTGAAAGCGGCGCTGCTGTTGGCTCGTCAGGCGTCGCCGTCCCGCAGCCGCAACTTGCTGGCCCGCGACGAAAGCTACGCAGTATTCCTGCATCAGACCGTACTCCTCGCCCGAGAAACGCTGCATGAACACGGGCTGAAGGGTTTCCATGAACTGCGAGCGGCCTACGCCTGCGAACGTTACGAGCAACTCACTGGCCACACCGCACCGGTCAATGGTGGTCACTGCTATCGCATAGACCGTGACCTTGATCAACAGGCGCGCCAACAAATCAGCCTTGAACTCGGGCATAACCGGATCGATGTGGTTTCGGCCTATATTGGAGGTCGAGCATGACCAAGCTGTTCGATATGGCGCTGTTCCTGAGCGGCGTACTGAATGGCTCAAAGGTCACGCAGCAACGCCACCTACGCCAAGCCCGAGTCATGCAAGCGGCCATTCAACAACGATGGCAGCGAGACAATCCCTGGACCTGGCAGCTCAAGCATGTGCGCTGGTTTCTCACTCAGCACCTGAAAGACCATTCCGACGCCACCCGGTATTACTATCGACTCACCGCCCGATTGGTCTGGAAGCGATTAGGGAATGACCACTCATGTGTGCGACAGCAGGCGAGGCCGTTACATCTTCCGTCTAGAAGACCGGATTAGCTGCTCTAGCGTCGACCGCAGGGCTGAACAGCCGATGAGCGTTCCGCGAATGTGCCCACGGAGGCGATAGGTCGCAGTATGACCCTGAGAATGCTAGACAGTGGCGATTGCTATCAAGTCTCTGCTGCGGCAGTCTTAACGATGGTAATAGCGCCATAGTGGCCCAACCAGTAGTGCTCATGGATAATGACTCGCTTAGGCCGTTTATGCTGCCAGAAAGATCATCGCGAGACTGACGCAGGGATCTATCAATGGAGCGAGAGGGAAGCAATGGCTAAGCAGTATTACATCAACGGTGTCCGCCTGGATGAGGATGAGGAACACATCGAATCCGTCAGTGTTCGCAAGCAGAATACGAAGAAGCACTATCTGGTGCCGAGAAACATTCCTTCGCGCGAACCCGAATCATAGCGCCCGCGACAACCTGCGAAACCTGAAGAAGGTTTAAATTGTTCGTGCACGGTTAGCACGCCCCCCAAGCTGGTAGCCTCAGCACAAATAAGTAAGCACTACCCTAAGCCTAGCCTGGGGAGCCTTCCGGCTCACTTAAGCCCGATGGCGCTGGCGCCACTCTGCAAGCTCACTCCGAACCGGCAGGCTTGGAGGCTGCTTAAGCGAATTATGCGGCCATCCAACCGCTACGATTGTCCTCCCTGCTCACATAATTGATGAGAGGACAAGGAAAGTTATTCACCAAACCCGTGATTGCGTTATGGCTCCACCCGGGCTGTATGCTGAATTCGATTAACAAAAATGTCGTCGCTATTGATTCGGCACGACAACAGGACACTAGACTCCTCTCATGAACCATTATGCCCATAGCAAACTTGTCTCCTTCATTTGGTCCATCGCAGATGATTGCCTTCGCGACGTTTATGTCCGGGGCAAATACCGTGACGTCATCCTGCCGATGGTTGTTCTGCGCCGCCTCGATACTCTTCTCGAGCCCACCAAGGCCGAAGTCCTGGAGGAGGTCCGTTTCCAAAAAGGCGAAATGAAGGCGACTGAACTGGACGATGCGCCGCTAAAGGCGGCCTCGGGCTACGTGTTCTTCAACACGAGCAAATGGACGCTGAAGCTGCTGCATGCAACCGCCACTAACAACCAACAGATCCTGCTGGCCAACGTGGAAGACTACTTGAACGGGTTCAGCGACAACGTCAAAGAGATTATCTCGCGCTTCAAGCTATTGGAGCAGATGCGGCACATGGCAAACAAGCAGGTCTTACTGGACGTGCTGGAAAAGTTTATCTCGCCCTACATCAACCTCACGCCGCATCAGGTCGAAGATCCTGACGGCAACACCTTGCCAGCCCTCAGCAACCTCGGCATGGGCTATGTCTTCGAAGAGCTGATCCGCAAGTTCAATGAAGATAACAACGAGGAGGCGGGCGAGCACTTTACCCCGCGTGAAGTGATCCACCTGATGACGCACCTGGTCTTCGACCCGATCAAGGATCGGCTGCCCCCCGTGATGACCATCTATGACCCCGCCTGCGGTAGCGGCGGCATGCTAACGGAATCGCAGAACTACGTCATTGACCCCGATGGCGTGATCAAGGCTACTGGCGACGTCTATCTGTACGGTAAGGAAATCAACGACGAGACCTATGCCATCTGCAAATCCGACATGATGATCAAGGGCAACAACCCCGAAAACATCAAGGTCGGCTCCACCCTGTCCACCGATGAGTTTGCCGCCCAGCGCTTCGATTTCATGTTGTCCAACCCGCCCTACGGCAAAAGCTGGAACAGTGAACTCAAATACATCAAGGACGGCAACGACGTCATTGACCCGCGCTTCAAGGTCGAGCTGACTAATTACTGGGGCACCAGGGAAACCAAAGACGCAACTCCCCGCTCCAGCGACGGCCAACTGCTGTTCCTGATGGAGATGGTGGGCAAGATGAAATCCACCAAGGACAGCCCCATCGGCGCTCGTATTGCATCGGTCCACAACGGCTCCAGCCTGTTTACCGGCGACGCCGGCAGCGGCGAGTCCAACATCCGCCGCCACATCATCGAAAACGACCTGCTCGACACCATCATCCAATTGCCGAATAACCTGTTCTACAACACCGGCATCACCACCTATATCTGGCTACTGACCAACTCCAAGCCCGCTGAACGGCAGGGCAAGGTGCAGCTGATCGACGCCAACCTGCTATTTCGTAAACTACGCAAGAACCTTGGTGACAAAAACTGCGAATTCGCTCCTGAACATGTCGAAGAAATCACCAGCGCCTATCTTGCTTTCCAACCGGTCGAACGGGCGCTGGGTGGCAACGGCGATCCCACCGGCATTGCTGTGCAGATCTTCGACAATACCGATTTCGGTTATCACAAGGTCACCATCGAGCGCCCCGACCGCCGCCGCGCTCAGTTCAGCGCCGAACGGCTGGCCCCTCTGCGTTTCGACAAATCCCTGCGCGAACCGATGGAGTATCTTTGGGAAACCCACGGTGAGGCGGTCTATGAGCCGGGCTTCTTGAAAACGCAGGCCAAGCCGGTCATGGAGTGGTGCGAAGAACAGGGCATCACCTTGAATACCAAGGCCCGCGCCAAGCTGATCGATACCGCCAGCTGGAAGCGTATGCGCGAATTGCTCGATCACGGACACCAGTTGATGCAGGTCATCGGCACGGACGAAACTGCCGACTACAACGAGTTTTGTGAACGCGTGAGTAAGGTGCTGAAGGCTCGTAAAATCAAGCTGCCCGCGACCGATAAGAACGCCATCTTGAATGCGGTGAGCTGGTATGCCGAGGATGCAGAAAAGGTGATAGACAAATCTCTTCGCTTTACCGGCCTGGAGCTTGCCTCGGTGGCGACTCAGCTAGGCTGCGACGTGGCAGAGCTAGGCGATTTTGGATTTTATGAACAGGCCGATGGTACCTGGCTGACCTACGCCTCTAACGCCGATCTGCGCGACAATGAGTCGGTGCCGCTGAAAGACAGCATTCACCGCTACTTCCTGGCCGAGGTGAAACCCCATGTCGAGGAAGCCTGGATCAACCTCGACTCGGTCAAGATCGGCTATGAAATTAGCTTCAACAAATACTTCTACCGCCACAAGCCTTTGCGGGGTTTGGACAAGGTGACAGCGGATATTCTGGCGCTGGAGCAAAAGGCTGATGGCCTGATCGCCGATATCCTTGGGGTGAAGACAGCGGATTTGGCAGGGGCGGTGTGATGGGGATGGCAGCCTATCCGGCATATGACAGTTATAAGGAAACACACCTTGAAATTGCACCAACGATTCCAGCGCACTGGCAGGTATGGAAGGTCTCGCACGCATTTCAAAAAATTGGGAGCGGAACTACACCTGATACAGGGAAGGCAGTGTTTTACGGTGGCGGCATCTCTTGGTTGCAAACAGGCGATCTAACAGATGGATCTATCACGTCCACGAACAAAACAATCTCGCCCTTGGCATTGAGGGAATTCTCAACACTTAAGGTTTATCCGCCCGGCAGTCTTGTAATGGCAATGTATGGCGCGACGATTGGCAAGCTTGGAAAGCTGGAAATCTCGGCCGCAACGAACCAAGCATGCTGCGTGTTTGCTGAAAGCGATGTCGTAACTTCTGACTTCGCCTTCTATTCGCTCCTTGCGATGCGACCCTATATTTTGGCTGACGCATACGGTGGAGGGCAGCCAAACATCAGCCAGCAGGTAATCAAAGCCTTTCAAGTGATTGTCCCGCCCCTCCCAGAACAACGCGCCATCGCAGCGTTCCTCGATGACAAATGCGCCAAGATTGACGGGGCGGTGAAGATCAAGGAAGACCAGATCGCGCTGCTGCGCGAGCGGCGGCAGATCATCATTCAGGACGCCGTCACCAGCGGCCTGAACCCTGTCGCCCCGATGAAAGACAGCGCCATCGACTGGATCGGCCAAATCCCTGCGCACTGGGAAGTGCGGCGGAGCAAGTTCGTCTTCACTCAGCGCAAGGAATTAGCCCGAAAGGATGACATTCAGTTGTCCGCCACTCAGTCATATGGCGTTATTCCCCAAGAGGAGTATGAGGAACTAGTTGGTCGACGGGTCGTGAAAATCCAGACAAACCTAGAAAAACGAAAGCATGTCGAGTTGGATGATTTTGTCATCAGCATGCGCAGCTTCCAAGGCGGACTGGAACGAGCTTGGGCGGCGGGTTGCATCAGGTCGTCCTACATTATTCTGCGGCCGCTCGAAGAGATTTGTCCTACTTTCTTCGGCTACCTATTCAAAAGCCCTCGATATATCAAGGCACTGCAAACGACGGCGAGCTTCATTCGTGATGGGCAAGATCTGAATTTCGAAAATTTCGCGATGGTCGACCTCTTTCTTCCGCCTATCAGCGAACAGCGTGAGATTGCGAAGGAAATCAAAAGGGGCTGCGAGAAGATTGAAAACGGCATAGCCATCAAAGACCGCCAGATCGAGGCGCTCAAAGAATACAAAACCAGCCTGATCAACGCGGCCGTCACCGGCAAAATCAAAGTCGTTTAGGGAATAGCATATGGTCACCAATACCAAGGAAGTTGCGCTCGAGCAGGCCATTCAGAAACATCTGACCGGCTGTACGACCGAAGAGCTGGCAGGCCAGTCTGCACTGGTAGGCCGCGCCCCCTATCGCATCGGCCTGCCCGGTGATTTCAACGCCCAATACGCGCTGGACACGGTCATGTTCTGGCAGTTTCTGGAGGCGACACAGGGCAAGGAACTGAGCAAGCTCCAATCGCGCAACCCATCAGATTGGCAAGCCAAGATCTTTGAACGCTTTGATCGTCTGATCAAGAAACACGGGGTGCTGCATCTACTTAAAAAGGGCCTTTCAGTCGATGACGCTTTCTTTACGCTGATGTACCCCGCGCCGCTTGCCAGCTCTGCCGCCCGCGTACATGAAAACTTCGCTGCCAATATCTGGAGCATCACTCGCCAGCTCCGATATTCGCAGAGCAACCCGCTCGAAGAGATCGACATGGTGCTGTTCCTGAACGGTATGCCTTTGATCACGGTGGAGTTGAAGAACCCCTGGACCGGTCAAACCGCACGCTTCCAAGGCCAGAAGCAGTATTGCGAAAAACGTGACGCTACCCAGCCTCTGCTGCAATTTGGCCGCGCACTTGTGCATATGGCGGTGGATACCGACGAGGTGTTCATGGCCACCAAGCTTACCGGGGCCTCGACCTTCTTCCTGCCGTTCAACAAGGGTCACAATAACGGCGAGGGCAACCCGCCAAATCCCAATGGCCACAAGACTGCCTATCTGTGGGAAGAGGTTTTCATGCCCGCTAGCCTTGCGGGCATCATCCAGCATTTTGTTCTGCTGGAAGGCAAAGCCACCGATCCGCTGGCGAAGAAGTCGATGATCTTTCCGCGCTATCAGCAGTTGGACGTGGTGCGCCGCCTCCTGGACCATGCTTCTAAGAATGGTGTTGGTCACAGCTATCTGATCCAACATTCGGCGGGCTCAGGCAAGTCAAACTCGATCACCTGGGCGGCCTATCAGCTGATCGAAGCGCACCCCAACAGCGCAGGTCTACCTGGCGCCAAGGGGCTGGACCAGCCTTTGTTTGACTCGGTCATTGTGGTGACGGACCGGCGTTTGCTCGACAAGCAGCTGCGCGACAACATCAAGGATTTCTCTGAGGTCAAGAACATCGTCGCCCCAGCGCTGCGCTCCGCCGACCTAAAATCGGCGCTGGAGAACGGCAAGAAGATCATCATCACGACGATCCAGAAGTTCCCCTTCATCATCGACGGTATATCGGACCTAAGCGACAAACGATTCGCCGTGATCATCGATGAGGCGCACAGCGGTCAAAGCGGCCAGGCCCATGACACTATGAACCGTGCGATGGGTGCGGGCGATGTGGACCCTGACGAAGACGATCCGCAAGACCGAATCTTGGCGGCGATGCAGTCGCGCAAGATGCGCGGCAACGCGTCCTATCTGGCCTTTACCGCAACGCCCAAGGCCACCACGCTTGAGAAGTTTGGCGAACAGCAACCAGACGGCTGCTTCAAGCCGTTCCACCTTTACAGCATGAAGCAGGCCATCGAAGAGCGTTTCATCCTCAATGTGCTGGCCAACTACACGACCTATAAAAGCTATTACGAAATCCAGAAGTCGGTGGAGGGAAATCCACTTTTCGACACCAAGAAGGCCCAAAAGAAACTTCGCGCCTATGTCGAGCGCAGCCAGCACACGATCAACACCAAGGCTGAGATCATGCTCGACCATTTCATCCCGCAAGTGGTGAATGCCAAGAAGCTGCGTGGCAAGGCCAAGGGGATGATCATTACCCAGAACATCGAATCCGCGATCCGTTATTACAAGGCTGTAAATAAGCTGCTCGACGCACAAGGAACCCCGTTTAAGGCGTTGATCGCTTTTTCGGGAGAGAAGACCGTCGATGGGCTGAAGCACACCGAAGCCGAAATGAACGGCTTTCCTGAAAGTGAGACGCGGGAAAAGTTCGACACCGACGACTATCGGCTGCTGATCGTGGCCAACAAGTATCTGACCGGGTTTGACCAGCCCAAGCTGGCTGCGATGTATGTGGACAAGAAGCTGCAGTTCGTCCTGGCCGTCCAAGCCCTGTCTCGCCTGAACCGTTCGGCCCCAAAGCTGGGCAAGCGAACGGAAGATCTATTCATCCTCGACTTCTTCAACAGCGTCGATGACATCAAGACGGCCTTCGATCCCTTCTACACAGTGACAACGCTGTCCGAGGCGACCGACGTCAACGTGTTGCACGAGCTGAAGGACGCACTGGACCAAGTTGGAGTATACGAGTGGCAGGAGGTCGAAGATTTCGTCACACGTTATTTTGCCGGTGAAGATGCCCAGGCCCTCAGCCCGATCATCGATGTCGCAGCCAATCGCTTCAACGCTGAGTTGGAGTTGCTGGACCCCGAGAAGATCGACTTCAAGATCAAGGCCAAGCAGTTCGTGAAGATCTACGGTCAGATGGCGTCGATCATCCCGTTTGAAGTGCTGGTGTGGGAAAAGCTGTTCTGGCTGCTGAAGTTTCTGATCCCCAAGCTCAAGGTCAAAGATCCCAATCAGGATATGCTCGACGAACTGCTTGAGGCAGTTGACCTGTCATCGTATGGCTTGGAGCGCACCAAGCTGAACCACGAAATCGGCCTCGACGCTTCCGACACGGAACTGACGCCGCAAAACCCGAACCCACGCGGCAACCGCGACGGCGATCAGGAAACTGATCCGCTGGATGAAATAATTCGCAGCTTCAACGAGCGGTGGTTTCAGGGCTGGAGCGCGACGCCGGAGGAGCAACGTGTCAAGTTCGTTAACATCGTCAACAGCATCCGCGAACACCCGGACTACACGGCCAAGTACGAGGAAAATGCTGACCCATACAATCGTGGCCTCGCATTGGAAAAGATGCTCCAGGACGTGATGCTGAAAAGGCGGAAGGACGAGCTGGAGCTCTATAAGCTGTTTGCCTCTGATCCGGCGTTCAAAGCGGCATGGAGCCAGAACATCGAGCAGGTGCTCAAAAAGAACTTAGATAATTTGGCCAGTGCATAAAGCGAAGGAACCGAGCAGTCTTACGGCCATATCGCAGAGGACTGCGATATGGCCTCGACCCAGTCAGCCCGGTCGTCAGAGGCTATGAGCAGTCCATTGCCAATTCTGGTCACGAAGCGCCCTAGCCTGATCGTATGTAAACGGGTGGTCAAGTGGAGTGCGGTATTCCAATTGGTATTCCAACTAAAAATCAAATCAAAAGTTAATGTTGTAAATCAATAAGTTACCGAACAGATTCAAATTACCCCGGCCCACCAACTCAACAAAAAAAGACGTCCACGGACGTCTTTTTTTGTGCCTGAAATCTAGAAGAACCAAGCATTTAAGCGCTACCGGGGCTCTCTTGGAGCCCTTTCAACTAAGTCCATGCGGGCAGGAAGGCTCTGCATTCCCACTCGCATTGGCTCTGCGTAATTGCATCTCACCTGACCACCTAATTGCATTGCCACTGACCAGTCGTTTGCATCCGACTTCCAGTCTGCACGCATGAACGGGCTTGATCCGTATGCGTATCTGAAGAACGTGCTCACCGCTGCCGACGCACCGTGCGAGAGAGATTCTAGGGTTGCTGCCGCATAGATGGCCGCCCACCCGATCACGTAAAGTGTCGGGTGGGCGCTTCGGTCAGCCTCTAGTTCAAATGAAAATGGATAAAAATATCCGCAATCATTCGGCGCTCCGTTTCATTACGCGACCTTGACCGCCAGGTTTTTTTGCCTACGGTAGAGAATGGTAGTGGCGGTAAATCCGCACATCGCCGCGAACATCAGCCAGTAGGCCGGTGACGCCTTATCCCCCGTAGCCTGGACAAGCAGAGTCGAGATCGCGGGGGTAAAACCACCAAAGACCGCCGTGGCCAGACTGAAAGCCAAAGAGAACCCAACCACGCGCACGTTTTGTGGCATCACTTCGGTTAGCGCCGCGACCATGGCGCCGTTGTAAATGCCAAAGAAGAATGAGAAGTACAGTAGGACGGCGAGCAGTCGTTCGAAACTCGCCGCCTCTGCCAGCCAGTGCATGGCGGGATAGGCGGTGAAGATGCACAGCAACGATATCGCCAGCAACAGTGGCCGACGGCCAATGCGGTCGGAGAGTGCGCCGCCGATAGGCAGCCAGATGAAGTTGCTGATGCCGACCAGCAGTGTGACCACCAGGCTGTCGGTGGTGCTCAGGTTCAGTACTGTCCTGCCAAACGTCGGTGTGTAGACCGTAATCAGGTAGAACGTGGTGGTGGTCATGGACGCCAGCAAGCCGCCCGCGAGTACGGTGCGCCAGTTGTCACGCATCGAGCGAAAAACTTCGCGAGTCGTTGGACGATGGCTGCGAGCAGTGAATGCAGCGGTTTCTTCCAGTGAGCGGCGAATAATGAAAATGAACGGGATGATCACGCAGCCAATGAAGAACGGAATACGCCAGCCCCAATCGGCGATTTCAGCGGCTTGCATCGTGGCATTGATCGTGTAGCCCAACGCGGCCGCGACGACGATCGCCACCTGTTGGCTGGCCGATTGCCAACTGGTGTAGAAACCGGTGTGACCGGGGGTGGAAATTTCCGCCAGATACACGGAAACACCGCCCATTTCCGCGCCGGCGGAGAAGCCCTGCAGCAGCCGGCCCAACAACACCAGAATCGGTGCCGCCACGCCGATGCTGGCATAGCCGGGCACCAAGGCGATCAATACGGTACCGGCGGCCATGATCGACAGCGTCACGATCAGTCCCTTGCGTCGGCCCACCTTGTCGATGTACGCCCCCAGCACAATCGCGCCTAGCGGACGCATCAGGAATCCGGAGCCGAATACCGCGAAGGTCATCATCAGCGAGGCAAACTCGCTGGTGGCTGGAAAGAAGGTCTGGGAGATGTAGGTCGCGTAGAACCCGAACAGAAAGAAGTCGAACTGCTCGAGAAAGTTACCGCTGGTGACCCGCAAAATGGCGCCCACTTTGGACCCCTTGGCTCGGGTTGTCGCCGTTGTCGTTTTCATCATGGCTACCGTTATGCTCACTATTGTTTTTGGAATGAGTGCTTTAACCGTCAGTCGCTGCCGGCGTTGATCGGGTTGGGTTGACGCTTTTCGATGGCGTGTTTGAGCAGCGCTGCGCTGCGGAATATTCCATGGGCGAATTTGCTGTAGGGCATGGTCAGGAAAAACGCCATGACCAGGCCGAGATGGATCGCCAACATCAAGCCCAAGGCGCTGGTTTCACGCAAAGCCAGTAGCGCCAGGCCGCTTGCGCTGACCAGAAACAGCAGCGCGATGAAGCCGCGATCCATAGGTTTTTGGTTCTCATCGCCGTGCTCAGGGTTGCGACGCAGGTTCAGCCAAAGAAGACCCGCCGGGCCGATCAGCAGGCCGATGCCACCGGCAATACCCAACATCACCGGTAAGCTGAAGATCGGATAAGGCGCCGACCACTTCAGCAGATAGTGAAAGAGCGTGGCGACACTCGTGGCGGCGAAGCACAGCATGAAGCCGTAGAAAGTGAGGTGGTGGAATCGGCGTCGCCACAAGGTGAATTTATCGTCGGCGTTGTTGCAGCCTTCGCCATGGCCGCCGTCCAGGTATTTGAGCTTCGCGACGTTGGCCGTCGCCTCCAATGCAGCGGAGGTTTTCAACGGCAGTGGCGCTGCGACCGGTGAAACGTTGCGCCAGAAGCGCCGTACCCCCATGGTCAGGGCAAGTACCGCAAAGCCGAACACTGAGCCGAACATCAGCGCCAGGGTGTTATGCGGAAAAATCTTGTAGAAGTCGCCCCCGGGAATGGCCGTGAACAGGTTGCCCATGAGCATCAGGGTCAGGCATAAAAACAAAGCCAGCCCTCCACCGGAAGCCAGCGCCAGGGTCAGGCCGTTGCGCTGATACAACCTGCCCATCACTTGCGGCCAGGCGTATTCGGCGTAGGTATCCAGGCGCACTTTGGCCATGGCTTTGGGGATGTTGACCTCGAATTCGTGTGGGGCGGCGTACTGACAGGCGTGCAGGCACGCGCCGCAGTTATGGCACAGGTTCGCCAGGTAATGGATGTCGGCCTGAGTGAATTCCAGGCGCCGGGTCATCGCCGGAAATACCGCGCAAAAGCCTTCGCAATAACGACAGGCATTGCAGATGGTCATCTGCCGCTGGACTTCACTTTCGTCAAGATTCAACACCGGGATCAACCCGCCAGACGCTTGGGGATCAAACAGTTGCATGTCGAGACTCCGTGTTTGCAGATGAAACGCCAAAGCCCACCGAAGCGGCCGCCTGCACACCGGCGATGCGGCCAAACGCGGTACCGATGGCCATGCCGATGCCGGCGGTGTAGCCCTTGCCCAGAACATTGCCGGCCATCATTTCTCCCGCAACGAACAGGTTGGGGCTCGCTTTGCCGTTGAAATGCACGGCAGCGGTTTCGTCGGTGGCGAGGCCGAGGTAGGTGAACGTGACACCCGGTTTAAGCGGGTAGGCGTAGAAAGGTGGTTTCACCAATGGCCGCGCCCAATGGGTTTTGGCGGGCGACAGCCCTTGGGTGTGGCAGTCGTCCAACGCCGTGTGATCGAACGTGCCAACGCGGCAGGCGCTGTTGTAGTCCTCGACCGTCTTGACGAATTTTTCTTGAGGCAGCTTCAACTGGCGTGCAAGGTCTTGCAGCGTATTGGCGATGGTTCCGGGAAAGACCGGCGGCATGAAGCGGCCGATGGCTTGTTGATCGATGATCGAATACGCCTGCTGACCGGGTTGTCCGGCCACCAGACGCCCCCAGATCGCATAACGTTTTGGCCAGAAATCCTCACCTTCGTCGTAGAAGCGTTCGCCATCACGATTGACCACCACACCCAGCGATACGCAGTCGATTCGGGTGCAGATGCCGCCGTCGTAGAGTGGCGCGCGGGCATCGATCGCGACCATGTGTGCTTGCGTCGGATCGCCGATCACATCTGCGCCAAGGTCGAGCATGCGCCGTAGCAAAATGCCGGTGTTGAATCGGGTGCCCCGGATCAGGAAATTGTCCGATGGCCATTCACCGCGTTCGTTCTGACCCCAGGCTTCGCGCAGCCATTCTCGGTTGGATTCGAAGCCGCCGGCCGCCAACACGCAGGCCCGGGCTTCAATGCGTTCTGCGGCAAAGCGCTGACCATCGACCTCATGCTCGCCCACATGGGCGGCGACGAATTTGCCCTCATCCAACTCGATGTCGGTCACTTGCGTGTTGTAGCGAACTTTTACACCCAGGCGCTCGGCGCTGCGGAAATACGCATTGACCAGTGCTTTGCCGCCGCCCATGAAAAATGCATTGGTCCGCGCCACGTGCAGCGCGCCGGACAGCGGTGGCTGAAAATGCACGCCGTGTGAACGCATCCAATCGCGGCAAGAAGACGATGCCCGAATGGCAATGCGTGCAAGCTTTTCATCCGTGAGGCCACCGGTAACCTTCAACAGGTCTTGCCAGTATTCTTCTTCCGGATAGGCATCGATCAGCACGTCCTGCGGTTCGTCGTGCATGCACCGCAGGTTACGGGTGTGTTGGGAGTTGCCACCGCGCCAGATTTTCGGAGAGGCTTCCAGCAGCATCACGCTGGCGCCCGCTTCTCGCGCCATCAGAGCGGCGCACAAGGCAGCGTTGCCACCCCCTATGATTAAGACATCGATCATCATCGCTCCTCGATTTGCAAGGAAGCGGGAACGAAGTGCTCCTTGCGAGTAGGGAGAACGATAGGATGGGGAGGAAATGGCCGAAAGGCTGCTTTTGACGCGGGGTGTTTAGTTTTTCTAAAGGCTTTGCCGTCAGGAGATGTCCGGGAAGGAGGATTACGCGTCTACCCCTTCTATCCACGTAGCGCCAGGCCACTGTTTGTCGACGACCAACTGGCGCGCCACATCGACGATGACCAACCGCGTTGCCAACGCCGCCGGGGAGAGTTCGTCGTCAGCCAGCGTCGCCAGAAGATTACGCCGGCCCACATGGGGATCGGCAATCCTGATCAGTGAAAGTCCGGACCGGTCTTTCAATGCAGCGGCCGCTCCCGGTTGTATCGTTGCCGCATGACCGGCCCGAACGGCGTTCATCAAAACAGCGAGACCGTCGACTTCCATAATGACATTGGGTGTTAGCCCGACCCGCTCGAACGCGCTCATCAATGCCGAGCGCAATCCATGTTGCGCGCTGGGCATCACCAGCGGCAGGCCGCCGAGGTCGGCTAACTGCACGCTGTCACCAGAAGGCGCTTGAGGCAGGCTGGGCGAGGCAATGACAAACAGCTTTTCATCCAGCAGCGGCGTCACGCTCCAGCGTTTACCCCCTTCGAGCTGGAACAGGATGGCCAGGTCAATTTGCCGTGCGTTGAGCTGCGCCGCCAAGTGCCCGGAAAGCATTTCCACCAAATGCAGTTGTATGTCCGGATAGCGCGCACGCATAGCGTTGATCAACGGCAACGCCAGCACCGTCGCGGTAGTCGGTGGTAAGCCGACGCTGACATAACCGCTCATTCGCCCGCGATGGGCGGCCATGATTGCGTTTTCCGCCTGGCGTAGCGTCAATTGAGCATGGTGTAAAAACGCAAAACCGGCGCTAGTGGGCGTCACGCCGGTGGAGGTTCGATTCAGGAGGCGGGTGCACAGTTCGCTTTCCAGCTTGGAGATTTGCTGACTGAGGGCTGACACACCAACGTCCAGTTCAAGTGCCGCACGCCCCAGGCTGCCAAGCTCGATGATTTTTACGAAATAGCGCAGTTGTCTCAATTCCAATGTGGCTGCTCCCCGCGAATGTGTTATTCAAATACCTGAACGTCTGCCACGCAAGTTACGAAGCCCGAAGAGGCAGCATTGTCGCAGGTTTGGTTGACCGTTGAGCGCGTGCGCTATGTCGAGGACTGGTAGCCGTTGACCCGAAGCGGTCATCAAGACTGTGGCCACTGATTCTGGATTTCATACCAGGGCGCCTTGGACATTGATCACGGATTTGACGGTGGGGTCATCGCTGGATCGCACCGGCGGTTTGGGAGTCAGTCTTTGGGAGCATCATTTCAAGCACACGGTGACCTTGGATGAACTGCAGCAACGTTAGAGTCGGGATGCTTGGCGCTAAACCTTTTATGCTGCTGTCTCATCTGCGTGGACAACACCACCGAACAGAAGCATTCAGGAAGATGTGCATGATTGCCCGGATTTCAGCTTCCTTCGCTGTCACGATTTCTTTGGCTGCCCACGCTACCGCCGAGGTCGCACCTCTTGTCGAACCCCCTTTCAATAACGGCGCCGAAACCGTGACGGCCACCCAATCCATCAAAGGCCCGCTCACAGCGCAGCACCTGTCATCGAGCCTTGCCGGTGATGCCATGGACAGCATCCAGCCGTTCGACCAAACACTCGAATCGCGGGGCATTCGTTTTCATGTGACGACGGCGTTGGTCGATGGAAATCCTGTGCTCTACATCACACCCCAAGGGCTGGAAATCGACAACTCGAAGGTAACTCACCCTCTCACCGGCAACATCGTTCGAGCGGAGGTAGCGGACCTTGATCGCAACGGGTCACCCGAGATTTACGTCTTCGTCAAATCATCGGGGCGTGGGATGGCGGGTGAGCTCATTGCCTACTCCGCTAACCGCAAGAAATCGCTCAGCACGATTTATCTGCCACCTGTCAGTGACAACCCGAAAATTGCAGAGGGTTACCAAGGCGAGGATGAGTTTGCTGTGACGGAAAATTCGTTGGTGCGGCAGTTTCCGGTTTATGACGGTGCTGACGCCGAGGCTGGGCGGACGGGAAAAATTCGGCAGGTTCAATACAGGTTGATCCCAGGGGAAGCTGGGTGGCTGTTAAGAGTTTTTCAGGTGATGGATACTGAGGCAATCTTTTGAAGGAGAAAGTCACTCTCCGCCAAAGACGCGCAGCTCCTGAGGCTGAAGTCCCAAGAAATTCCCCGTCAAATCGTGGCGCCCCTCCCTCTCCGTCCTAGGAAATTTCCTGCAAGACGCGTCGCCTTCCATGAACTAGCGAACTCTGCCCGTCATAGATAGCCTTCAGGTGTCGCTGCAAATCAGCGATCGGCTTTGACAGGCTGAAAACCGGAACCTTCCACTCTACCTAATAAAACGGCATGCTTGCGCGCGTGCAGTTTTTCATGGCGGCTGTGCGTGGGGCATCTTTGGATGCACCGGTTTCCTGTGTTTCCGGTCTGTCAACCTGCGTACAGCTGCCACCCTCCCTGATTGACAGCGGATTACCAGAGACCCTGTCCGCCAGCCACCCCTGAGTGGCCGCGCGCCTTTGTTACCGACTGGAGGTTTTTGTCATGGATCGATACATGCCGGTCACCGGCATCGATTGCAGCATTGCGGCGCTGTTGATCGACTGTTCGCCCGGGGTCAGCGCCAAATCGTCGTGGTTGGCCCCATGCTGGAAGCCGAGGCGGCTGAGCCGCATGTTGGGTTCTGGTTATGAAGGGCGGGATCTTTGTTCACCTGGCCAGGTCGCCGTGACTGGATGAAGGTGACGCTCGTGTTCCAAGAGGGAACTCACTATTTGTAACCCCTTGAGCTTTATTATTCTGGATCGGATAGAAGATAAAATCAAACTAGCAATTGGATAATTGCTTACTCCACAACAAACCTAAAAGCATCGCTTTCACAACTGCAGCAATTTTATTCTGACAATTTAGTTTTACGAGGCAATGATCAATATGAAAATTTACGGTTCGCGTAGAAATCCCTAGGATCATGGATATCTCAGCTGAGCTTTTACCATCAGCAGTCCATCTGAGAATCTCTTTTTCTCGCAGCGACAGCTCGATATTTACCGGGACTGCACGTTCATCCTCCAGTTGCTGAAGGCGGCACATGCTCAGGTGAGTGATATGACTCAACCAGCAAAGCTCGGCCTGCTTAGCCTTCAACTCGGTGACGGAGACTGGTTCGCCCGACCGCGCGAAGGTCACCAGTCCCTGAGCATCACAACTTAATAACGACAGCCCCCAGCCTTCGTTCAGACCATGAGCGGAGGCATCTTCCCAGAAGCCAGGATTACAAGTCTTGAGATGGCTATCCCAAACCAGGGGCTGTGAACTCTTCAGGCACTTCGCAACATAAGGATCGATGTTCAGATATTGATTGGACGCGTAGGTTGCTTTCCAGTTGTCGGAATAGTTATTGATGACAAACAATCGTTGACGGGATACCGGAAAGCGTCGTTGGGAACCATATGCAACGTACTCAAAGCCCAGCCAACGGGTAACGACCAGAATTTCATTGAGAAGGCTATCCACGTCCTTCGCCTGCATGGCCGTATCCAAAAGCTCGGTGCGCCAATCCGTCATAATCCAACCCATCCATAGGTAACAGCCATAGTCTTTATAAGTATACGCCATTATAACTAAAACGAATAGCTGTGAAGTTTTACAGTAGCCTTCGTGTTGCGCCTAAGCTGTAATCTCCCCCGGTCTCAGCACAGGGAAGGGAGATTTAATGGGATTTGTATCAGGATCTTACACAAAGCTGAAACCCGTTTACCTGGAGCGCATCGCGCGTTATCGCTACGATGTCTTCGTCGAACGATTAGGTTGGAAATTGCAGACCTTGCCTGGCTGTGAGCTTGATCAATTTGATCATGAGGATGCTCATTATCTAACTGTCGAGCAGGACAATGGTGAGATCAAAGGCTGCGCTCGTCTCTTGCCTACGCTTCGGCCTTATTTGCTAAGTGAGATTTTCTCGCCATTGCTCGGTGAGCATCCAGCACCCGCTCGGAAAGATGTGTGGGAGCTTTCACGGTTTGCCGCGCTGGATCTGAACGCGCCCACACCTTGCAAACAGATGAATGATGAGTGCGCCATAGACCTCCTTCGAGCGGCCATGACCTACGCCAGGTCCTTTGGGGTAACCCGCCTGATCTCGGTCTCACCTGTCGGAGTGGGGCGCTTGCTCAAGCGAGGTGGCATTCGCTATGAAATGCTGACGCCCCCCAAAATACTCAACAATCAAAAACTGGTCGCTTGCAGCATGCTCCTTTGATCACTTCCTTTACGCAGGACAATTTATGAAAACACTGGTAATCGTCGCCCACCCAAACCTTGCTAGCTCGCGCGTTAATGCCAGATGGAAGAACGCACTTCAAACCAACACTCTCTTTCACGTAAAAGATTTGGCCGAGCTCTATCCTGACTCTGTTTTCGATATTGTTCGCGAGCAGGCTGATCTGATTGAGTACGAGAGGATAATTTTGCAGTTCCCCCTCTTTTGGTATTCCTGTCCGGCGCTGCTGAAGAAGTGGATCGATGATGTGTTCACGCCAGGCTTCGCCTATGCGCGTGGAGGAGACAAACTCAAGGACAAGGAATTAATGCTTTGTATTTCGGTAGGTGCTCCGGAAGATGGTTATCGAGCCACAGGGTTTAATAACTTCACACTGGATGAGCTTCTCCGCCCTTTCCAGCAGACGGCCAACTACGTCAAGGCTCGACTTGTCCCCCCCTTCGTTTTCTATGAGTCAGTTTTCGCCAGCGACGAGCAGATCGACCGCTGCACCGAATCGATGCTGGCCCATGTCACACAAGAGTGTGAGCCGCCAAGCGTCGTTTACGAGAAGCTCTTGCTCAGCGCTGAAGCCATGAACGTGGCCTTGATTTCATGACCCACGGTACCCGGCCTGATGCCCTGGAAAAGGCTACGGAGGTAGAGCCCCACAAGGACAGTGCCTCAAGTAGTCGTTTCAATGATGCCTTTTATTCCGACTGCTTCGCTCGCCAGGTCGTCGGACAGCCGTTTGACACCGCACTGGCGGCTTATCTGGCAATGAGTGCCAAGGCACCTCGATGGGTAAACAGGCTGCTGTGGTTGCGTGATCGAATAGTGGCTCCCTTCGGAATGACCCCGACCCACGGTTTCAATGCGCATCAGAAGCAGGCGCCGGTTTTTAAGCGCGATGACCCGCTGGATTTTTTCAATGTAGCGACCATCAACCCGGATGAGTTGGAACTGCAACTTCGCGATCGTCACTTTACCGTCGCTATCTCGCTTTATCTGTATCGAAAGGAAACGGCGCAAATTCTCTATTTGACATCAATAGTGACCACCCGCACACGCGTGGGCAAAGGGTATGTGAGCGTGATAGCCCCCTTCCATCGAGTCGTCGTGAAATCAATGCTAAACCGGCTTAGCTAACGATTTAGCCAGGCCAATCATAAGGACATGACATGAAGTTTTTGAACTCCGCCGACCGGTGGATATCCGCGTGGGCGAATATCGTTCAGCGATCGCCAAAAATGGCAATAATGGCTTGCATGCTAGTGACGCTAGGCTTCGCTTTTGGTCTGTCGCACATTCAGATAGCAACCAACTATAAAGTTTACTTCTCTCAACATAACCCTGAAGTACTGGCCTACGAAAAGTTTCAAGCTACTTACACCAAAGGTGATAACTTTTTTTTCGTTCTTATCCCCAAGCAAGGTGATGTGTTCGCCCACAGCCCTTTACGATTGGCCGCCCAACTTACCGCCGAAGCCTGGAAACTGCCTTATTCTACGCGAGTGGATTCGCTGACTAACTTCCAGTACAGCCGGGCCGAGGGTGACAGTCTTCAGGTCTCAGACCTGGTCCCCCATCCTGAGTCGCTCAGCGAGTTGCAACTGTCCGATCTGCGAACCGTGGCAATGCGCGAGCCGCTTCTAAATGGGCTTCTGGTCAGCAAAGACGCCAGCGCCATGGCAGTCAACGTGTCACTCAAATATCCAGAGATTTCCCTCGAGGAAGTACCACAGGCAGCTGCAGCGGCCAGGGCACTGGTAGAGAAGTTGAGCGCCCAGTACCCGGACGTGGAGATTCTGGTATCTGGCACCTCGATGCTCAACAACGCGTTTGCCGAAGCCGGGCTGTACGACCTTTTCCATCTGACCCCGGCAATGTATCTGCTTCTATTCGCGGCCATGTGGATGATGAACAAATCCTTCATACAGGCCGCAATGGTCATGAGTCTGGTGCTCTGTTCCTCGATAATCGCCATGGGCTATGCGGGTTATGCTGGCATTCAAATGTCACCCATTTCTTTCTCCGCGCCGGTGATCGTGGCGACCATTGCAGTAGCGAATGCCAACCATCTGCTTCTGGCCGCTAAAGCACATATGGCTCAAGGGACTCTGCGCCGGGCAGCAATCCATAAAGCGCTGGTGGATAATTTTTTCGCCATTACATTGACGGCGCTATCCACATTGTTGGGATTTATCGCCGTCAATTCGTCTGAGTCGCCTCCCTTGCAGCATCTGGGTCAGATCACTGCGGTAGGGATCGCGGCGGCCTGGGGGTTGTCACTGACACTCCTGCCTTCAATCATGCAGTTGGGAGGACTGGTACCTGACGCTGGTCAGTCCGTGTCGGGCTCGCGCGCCGAGCGGGTGGCCGACGCTATTATCGCCAATCGCAAGAAAGTCTGCACATTTGTCCTGCTTGCGCTTTGTCTGCTCGCCGCCTGCACATCACAGCTGCGCTTGAGCGATGACTGGTTCAAGTACGTCGAGCAGGGCAACAGTTTCCGTCAGCAGTCAGACCGGATCATGCAACAGTTTGGCTTGTCGCCAATCGAGTTTTCCATTCCTGCGACAGGCCCGGCCGGCGTCAGTGATCCTCAATACTTGAACAATCTGCAAGCATTCGTCAGCTACCTGCAGAGCCAGCCTCATGTGACCCATGTCTATGCGATCACCGACATTCTCAAACGCCTGAACCAGAACATGGACGGTGACGCGCCAGACTCTTTACGTTTACCGAAAGATAGCGAAACGGCGGCCCAGTTCCTCCTGCTCTACGAGATGTCCTTACCGTACGGGCTGGACCTGAACGACCGTATCAACATCGACAAGACCGCCTCGCGGGTTACCGTGATGCTCGGTGACGTCACTACCGAGCAATCCCGAACATTCATCGACAATGCCGAAGGCTGGCTGAAGACGCAGCATCCGCAAATGACCGCCGAAGCGACTGGCGCCACCGTGATGGTATCGATGATTGCCCAGCGCAACCTCGACAGCCTGGCGTCCAGCACAGTGTTGGCGGTCCTGGCAATCTCCGCGGCCATTGCTCTGCTGCTTCGCAGCGTCCTGATGGGATTCATTTGCCTGGTCTCGACCACCTTGCCGATCATGGCCGCTTTTGGTGTGTGGGCACTAATCGAAGGAACCGTAGGGTTCTCGATTGCAGCCGTCGCATCGATCTCGATCGGAATCATCGTCGACGACACAGTGCATTTCCTCACCAAGTACACCCGCGCAAAGGAAACCTATGGGTGCAGCAACGCCGAAGCCTCAAGGCAAGCGTTCGTTGGCGTTGGTCCGGCGATCCTGGCTAACACTGCCGTGCTCATGCTGGGGTTCTTCTCGTTGTTTTTCTCGACGTTCAAGCTCAACGTCGACATGGGCATGCTCACCTTCCTCGCCATTGGCCTGTCGCTGGTTTCAACCTTCTTCTTCGTCACCCCCCTGCTCGCCATGCAAGGACGCAACCGGTCCGTTTCCGAGGTATATCAACATGCTTAAGCAATTGTTCCCCTTCGCCCTTTCGATCCTGTTCATCAACAACATCCTCCCCGCAGTTGCAGCTTCCGCAAGCGAGGAAGGTTATGCCATCGCCAGCGCCTACGACCTCAGCGATGCGGGATTTAAAGACAGCCGGGTCAAGATCGAGATGGTGTTGCATAGCGCTGCAGGCGAGTCGGTATCACGCCATCTGGTACTCAACACGCTGGAAAAGAACGACACGGATTCGGGCGACAACACCCTGGTGGTGTTCTCTTCTCCGGCCGACGTGCGCGACACGGCCTTGCTCAATCATCCTTTTATCAGGAAGCCGGATGATCAATGGTTGTACCTTCCTTCAATCAAACGGGTCAAACGCATCTCCACCAGCAACAAATCAGGACCCTTCGTAGGCTCTGAATTTGCGTTCGAAGACTTTACTTCTCAGGAAGTCGGGAAATACACCTACGAATATTTACGTGCGGGGGAATTTAACGGCAAACCGGTGGAAGTAGTTGCACGCTTCCCAACGGACGAGAACTCGGGATACAGCAGGCAGGTGGTCTATTTCGATGTAGCCCACAAACAGCCGCTGAAAATCGAATTTTATGATCGCAAGCAATCCTTGCTCAAGACCCTGACATTGACGGGCTACCGTCAGTACAACGGCGTCTGGCGTCCGGACATGCAGAATATGCTGAACCATCAGACTGGCAAATCGACGGATCTGTTGATGTCCGATTATGAGTTTGGCGTGGGTTTCAAAAACACCGACTTTGACAGTTCTGCATTGATGCGGCTCCACTGATGCCAGGTTTTCCCCACAGATGCCATGCCTTATGCCTGAGCCTTTGGATGTTGACAGGCCCCATTCAGGCTGGCGACTGGGACACGCAATGGCAAGGCAATGCTCAGTTGCAGAATCGAGCTTTTTTGCACGATGCGACTGGTGAGCAGAACGATCGACTGCAGTACAGCTACGCCCTGACTCCCCAACTCAAGGCTAGCGCGCCGTCGGGCGACCAAGTACTCAGCGGCAAGCTGTTCTACCGCAAGGATTTCACTGACAGCGTCCGCACTCATTGGGACATTCGCGAGCTGAAGTTCGACCAGCGCCTGGGCGATACAGTTGTCACCTGGGGTGTGGACAGCGTGTTCTGGGGAAAGACCGAATCGCAAAACCTGGTTGACATCATTAACCAGCACGACGGGGTGGAGGGGGTTTTTACTGACGAAAAACTGGGCCAGCCAATGGTCAGGGTACGCCATGTCGCCGAGGCCGGAGTGTTGGAGGCTTATTACTTGCCTTATTCGCGGCAAGCGACCTATGCCGGCAGCCACGGGCGACTCCGAACGATGCCCGGCATTGATGGCGACCGCGCGCAATACCGCGAAGGCGCGCAGCAATGGTATCCCGGCGCTGCGCTACGATGGGAACCGGATGTGCCCGGCTTCGACCTGGGTTTGAGCATGTTTCACGGATTATCACGAGACCCGTCATTTAGTCCAATCGATCACAACGGCGAGCCCTGGTTCGCGCCGGTATACGGCGCCATCACTCAGGTAGGAATAGACACGCAATACGTCACCGAACAGACGCTCTACAAACTCGAGGCTATCTACCGTCAGGGCCAGCTGGATCTGACATTGGCCAAGCGTAACTATGCGGCCGTGACGCTTGGGCTCGAACATACCTTGGGTGGCTTCATGCAGGGACGTGGCGATCTTGGATTGATCCTGGAGTACAACCGTGACGGCATGGGCAGGCGTTCGATCAATTCCCTCCAAGACGATGTAGTGCTGGGGATCAGGTACAGCTTAAACGACGTGGCAGACACCTATCTCCTGGCGACAGTGGCATTGGACAGGATCTATGGCAGCCGACTGTACAAGGCCGAGCTGACGCGACGCCTGGGGGAATCGTTCAAGCTGAGTGGCGAGCTATTCGTGCCGACACTAAATGACGATCAAGAGTTCATTTACGGTTATCGCCGAGATGCAGTAGCCACCACTTCAATCAGTTATTACTGGTAAATCGGATCGCACATATAAGGGACTTGTATGATCAATATAGAACGCAAAGTTAGCAGGGATGTGGTTCATAAAAGCCACGACGATGATGTACTTATCTACGATGCCCGCCCCCTGTTGCCATCTTGGTTACCCGCAACAGTTGCCCAGGCCGCCGGGGCAGACCCTTCGACGATGGAGGCGCTTACACTGGCTTATCGCCCCGATGGCGAGCGCTGGATTTTGCGCGCGTTGCCCACATATATCAGGCTGGAGACGCTTGAGCCTTGTGGTCTAACCGCCTGCCTGGAGGAAATTCAAGCCAACTACGAGCTGCAGGCTGACACTCTGGTATTAACGGGCATCGGGGTTTTGGAAAGTACCCAGGCGAAGTTGTCTGCGTTGGTCCAGGACGGCACAAGCCTGAGCATCGCACAGCGTCGTCAGGTTCATGATGCCCTCAGGCATCTGCCGGGTTATCCGATACAAGGCATGGTGTACTTCACCATGTTCAACGACACCTCCAATTACTTCTTTTACCGCAAGCATCATGAACATGTGCCAGGTCTGATGTTAATCGAGGTCGCTCGACAGGCCATGTATGCCCAATATTATGAACACAGCGGGTTTGCCCGAGGCGAAGTGTCGATTTCGATCGTCGATTTGCTGTCCAGCTTCCCTCGATACACCGAATCGTCCTATCAAGTGGATGTGCTGGTCTGCGATTACGACGAGCAACCTCAGTTGCGGGCACGCAAAGTCGACAAACGTGCCAGGTTTTTCCAGGGTAACGAGTTAGTAGCCGACATTCGCCTGCGGGGTGAGGCCATCAAGATGCCGGTCTTCAAGCGGATGCGAAATATCAGCATCAATTCATCACATTGGTTCCGCCCACTCAAGAGTATCCGCAACGAAGTATTGGTCCGCCTGGACTGCGGTCGCCATCTCTGCGGCCAGTTGGAGTTGCTGTCAATGAATGGTCTGCAGTTGCGCTGCATGGAGACCACCACGGCACTCGACTCCTCCACCCATGGTCACATTTATCTGTATCTGGAAAGCGAAGGGCTGGTTACGTTGCCTGTGCATGCCCTGCATGAACAGAGCGGGACGAATGGCCGCTCGCTGAAACTGCAACTGGCGAACCTGGACGCCACCATGCGTTTCAAATGGCGTGAGGTACTCAAGCAGTTTGCCTATTTCTCACATCAGGAACCGAACACTACGGTCACCCTCGAATCGCCTTTGGTGGCCCGAGAGCAACCTGGATCACCTCGCGCATCGAGACTGGATGCATGAGAGGGCACTATCGACATGTGCTTGAACCCCTTGAGCTGTCCCCTGATCTGACGCTGAAAAATCGTCTGTTCTTCGCTCCCATGGGAATTGATCTAGCAGACCAAAACGGTTGCTTGACAACAGCAATGCTGGACTTTTATCAGTCCATCATGGCCGGTGGATGTGCCATGGCGTTCCTGAGCAATGCCACGGTATCTGCCAAGTCGCGCCTGCAGAGCGCTGGCCTGGGCCTTTACGAGCAACGCCAGGCAGATGCCTTAAGGCCGCTGTTGGACTGGTCCGGGCAGACGGGTGTGCCTGTTGGCATACAGCTTCAACATTACGGCGGCCAAGGAACCACCACCCTCACTGGCACCGAGTTGCTGACTCCAAGCGGCGTTCCTTGCACGCGTGTCGCCAAGCTCGACCCGCAATACCGCGTACGGATCATGAATGAGGAAGATATCGCCGAGGTCGTTGAACAGTTTGCCCACTCGGCTTGGCTAGCCTGGTCCAGCGGTGCGCGACTGGTGCAGCTCCAGGCTTCGAACGGTTATTTGCTTGGCAGCTTCCTTTCGCCGGCGACCAATCGACGCACCGATCATTACGGTGGCAGTGAAGAGAACCGCGCGCGGCTGCTCCTTGAAGTTATCAAAGCCATCAGGCTCCGTACCGATCCACGGTTCATGGTTACCGTGCGCTTGGGCATCGACGATCGCCTGGGTGATGCAGGACTACGCTTCAAGGATCTGGACGAAACGGTGCAGTCACTATGCCAGGCGGGCGTGACCGCACTGGAATGCTCAATGTGCGTCGGTACGACATTCGATCAGTTCCTGGTGTATTCCCCCCTGATGGACGAGTACCTGCAGGCGGGAGTTAAAGCGATCAAATCAGTTTCGAGTGTCCCGGTCGGTTTTGCCGGGTTTGTTGATGGGTTGGAAAAGGCAGAGCGACTGCTGGCCGATGGCGTTTGCGACTGGGTTGGAATGTCCAGGGCTTTGTTTGCCGACAACGACTTGATCAACAAGACCCTTGAGGGTCGATCACAACAGATCAATCGCTGCCTGTGGGACGGGCAGTGCTTCAAGGACAAGAGCAATCCCCGGTTCGACAGGGTTTATTGCTGCGTGAATCCCAACTATCCAAGACCCTCGCTGGTTTGAAGGAGCGACATATGTACGACTTTTCAGGAAAGGTTTGCCTGGTCACAGGCGGAACCAGTGGGATCGGTGCCCGCGTTAGTGAACGCTTGGTCGAAGCGGGTGCCCGGTTGGTTGTTTTTGGCCGGGACAAGGACAAAGGTGCCAGCCTGGCCGACCGATTGGGCAGCACCTGTCATTTCATTCAATGTGACGTGGCCGACTCGCTTCAGGTCCGTCAGGCGTTCGCCCAAATAGAGCGCGACCACGGGAGACTTGATTGCGCATTCAATAACGCCGGGGTAACCGCCAAATATGGGGTAATGGCTGACTCCTGTGGCGATGATTGGGAAAGGGTCATCAACATCAACGTCAACGGAACCTACCGCTGCATGAAACACGAACTGCAAATGATGCTGGCTCATGGAGACGGAGGGGTAATTGTCAATACATCCTCATGTGCCGGCGTCATGCCGATCGGCGGCCAAGGTGCCTATGTAGCCAGTAAACAAGCCATCAATGCCATGACCCAGGCTGCCGCGATAGAAAACGCACATCTCAAACCGGATGGTTGCATTCGCATCAACGCGGTTGCACCCGGTCCGATAATGGGCGGTATGAATAGCGAAGAAAGACTCTTGGCCGCTCCCGAAAACACGCAGCGCAAGATCAACGTAACCGCAATGAAACGTTTTGGTGTTGCCGATGAGGTGGCCAACGCGGTGCTTTGGCTGCTGAGCGACCACTCGTCCTATGTCACGGGCGTAATCATGCCAGTTGATGGTGGATACGCGGCTGGGAAATTCTGAAATGAAAAGCGTATTCATAACAGGCGCGAGCCGCGGCTTCGGGCATGCCATGGCGCAAAAGCTGCTGGCCGAGGGCTTTCAGGTCTACAGCTGCTCACGTACCTGCCCCCCTGATTTGAACCTCCATGAACGATTCCATTGGGCGGCTATCGACCTGAGCCTTACAGAAAAACTAGGTCAGTGTCTGCAAACACAGCTAATGCAGTGGGGGGTTAGAGATTTTGATCTGGTTGTGCTCAATGCGGGGCAATTCGGTCCGTCACCACGTCCCGCCCTACAAGTAAGCCTTTGCGAATTCACAAATGTGCTTGACGTGAATCTTATCGCGAACAAAATTATTCTTGATTGTCTATTAGGCCAATACCAGGTACGCCAATGCCTTTTCTGTGCATCAATAGCGGGCGTACGATTGCGGGCTGGCACGCTGGGCTACGGCGTTTCGAAAGCCGCGTTGAATGCGCTGGCGCTGGTTTATGCCAAAGAGCATCCGGAGACATTTTTCGCTGTACTGGGCCTGTGCAATCTCCAAACCAATCTTTTACAGAATGCTTTGAACGGCCCGCACGTTGAACAGTTTCCTGAAATCGTAGCCTTGCGCGACCGTGCACTCACAGCAAACTACGTCACCCATCCCGTACAACGTGCGGAACAGGTATGGCAATTGTACAGCGAAGGTTTTGGCAAAAAACTTGAATCAGGCGTTTTCAGTGAAGTTAGAAATCTGATTACCCACTAATCTTCTATCCAACGCATGAGCCTATTCCAGGTTGCGATTGCCCCCTGAAGTAAGAGGGGCCGACTATGGCCACTGAGTAATTGCCATATTTGCACTGTACAGGTCAATACTGCACCACTTGAGTATTCGCCGGACATGGTCCAGCAACTGAAGCCAACGAAGCCCGGCCAGTACGGGCTCCGTTGCATCTGGAGTTCGGTGCTCCAGGGGTCTCACACACATCCCCTGTGGGAGTTCGCAAGAGCTGTAGACACAGCTCTCCATCAAGCAAGGTCACACCGCCCATCAAGCGCGTACCCGGCGCCACTTCCCCGAACACGCTCAGCTCCACGCCGCGGTTGCGTTGTTCTGCCTGCACCGAGAACAGATTGCCTGCGCCGATTTCGCCACTGGGCTTCTCGATCTGGAACAACGCCAGGGTGGTCATGAACGTGCCGTGCTCATATTTGACGCCGAGCTCATGCTGTTTCGACTCATAGGGCGCGAACGTCTCGCCGGCGTTGGCCGCGGTGCCAGGCACGATATCGCCTTTGCTCAAGCCTTCGACGTAGTTGTAATAAAGCGAGACGTCTTCCCAGGGCTTGACCACCACGCCGACCAGCGGGGTCGTGGCGCTGTCGTCGTAACGGGAACTGACCGAGCCGGCCGCGTTGTAGTTGCGCGATTCGATGTCCTGGCGGCGGACGCCCACGGTCAGTTGGAGGCGGTCGTCGAGCACTGACAGGGTGTCGGTCAACGCGACGCCAGACAGTTCCGATTCGGAAATACGCAGCACTTTGGGTGCGTTGATGAACTGTTTGGGTACGTCCACCGGGTGGTAGATGTTCGAGCGGATTTCTGTGCCGTTGGTGATGCCTCGGGACAGCTCGTCCTGATACCGGGTCGCCATCAATGTGGTGGTATGGGTGACCGGGCCGGTGGCGAAGACACCGCGGATACCCACATCGGCCGTCGAGAGTGTCAGATTTTTTGTGTGCGGGCCGGTAACGGCCTGCCGTTAGGCAGGCCTTCATTTCACCAGGTTGGCCTGATGAATCGATCTCCGTACAAAACCGCAAACTGA
>Ga0213829_1000666_pt1 | contig 29846 bp, 30 predicted proteins | sample MC6MC0896MG_FD_180665 | JGI IMG/M metagenome (GOLD analysis project Ga0213829, IMG submission 180665) | Enriched soil aggregate microbial communities from Iowa State University, Ames, United States - MC6-MC0896-MG | ecosystem: Environmental > Terrestrial > Soil > Unclassified | place: USA: Iowa...
AAAATGCAGAAAATAGAATAAATAAGTCTTTTCATAAGGTTTTGGAGGTTAGCTAAATTTTGTCTTTCCTGGTGTAGCAATAGGAGGTCCGTCTATGTTAAGCTTCCAATTATAAGACGATAACTCAGGGCCAAGACTTTCTTTCGAATTTATTACTTGATCAAAGGTTAGGTTTTGACCTGTATAGCCTGCCATGCGTGCCCAAATAGCGAGTAGTGTACTGTTGGTCATCCACTCGCCATCATTGATCGGTTTGTTGCTTCTGATTGCAGCGAACAACTCATCATGTTGCGTTTGGTACATATTGTTTTTTGCTCCGGTGTAATTCCAGTCCATTTTTCCAGTTATTGTATGTTTTCCGCCAATGATGACTTCGGCCGCACCTTCTGACCCTATCATACTTACTGAGTTTCTAGGGGTGGCTCCAGCTTGTTGTCGACAGAAGTGAGTTCCGATAGCTCCATTTGCGTACTTAAATTCTATCGCAAAATGGTCGTAGATATTTCCATATTTTGGATCTACACGGACTTGTCTGCCGCCTGTACCCATCGCCGAAATAGGCATGACGTCACCCATGGCCCAAGACATCATATCTAAACTGTGTACTGCTTGTTCTACGATAAAATCACCTGAAAGCCAGTTGTAATAAAACCAGTTTCTCATTTGTTGGGTCATTTTATTCCATTCTGGACGTGGGTCGATATAGGTCGCTTCGCCGCCATAGCGAAATGTACTAACTGATCTTACCTGGCCTATTGCTCCCTCCAAAACTTTAGTAAATGTAGCTCGGTTTGGAAGATCATAACGGAAGCAAAAGCCAGAAACAAGTGATAAGTTTAATTCTTTTGCTTTTTTTACCGACTGTAATACGCTATGTAGTCCCGGTACGTCAACAGCCATGGGTTTTTCACAGAAGATATGTTTTTTTGCGTTAACGGCAGCTTTTAAATGTAGTGGTCTAAATGCCGGCGGGGAGGTTAGCAGTACCACATCTACATCACCATTGATGACTTTTTCAAAGGCATCGAAACCTAAGAACTTGTTGTTTTTGTCAACTTTTACCTGCTTTGGGCGAACTTCCATCAAAGCGGCATAGGATTCGTCCATACGGTCCTGGAAAACGTCTGCCATAGCCGTAATTTGACAATTTGGATCGGCCTGTAAAGCTTGGATCGCTGCGCCCGTGCCTCTGCCGCCGCAGCCTATAAGTCCTACTTTAATGATTTGATCTTTTGATTGGTTTGTAAAGGATAACAACGAAGAGGTTGGGAGGGAGCTTCCGAGAGCAATGATACTGGATTTTTTTAGGAATGATCTCCTTGAGTTGTGTCCTGAATGGTTATCGGAATTGAATAACATATTGTATTGAATGTTTATAAATGAATATAATGGTGTTAAGTTGTTGACTGGTGTAACGTCTGTTTCATGTTTGTCTAAAAGAGGACGTGGCCTATTCACGAGATACAGATGTTGATTTTCGATGTTCTATTTTACAGTCTAAAAAATAAGTTTCAAATTCGAAATAATTTTTTTTATTTCTATTTTTTAACATCTCTAACAGCAGCTCCACGGATCTATCTGCCATAAGACGTGTTGGTTGGGTAATAGTTGTCAAGGATGGATTTAAGCTATTCGCAAAAGGCGTGTTGCTAAAGCCGATCAAATTCATGTTTTCTGGAATCTTTACAGCTAATTTATTTAATATATGTAAGACCTTTAATGATAAAGTGTCTGTTGTTGATAGAAGTGCATCTGGAGGGTGGGGGCTGCTTAATAGGCTGCTTATTTTTCTTTCGAGCTCTTCATCAATATCATCTTTGGGACTTGAATAAGATATCTCTAAAATATTTTGTTCGTTATAAGGAATTGTGTAATTGAAGAGCGCATCTTTGTAACCTTTAATTCTGCTGGCGTTACCTCCAATGTCTTTGCATAGCAGTAAAATGATGTTTTCGCGACCATTTTTTATCATTTCTTCTGTCGCTTGATAGATTACTTTGTTATTTTGTATGCCGATTTTAAAGGTATCAAGTTGATGGTTTATTCTGTCAAAAATAATGATCGGGCATATCTGCTCCATGATATATACCAACAGAGATAAGCTGGAGTCATTTTTTACGGGTGAAATGATAATGCCATCGATATTACTTTGTACGCAGAGTTCCAGTGCTTCTTTTTCCTTTTTTTCATCGTTGAAAGTTTGGAGTAAAATTAATTGGTAATTTGTTTGGGATAATATCAGGGAGATTTCTTCGTAGAAATCGAAGAAGAATGAGCTTGAAATAAAAGGGACGATAATAGCCAGTGTATTTGAGCGTCCGGTTTTCAGGCTTTTGGCTGAAAAGTTTGGTATATAGTTAATCTTCTGTGTGTAAGCTAAAATCATTTTTTTTGTTTCCGCACTGATTTCATGACTATCATTAAGCGCCTTGGAAATAGTTCCCGGTGACAGGTTTAATTGCTTTCCAATCTCTTTTAAGGTGATTCTTTTCATGTTCTCTTTCCTCTCCATTTCTTATCATTGTTCATGCGCTATTCGCTATTGAATAGGGTATGAATTATTTTTATGAATGCTGCTTCGCAGGTTTAATTGTACTCAGATGATGAATTATTAAATTATAAAGATAACATAAAAAAGAGGTTTTCAAATGGAGTTTGCAAAAACCGACAGTAATTCAATGTAAAAGGCTTATATACCGGAGTTGAGGAGGATGATCCGGGGAAAAAGGAAGGAGAAGTGGAAAATGAACAGAGGACTTGGAATCTTTCAATTTTCATGAAAGATTCCGTCCTGCGTATTATTTGGACCCGCCGAAAAGCTTACTGATTAGCCAGATGACAAGCGCAACGACAACGACAACGATGAGTATACCTGTCCAAACACCGGCTTTAAAAATACTCTCTATCACAGAGCAACTTGTCATTAATAATAGCGTACTTGACATTAAGGAGAAAGGCACTATTTTTTTCATAATGGATCTATTAATTATATGTTTTCTATGTAATAACGACAATTTAAAATGCAAATAGTTTTCAATATATTTCAGGATAGGCTCAGTCTCACGGTTTCTGTACACCTTATACAGTTTCTGAAGGGTCGAATTTGGTCAGCCTTTCTTTCGAATCCCGTTAGGTCTTCAGTATGAATATGGCTGTCTGGTGAGCTTAATGGAGGTAAAGAACGGCCATGGGCATGGTCGCGTTTTTAGAGGAGCGAAATAGCCTCACAGCTGAGTTTTTTGAAAAAATTGGTGTTACCGATATTTTAGAGGTTGATTTTGGAAAGTTCCGAATGGTTTAGATTGAGGTGCGGCTAAAAAAAACAGTATCAGAGATAGTGGTAAAGTTAGATCGAAGTAGCTATTAGTCAGGTGTAATAAGTTGTCTGATCGTTAGGTGCAATTCGTTTTTTTGTCCATCAAATAGGATTATTTGATAGGATGGGTAGGTTTTGTTGGCGAGTAAATAGGAGTATGTGCACCTGTGTATGAAAAAACATTGTATTCGTGAAGGCATGGATTATTTTATGATTTACTAATGAATTTATTTCGATATTCCTTTGGTGACATACCCATTACTTTGGTGAATAAGCGAGAGAAATAATAAGGGTCTTCAATGCCCAGCTGGTAGGCAATTTCCTTTATTCGCATAGAAGTGAACTGCAGGTATTGACAGGCCTTCTGAATCTTAAGGTGGTTGAAATACTCAATGGGTGAAAAGCCTGTTTTCTTTTTGAACAAAAAAGCATAATGAGACATCGAAATGTGTACATATGTGGAAATATCCTGAAGAGAAAGTATCGAAGACATATGCTGCTGCATATACAAGATGGATTGATGGATAATATCAGTTTCTTGTTCTTCTGAGGAGGTCTCGTTAAAAATGGGGTCAAATAAAAACGAAGACAGGAAATGCAACAAGAGCATATTGACGTAGCTAAGATTGTCATGGCTGTAACCCCGCTCCAAATGTTTATATAATTCATTAAAAAGATGAATCCGGTGCTCATTATAGGGCAGTCGGCCCAAAAATGTTCCGGTCCTCTGGAAATAAGTTTGTATAAAAGCATCAGCGGTTTGCCCCTTAAAGTGGATCCAGTAAATTGACCATGGATTATTTTCGTCTGCAGCATAGCAGTTTGCCTCTCCAGCGGGAATGATGAAGAAATCGCCCGGACTGATTGGGAATTTTTTATTTCCTATCTCGGCCCAGCCCAAGCCTTCGATATTATAGATCAGAATATGCTGGTCTATCCCTTGTGCACGCATCCTGTAATGAAACTTGGCTTTCGGGTAATAGCCGATATCCGTCAGATAGGCTCCGGCTATGAGTGGGTTGCGACTACAGTACTTGGAAAGAATAGTTCGAGGTAGCACTATAGCCCGTTGGCCATCGAATCCATCTTTTTTCTTTTCAGTCATAGGGATCTGATTGTCGTAAAATAATCCATCTTTATAAAATATCCGTCCATGTTTTACACAAACGTTTGTTTATAGCTTTACACTGAACCTAAGTTCAACTTTAACCAAACTTTGTAAACGTATGAATTTTTTTTTACCAAAACGAACAGTTGGGATAAAGCCATTAAAAGTGATATCAGGCTTGGTCTTATTGTTCCCGCTGTCATCCGTTGCGCTGCATGCGGAAGTTAACCGGCCTGTCCGTTTCGCGGATAAAAGGCTAGCAGATACCCTTACTGTTCAGGGTAAAATCACTGACCATCTTGGTTTGCCATTGTCAGGAGCCTCGGTATTGTTAAAAGGTACAAAGATCGGCGCTGTTTCCAATACACAAGGGCACTATACCATTAAATTGCCAAGGACAGAAGGTGTGCTGGTTTTTAAATTTATTGGTTATACCGAAAAAGAAGAAGCTATTGGAGGCCGATCTACTATTGATGTTACATTAACAGCGGATGATTCAAAGCTCAAAGAGGTCATTGTTGTTGGTTATACGACCAAGGACAAGGCTTCTGTTACAGGGTCTATTTCCCAGATCGACAGTAAAGCATTTGAATCCCGACCTTTAGTAAATGCCTCCAGTGCCTTGCAGGGAGCTGTTTCTGGTTTAACCGTCGTGCGGAGTAGTGGGCAGCCCGGGCGCCAGGGCTATGATCTACAGATCAGAGGTTTCTCTTCTGTGAACGGAAATAAGCCATTGGTATTGATAGACGGGGTCAATGGGGATATCTATAGCCTAAACCCGAATGATATCGCAAGTGTTACCGTATTAAAAGATGCTGCCGCATCTATTTATGGTGCACGGGCAGCGGATGGAGTGGTGTTGATTACGACCAAAAAGGGCGCAAAAGGTATTCCGCAAGTCAGTTATTCCGGAAATTTTGGTATTAAGACACCCGACTTTCTTAAGAAGGTAACATCAACCCTTCAGTTTGCCGAAATGACGGATGAATCCCTGAAAAATGTAGGACTGGATGGTCTGCCTGCCGGAGTAATGGACAAGATTAGACAGGGTGCAGCTCCTGATCCTAAAACAGGTTGGGTAACTTATCTACAGGACTATCCTGGATTTTATACAGATAATGACTGGAACAAAATAGTCTATGGAGATGCGATCCAGCAGAACCATAATCTAAGTGTAACCGGCGGAGGCGAAAACAGTTCTTATTTGTTTTCTGCTGGTTATACGAATGACAATGGGGTGTTTAATTACGGAAAAAACTACACCAACCGTTATAACCTTCGTATGAACTATGACTTTAAACTGCTGGATAAAATCAATGTACAGACCAGAAACAGTTATAGTAATGATATTATTCATGAGCCTTCTTCCATTGCGGACGTCATGCATAATATACCGCGTATTTTCAATTTTGTGCCCTTAAGAAATCCTCTTGGGCAGTATTATACTTATCAGGGGTATGTAAATCCCGCGCAGGAACTAGAAGAAGGCGGTAAGCGACAGACAAATTCTTCTGGTTTTGCTTTTAATGTTAAGGCTGATGTAGAATTGTTAAAAGGATTGAAACTGACCGGTCAGGTGGGGGTGACCAATAATAATTACTATGATAATGGCAATTATAGGACTTTTACCGAATACAATTACGAAGGCGGCCTGCAGGGATACAGGAATCCGTTGAATTCAGCCTATTACACCAGTAACAGAAATATTTATAAATCTTATACTGGTTTTTTGGAATACGCCAAGGCTTTCGGTGAGCATAATTTCAATCTAATGGCAGGTACCTCTTTTGAGAAGTATACCGATCTAGGTCAGTCGGTGAACGCTTCAAACTTTCCGGGGAATGAGATTTTCACGCTTGGACTTGCCGATCAAACCAAAGCTGATTATACAAGCTTAAGTGGTTATGATACAGATTGGGCATTAGACTCTTATTTCAGTAGGTTGAGTTATACGTTCAAAAATAAATTGTTCCTGGATGCGACTCTCCGCATAGACGGGAGTTCAAAATTTGCGCCAGATCAACGATGGAGTGCTGTATTCCCTGCAGTCTCGGCAGCTTATAATCTAGGTCAGGAAAAATTCATTAAATCATTAAATTTTATAGATAACCTGAAATTCAGGGCGTCATGGGGTAAGGCCGGTAATCAGGAGATCGGTGCTTTTGGTAACTACGGTTATATTCCACTTGTTTCTATTAGTGGAGGCTATCCTCTTGGGGCTCCAAATGCCAGATTACCGGGGGCAGTTTCTGGAATTGCCTCGACTACCAGAACTTGGGAGACGATTGAAACCGCCAACTTTGGACTCGATTTTGGTTTTATGGATAATCGTTTGACCGGAAGTTTTGATGTTTACGATAAGCAGAATAGAAATATGCTGGTGAATGTACAGGTGCCGGTTACCCTTGGAGGAACACCTCCAAGCCAAAACCTTGGTCATTTGGTTACACGAGGTTTTGACCTCTCACTAGGCTGGAAGGATCAGGTCGGAAAATTCAGATATAGTGTTACCGGTATCCTCAATGATAGTAAAAACAAACTTGTGGAACTAAAAGGGAATGACGTTTTAAAACAAGGGTTGAATTTTGCGCACCAGGGTTATTCTTTGAATAGTTACTTTGGATATGAATCTGCGGGGATTATTCAGAATGCGGAACAATTGGCCGAGTACAAGAAACTGGGTGGGATCCCTTCTAATATTGGTATAGGCGATATGATGTATAAGGACGTGGACGGGGATGGAAAGATCACCGCTTACGGCGATCCAGTTAAAGGCTCCAAAGGGGATATGGTAAATCTGGGGAGTATTTTGCCAAGGTATACCTACTCATTAAATTTGAATCTGGCCTATTCTAATTTCGACCTGTCGTTAATGCTGCAAGGTGTTGGAAAGCAGGTTAATATAAGGGATGGCTCTTTTGCCGTTCCAATGAGCGCTATTTATTTCCAACCACTGGAATATTTTTACGACAAGTCCTGGACTCCAGAGCATACAGATGCGAAGTATCCCCGTTTGATCCCGGGGTCAGTAGGTTTTGACAATTTGCTGAATTACAACTGGCAGTACTCTTCGATGCGGGTAAATGCCCTTTCTTATCTTAGAGTCAAGGTGATTACACTTGGTTATAACGTCCCTGAAGTTTTCTGTAAACGCCTGCGCTTGAGCGGCATCCGTTTTTATGTTAGCGGTCAAGATCTGTTTACGTTCTCTAAAGGTACTTGGGGTCGTTCTTTTGATCCAGAAGAAGGCTATCAGAACTCAAACGAGGTTACTTACCCTTTTACCAGAGTAAGTTCTGTGGGACTGAATATTAAATTTTAAGAATCTATTCAAAAAGATATTGTCATGAAACATTTTTTTAAATTATTGCTATGTGGCCTGCTCATGACCGGTTGTAAAAAGACACTGGACCTGAAGCCCAAGGACACCCTGTCCGATGTCACTTTCTATAAAACCGCAGCAGATTTTAAACTTGGAGCCAATGGCTTGTACAACTCTCTTGCTGGTTTTAATTTTAGCGATACAGAATCTGATATTGCTTTTAATGTGGCGAATGCCATCAGTGAGGGGGATTACCTGCCTCCGGATGTGTCTTCGACCTGGACAAATGCCTATTATTATATCCGTAACGCAAATAATATTATTGCCAAAGGTGAAGGGTTGACTGACTCTGGTATTAAAAACTATGTCGCTGAAGCGAGGTTTTTCCGTGCCTATAATTATTGGCAGTTATTTCGTCTGTATGGCGGTGTGCCGTTGATTACTAGGGTTCTGGATGTTAATGATCCTGATCTGTATACCGCAAGGTCAGGAAGAAAGGAGACCGTGGATTTTATATTGAAGGATCTTACGGATGCGGTGGCTGACCTTCCGGTCAAGAGTGCACTTTCGGTCTCAGATGTGGGACGAATTACTAAAGGTACCGCTGAATCCTTAAAAGCGAGAATCGCTTTATTCGAAGGTACATGGCAGAAATTCAGGAACGGTGATGGCATTGATTATTTAAATATGGCTATTGATGCGGCAGACCATGTCGTTAACAGCGGTGAATATGCTTTGTTTACAGGTAAAGGAGCGCAGAGTTACCGGTATCTGTTTATTGAGGAAGGGGACGATTCAAAGGAAAGTGTTCTGGATCGTCGGCATGAAGTTAATATTTCAGGACAACAATACCCTTATTCTGTAGTGGGTACAGTATGTTACCTGGCGACTAAGAAACTGGCGGATATGTATTTGTGTAAGGACGGGGTGCCAATAACAAAATCCGGTCAGTTTAATGGTTACCAGACGGTTAGTTCTGAGTTTGATAACCGAGATCCACGGATGACAATGACCTTATTGATCCCAGGTACTGCCATTGTTGAAGTTTTCAACCCGATCGTTCCTGTTGTGAACTGGCCGAATTCACCTCAGCGCAATGCGAATACAGGATACATCACCTATAAATACCTTTCTGAAAATGTATATGGGAATACCAATAATGGAGACAATTTCGGATATGATTGTCACATCATTCGTTATGCGGAAGTGCTGCTGATCTATGCAGAGGCTCTATATGAAAAGAATGGCAAGCTATCTGATATTGAGCTTGACAAAACTGTAAATCTGTTGCGGGCTAGAGTGGGTATGCCGGCCTTGAGCAATGGCTTTTTAACGGCTAATGGGATGGATATGAGAACAGAACTAAGGAGGGAGAGGAATGTGGAATTTGCGCTAGAAGGTTTTCGTTATGACGATATCAGGCGCTGGAAAACGGCCGAGAACGAAATGATTCAGGATATTAAGGGGATAAAGATTAAAGGTTCGGCTTGGCAGACTATTGCACCGTATAATGGGGCTGGCTTTCAGGCCCGGACGGATGCGAATGGTTTTCTGATCGTTCAACCAGCTTCTGCGAGGAAATTTAACCCTGATAAGCATTATTTACGTCCTTTGCCAACCAGGGAGGTCGCCTTATACAATGGGAAGCTTTTGCAAAATCCCGGTTGGTAAAATAGAATCCTTATATCCTTAAATAAGAAAAGCTAATCGCAAGATTAGCTTTTCTTTTGGTGATCCCTATTGGACGTTTCTCGAACCAATTTCTGGATGATTTAATTATTTTAGCTGGTCTTCATGATAAATTAGTTTTAAAACAAAACAACGAATTATCGCATTTCGAAGACATTCACGATCCTAAAGTTCGAAAAAAAATAGCGCAGAGACCTAAAAAAATAAAATTTTAGTCAGAGCTATATTTTTGCTTGATACTTTCTGGAAGTGCGACGCGAAAGTATGTTATGTTTTTGATTCGGCAAATTATTTCTAATAAATTATCCTACGCTATATTTCAGCAACTGCACAGCAAGCTTCTAATAATTCGTTTTCATCCATGAAAATCTATCTAGCTTTACGAGCTTATTTCTATATATAAGAATAAGATTACAAGTAATAAGCCAAATCTGATTGCCAGTATTCTTTTGTATTGGCATTCATTATGGTAAATATTTCTCCTCCGTCTATTTAAACTTCTGGGCAAAAACTTTTATAGCCTCAACATTGAGCCCTTTCAATTGGTCCATTCCTTCTTTCGGTGCTGCATAGGCTTTGTAGCCGCCAAATGATTGAATACAGACCGCAGCTTCTTGTAAATCGTCCGTAAAATTATCTGCAATAATTTCCTCTGTTTTCTTTTGCTTCTCATTACAAATAAAGTACCCCGTCTTTTTTTGTAGTAAAATTTCCTTATTTTTCTTCAAAATATCCCGAATGGGTTTATAAATCTTACCGTCACGGACGCCTGCTCCCAAAATAAGATAATCATAATCTGTGAAATCAACTTTTTCTACTTCAATATCACAAACAGTATAGTGAGGAAGTTCTTGGGCTAATATGTTGGCACATTGAAAGGAAGCACCTGTTTTGGTGGCGTATATTACTAATGTTTTCATTTTTTTTAATTGTTTCTAATAACTTGTCAAGTTGATTAAATCTTGTTTCTCAAATTTTTGGAATTGGTCAAGTCATTTATCTAATATCTTTCACCTTGTCAATTACCGCTATTTCAGATTAGGTATTTTGTTAATCCAAACTTTGGATATATTCATTGAGATTACCCGAAAAATTCAGTTTCTATATTTTTTTGAGAATAAGGTCGGCATGTAGTTTGAGCAATGCGTTTTTCTCTTTCAACGAATCCAATTCCTGTAAATTAAGGGTCATTTGCCATTCCAGTCATAGGTGTTGGCAATACGCCGCATCCCACACAATGGGGCACCTTCCCTTCGTCCACCTCGGAGCCTTTACCTAGATAATACTTTTTAACGCTTTCCATATTTTCTGAATGCCGCAATAAATTGATAAATAAAAAATCCAACAGCTATTTTGGCAATATAATCAATTATTAAATTCCACCATCCGAAATCAGCTTTTCCTACTAAAAAGTCAGAACGATGAGTAATATCAATGAAGGAGAAATAATGACCTAGTAATGATGTATCAAACTCCGCAGCAGCAAATATCCTCTTAATGCTCAATAGGTACAGGATATAAACGGGAATTGAAATGATGAGAAATCCAAGTAAAGGTCTTTTAATAGACAAACCATGATTGTTTGACCAACTGTTTATGTTTAAAATTGCGCGGTCCTACTTTACACGCCAAGAAGAAAGATTCAGTTAAAGCCTTAAAGGTGTAATAACAGGTTTAAGGCTCTCATGCATTATCTCTTACAAACTCGTCAAGATCCTGTTCCTTATCAAGACCAAGTTTTTGCTTTAACCGGTACTTATTCATCCGGATACTTTTAGGTTCTACTCCGAGTAGGGAAGCCATCTCTTTAGTAGAGCGTTTCATCAGGATATAAGCGCAGTATTTCAGGTCTAAGTCGGTAAGCTTATTCCCAGCCTGTTGCTGCAGCTTTTTATAAAATTCGGGTTGGATCTCTCTCAGGTCAGTTTTAATATCTTCGAAATTACTGTCCACCCGTTCCTCCTGCTTCAAGAGTTTATTCAATTCAGCATGTTGAATATCTTTGCTGCTATCCAGTAAGCGTTCCTTCAAACTTTGTAATATCTTGTTTTTCTGCTCTACATGCAGCCTTCCTGCCAGTACCTCTTTTTGCAATATTTCGTTCTGTGCCACTATAATTTGCTGCTTTGCTTGCAGACGTGTTGCTTCTTCGGCTTGCAACTTGGCCTGTTCTTCCTGGAGTTGTGCCTTCAGCTCGGCGTTTCTTTTTTCAGTTTCCAGCAGCAGGTTTTCCTCCTCCTTCAGCCGGGACAGCAGGCGTGCTTCCTCTCTTTCTTTTTCGAGCAGCTGTCCACGCTGTATTGAATAACGTAAACGGAAATGATAAGAGCGGAACATGAAAAGCAGGCCCGCCAATAAGACTATTGCAATGCCAATGTACAGGTACTTCTGCCGGCGGTGCAGGGCTTCGCTTTCCTTTAAAAACCTGATTTCCTGCTCTTTCTCTTTTGCCTGGTATTGTGCTTCCAGCTTTTTACCCGTATTGCTTTGCTCTGCATCAAATACTTTTCTGTAATCGGCCATATAAGACCGGTAATATTTTAGCGCCTGCACATAATCCTTCCTGCGCTCAGCCAGCTCGGCCAGGTCTCGGTATACATTAGAGCGGATATAATAATCAGGTATAGGCTCATTTACAAAAAGGGACAGCGCCTGTATAAGATAAGTTTCGGCCAGCTCATAATTACCATTTCGTTTGGCATCCTCATTCATCAGGCCAAAGGCTGCCGCCTGCAAACGGGTATCTTTATCTTTTGTAGCATAGTTTAAAGCCAGCGTCGCGTAGTGGCGAACAGAGTCTGTAGTTTGCGGAGTGGCGGGAAAATGCCGGTTATAAGCATCTGCCAGGTTGATACAGGGAATGGTAATTAACTGTATCATGTTCATATAAGGCTCATTACGCTGGTAGATGGCAGCAGACATCCGGAGCGCTTCCATAGCAGTGTCCAGCAAGGCCTTGTCCCTTTCGCCGGTTTTGATATACTTGTCATGTGCCGCGGTTCCTATTGCCTGCCAGGCTTCACAAATATTGTTGGGATTACCGCTTTTTTCCGCTGCTTCCAGTGCCAGGCGGGCATATTGTGCTGCTTTATCTACTTCTTCCCATGTGGCGAACACCCCATAAATGGTATAATAAATAGAGGCTTTCAGCTCCCAGGCGGCTTCATTTTTAAGATAAGACAAAGCTTTTAGCGCAGCATCCAAAGCTTCTTTTTCCTTGCCTGCCAGGTTAAGGCTGCGCGCATTATGGTACCAGGCCCAGGCTCTAGCCTTATTGTCAATGGTTTTGCCAGCATAGAACAAGCTGCTATCAAGGTCATGTTGGGCCCGCTCCATATCGCGCATTTTAAGGTACACATTTTCCCGGCCTGTATAAGCGTAAACTTTGTAACGGGTATCGCTTTCCTTGCGGGAAATGTCAACGGCTTTTTGAGCGAGCATCAGGGCTTCTTTCAAATCATAATACCGGACAGCGATCGTAAGCTGACTAAGTGGAATGATCTTATCGCGGTCGTTTACTTTAGTATCATTTATTATGGTGTACAAACTGTCTGTATACCGGTTTTGAGCGCCGGCATTGACTGTCGCTAAAGAAAGTGCAAACAATACGGTAAGGTGGATGAGTGATTTATATAAGAGATTGGGCATTATATCTTGATATCAACTTGGTTTAAAATATTAGTTTGGCTACTCAATTCATATTAGTTTTTATTTCATTTTTCAGATGACTTATAGATTCATTTGATTATAAGGTCCCGGATTTGTCTTTTTCAGATAATCAGGTGGCTTATATTATAAGCAAGGTTAGCTGTAATCCTTTAAGCAAATATACAAATGTGCTATTTTTCTGATCGGAATGTAGACACAATGTAGACGCTTTATGCGGTATTATGTAGTCATTTTGTAATTGTATTTATGTTGATTTACAGTGTGTTGTAGTTTATATTTGTGTGTATGAAATTGTAATATAATATGTAGGTAAATATAAAAAAAACTTATAAAAACAAAATAAACACAAGTTATTATGATCATTTTTGGACTCCGTAGCGGTAATGCCTTCCAACAGCAATTGTCAGCCCGTGATTGTGACTATTGCCATACAGAACACAGTGTACGGTTTTATTTTTGGGTGCGGTATTTTCATGTGTTCTGGATTCCGATTTTCCCCCTTTACAGGTCCGGTCGCAGTCAATGCAGCCATTGCAAGCAAGTGCTGGAGCAATCGCAGATGTCCCAAGAAATGGTCGTGGATTACAGAGTAGCCCGAAAAACTGCCAAAACACCGCTTAAATACTTTAGCGGGCTTATTATCGCCGCTGTCTTTTTTATTTTGGCGGTATTGGCTGTTGTTACGGATAAGGACAATACAGACACCTGGTTGCAACAGCCGCAAACAGGTGATGTGTACGAAGTAAAGAGGGACGGGGCTTATACTTTATACCGCATACAAAAGGTAAGGAAGGATACGGTGCTGATGAACCCTTATGAATTTAGTACGGATAAGTCTTCCGCATTGAGAAAGCTTAAAAAGACTTACCCCAACGCGTACGAGGAAGAGGTAATGCCTTTCGCCAAAACCGAACTCGCTACGATGTACGCGGAGCGGGAGATACGGAGAATAGAACGGAAATAAAATGAGGCTCTTTTTTACCATATACTTTCTTTTACTCACATCCTGTTGTTTCGCACAAACCGGTAAGGAGGCTATACATGTTGGAGGATGGCTGAAAGCAGGTCTGGAATGCTATTTTTCCGACCAATGTACTATGGATCAGTTGACCACGCAACGCTATGCACACTACAAATCGGATGCAATGAATACCGACATGAATTGGGGGATGAGTTTTGATGCATTTGAAAAGAAATGGAATCATATTTATAACACCAAACAGGCAGGAACGTATGAGGGCTTTTTGATTCCCTTACAGGACTGGCATCATATCACAGTAAATTGTAGGTTTTACTCCCATTTTGGCGATGTAATTTGGATGTCGGTTTTGCTGACGGAAGCTACTACGCGGCAACAGTTTCGGCGATATGTTAAACTGATGAAGGAAAAGGGTGCTTTTCGTATTAATGATGTGTGGGAAGCTCCGATTCGACAAAATGAACTTAGCGGAGATTTTAACGGCGATGGGAAGGGCGATACACTCCGGCAAGTATTTACAAGCCTACTGGACGGTGCTCCTTTGCTGATAGACACTGCATTGGATACAGATAGGCTAATAGCGAAGGTCGTAAGCAAAAAGCCCCTGTTGCAATTAGTTAGTGAAGGTTTGGCTCCTTTGGTACTGAACAAAAATAATTTTTACGTATTGGGATTAGCTTATTGGAAGAATATGGGGGACACGAATGACAAACCAGGGGATGAGCTGGCAGTAATAATACGGGCTGCTGATTACTCGTCCATCAACCGGCTGCTGGTGTATACGTATTATGGTAATCGTTGGAAAATGATTAGCGAAAAGGAAATAAGGGAGGAAGAGATTCCGGCTGACGGAAGTTTAAAATGGTAAGTCAAAAATTAGCAAATGGCACAGTATACAATAACAGCCCTGGATCCGCTGTTTACAACACAATTTGATAAAAAACTGGAACAGTACCATGTGCTGGCTTGTCTGCCAACCGGATTATGTGAACAGCTGGCAGTAATACAGTATACATTGCAATTGTTGCAAAAGATAGATCCGGTACTGGGCAGGGTGCTGGATGCTGAACTGGCTGCTGGTAATGCTGTACGCACGGCATGCTGCTGGGGATCAGGCGGATTGCTGGATATTACGTTGGTAGACTTTTTCGGGCAGCGGTATAAGGGCAGGCACCTGGCACACCTGGTGGTGAAGGATGCTCATTATGAAGCCGCTTATTCCTACCAGCAGTACACTTGTGCAGCGGCTCCTGAACAACGGCTATTGTCGCGCATCCGATCATAAATAAACAATAATAAGGTATGTGCTATATACGATCTTATAATGATTTTGTGGCACAGTTTGCACCACATCAGCCACCAGAATTGTTACTGCTGCTTTTTATGCTGGAGCAGCAGGATCCGGACAAGGTATTGGCTGAGGGCTTTTACCTGCGTTGTATGGATAAATCGGGTTTGCGTGGTTATATGAGCCCGGAAACAGCCAACAAATAATTCTTGAATATCAAAAAATAGAAATATAATGAAACCAGTAACCGAAAAATATGTAAGCCAGTCAGCCAACCGCAAGATGTACGAATACCATATTCCAAAGCTCAATGAAGAAAAACAGGAACAACTGGAAAACCTGCTGCAAAAATTGGAAACAGCCGGCGCTACCCGGCCTTTAAATTGGGCATGGAGCGAAATAAATGAAGGCATTCCCCAGCTTGCCCGCTTCCGGGTACTGCAGGAGTTATACCAGACAGCCTATGATATAAGCGGCAACATCGATAGCGCGTATGATTTTGACCCTGAAATTGGAGCTGTATACCAGGAGGTTGCTACAGCTACCGGCAAAGCGGCGCTTGATCAGCTCCTGTTAAATTACGGCAAAGGATTGCTCTATCATCTTATCGGCCTGCTGGATGAAGGTAATTCTGAGTCGGAACGTGATGGTTTGAGCTGGCGGTTAATGAAAACCAATCCTGAAACAGACGAACTATTGGCCGGTATCAATGGCCTGCACGAGGATTTTATTGAATTTGACCGGGAGACAGCCCAGCCAGGCACCCCTAAAATATAAGCACAGAAAATATGACACTTTATCCCGCTCCGGAATCAGTATTTACCGATCCTGTACTTGCTATCTATTTTAAGCCGCTACTCAGTATAGCGGCGCAGGTAAACAATTGTTCCTACGATATACACCTGTTGACTAGGGACGGTCTTATTTGTAAAGAAGAATCCGCATTCCAATATGCAGAAAACTATTGTTTCGGATTCCGTTATCATAAGGGACGGTATGAGTTTATGGGAGACCTGCAGGTGTTTGAGGGAGCAGATGATATACCGGCCCTGTACAATTTTTTACAACATGATTTTGAGCAGAAGAAGGATGAATACCTGAAAAATAAAACCACCGTGAAAGAATACCTCGCAGCCATCTACGAAAACAAGCAGGTTGCTCTGGGACTGGATAATGATGCCTATACTACTTATGCCCGCTCTTTTTATAGCTACGAGTTTACCAGATACTATTATCAAAAATATGGTGCTCATCGCCATATTTCAGTAGTTACCGAACAATGGGCAAAGAATACCGACCCTTTTCTCCTGGATGAAGATGAGATGCGGGAGATCTTGGAGGAATGGCTGGAGGGTTTTGAGGAAGATGTGGTACATGAATACAACATCAATGCCGATATGCTGGTGGCAGCAACTGAAAGCCGCCGGTTTGCGGCACTTTCTGGAAGCTGTGTTATACTGGCATTGCTGGACGAAAAAAGGGAGCTGGTATACATGGTGGAAAGCAATACATAACCCAAATAAATGAATTGCCCTCTATCAATTGAATAGCTCACGAAGATAAAATAAGACGAATGAAACTTCCCTTGATTATTGAAATGTTTATACGGCAAGCTGTCCAATCGGGACACTTTGCCTTGCCATTTCATTACCCTGAGGCTGGCGTGATTGAAAGCCTGCAGTGGTTTAGCAACCTTGAAGGTTCTGAAGATGGCCGTTGGCAGCCCGGCTGGTATGTGATTGCGCTTAATGGGCGCGATGATCCTTTTTTTGTTGATTTGGCCCAGGCCGCACTGGAATATCCTGTTTACTATTGTTCGCATGATGCAGGTAAATGGGAAGCGATTCAAATAGCAGAAAGTATCCCTCATTTAATCCGAATCCTGGTCGATTTGAGTGCCATTCAAAATGATGATGAAGCTACTTTGCGCTATCTCGAAACGACGGTAGTGCTCGAAAATGAACTTTGGGAAGAAGTGTATAAAAATATAAAATACTCGGCTCAGTTTAAAGAACCGGCTGTTATTGATCCTTCCCTGTTAATAAACGGAATCGTAGCGATTACCGATTTTGGCCATAACAAATTGAAAGTAGTACACTGGCTTAAAGACTATTTGGGTCTCAGGCCACAGGAAGCTTTAAGCCTGAGTAAACAACAAACTGTTCAGGTGCAAGAGGGCCTGTTGCTGCACATGCAAATAATTATTGATCAGCTGAATCATCTTGGTGCAACAGCAATGTTTATTCCCAGTAATGAGGATGAAACTGGGGGCGGGATGTGAACAGACCAAATTCGTGCAGGATTTTGAAGACCGTGGAAAAACAATTGGTTATCAGACACTGTGTAGAGATTTTAAATATATTGACATGACGCAAAAAATATTTCACGACATTGATTTTGACACCTTCTGGGAAGAAGACGATTATTACACCGAAGAATATACCGGTGCTTATCCCGATGATGATATGATAGCCGAAGCCGAACAGGAACTGGGTTATAAGCTGCCGGCTTCCTATATAGAACTGATGCGGCTACGTAATGGAGGAGCTCCGCTGAAAACCATCCATACTACGACAGAACCAACTTCCTGGGCCGAAGATCATGTTGCCATTACCGGAATCTTCGGGCTGGATGCCGAAAAATCATCATCCCTTTGTGGCGATAGCGGCAGCGCTTTCTGGATAGAAGAATGGGGCTATCCTGCAGATGGGGTATATATCTGCGATTGTCCCTCAGCAGGGCATGATATGATCTTGCTGGACTATTCGCAATGCGGCCCGCAGGGTGAACCCAGTGTAGTGCATGTGGACCAGGAAAACGATTATAAAAAGACATTCCTGGCAAAAGACTTTGAAACGTTCATCCGTGGATTGAGGACAGAAGAATATAAAAAAAAACACCATTAAATATACCACATCAATGACGCAGCAAGACCTTATACAGCTCATTGGCCTCCGTGCTACCGACTCAAAAGTGGTAGCTCATTTTGAACAACAGGGCTTAGGAAAACCGCCCAGGAGTATTACGTCCAATCAGCGCACCAAGATTGTCTACGATAAGGAGCGGAACCTGTACTATGCCTTTAGCTTTGAGGTCTTTAACGACCAGTTTTATCCGCCCATAGACACCTGCGGAAAATATGCCGATTATAAATTTGTGCCTTTTCTCACAGAGATTAGCTTTTTGTATAAGGAGCCATCCGCTAAAAAGCCCGATCCCAAAGAAGCCGGCTTCTGGAATGTAACACCACCACCACAAGCTCCTGTACAGGAAATTGCGGCATGGTTTAGTGCTCCGGAAGGAAGGCTGAATCGCTGCCATAAACTGTTAAATGATGTTATTGAAATAAACGTAGCTTATGATGATAAAAAGAAAGTACTCACACAAAACTGGGCAAGAATTATAGAACACAGTGAGATCATTAGCCACTATTTCCTGGAAGAAGACCGTGACTTGTTAGGGCATACTGCGCACCTGTATGCCATGATGCTGAAATGGCTATTCGATAACCGTTATCTGGTATTGGAAGAAAGTATTTATTCTGATCCTCTCCCCGTTGAAACAGATACAGTGCTTAGCTTTGCCCGTGATCACCTGCACAACCATCTGTGGGATAACCAAATTACCCGGGAACCACATCTGCGCAGTTTTCTTTATACGGCCATCCACAATTTTCGAGATACTAAAGACGAGAAAGGCAAAACAGTAGATTTTTATTTCCGCAATGTCATCCTACGACAGGCTGGCAAACTGGAAGCGCTGGATCCGCTGCATTCAGGGCAAAATGAAGCGCAAAAGGAGCTCTATCGCAGTATTCTTTTTAATGAGCAAACCTATGCAGCTTTCTACAGGGAAATGAACAAACAATTCGATTATTTCAAAAAGCTAACAGACTTGAATGCATGAAACCAATAAATCAACGCATTACTACACCACAGGCACTGCAACAACTAGAACTGCGGTTTGATTTCGCCTACCCGCAATTATACCTTAAGTTGTGTGCTCAAGGTATGCTTGAAAATGGAACCGCCGGCCTCGACTGGATCACAGAACAATACCCCCTGCTGCGTCAAAATCCGCCGCTGCTGCTTTTTGCCAACGAATTTGAATTGATGGATTTTGGTGACATTGAAAGCCAGATGGAGGAATTTACGGCTCCTGACCATTGGATGAACATCCGTCCAGATCTCCGTTTTATTCCTTTTGCTCAAAACGGCGCCGGTGATATGTACTGTTTTTTCCTTACAGGAACGCAAGGTGACGATATCCCTGTTGTATTGCTATGGCATGACGCCAACCGCGCAACCTATAAAGCCAAAAATCTGCAGGATTTTATATTCAGGAGCATGCTCGAGGCCGTGGCAGATGTGGAAGAAGCGGAATACGGCTTGCTGGATAAAGACAATTTCGGTACAGATCTGCAAAACTTCCTCAGAACCCATCAACCGTACCTAAGTGTACAGCAACAAAATGTTTTGAAAAATATTTATGACAATGCCGGCGCAGATAAACCATTGATCAGTGAGCTGGAACTGCAGCATATCTTGCAAAATGAGATCGGATTTGAACAGATGGATCAAAGCTTTAAATATATGAAATCATGAAAAAAATAGTTCTTTCTAAGTTGTTGCTGCTCTGTATGCTATTTTTAAGCTGCAATGGGCAGACCAGCGAAAATCAGCCTCAAAAAACAAAAGGCATTGTGGGCGGCGGCTGTGACGGCTGTGAGTTGATGTACATTGGCATGCCTGAAAAAATCCAATCAGAGGATACAAGCCTCGGCTGGAATGAAAAAGGGCAAAAGCTGGTTGTTACCGGAACTGTTTTCCAGTTAGACGGGAAAACGCCTGCTCCCGGTGTCATTATTTATTTGGCAACCTGTTTCTCTTTATCACGTTGCCATTGATTTTAATGAGTGGATTTATATTATTGATTAAAAAAATAATCAACCGGAAGTATGTAGGACTGGGCGTTGCAATACTATTTGTTTTTATAATGGCAACATCCATTGGCAGAAATTTTATCACATATCCCTTGGCGAAAATATTCTACGTCATTCCGATGAAGTACAGTGATATGAATGGATATGGCCTGTATGGTTCTGCGTATTTAAAAGGAATATTCTTTGGATTTTGTTGTCTGATAACGTTAATCAGCATCTACAACCTAGTAAAGAAGGCAAATAGAGGCTGGCTGGCATGGATGATTTTGTTGGTGTCAGTGTACGCATCTTATTGGTTCGGAGTAAAATTATTGGATGGATATAAACCCAAAAATGAAACAGCCAGGCTATTAGCCCAGGCAAATTATGAAATCATTTATCGTAAATACAGCGTCCGTCCTCAGCCAACAGTTACCAACATCATTACAACTGTAGATTTGTTTCCCGAAGAAAACGCTTACCAGATAAAAGGCACCTACACACTTGAAAACAAAACCAGTTCAAACATCGACAGCATCCTGGTCAATTTTGCAAACAATTTTAAAATAGAAAGTGCTGCACTTCAAATTGCAGATGAAATAATTGCAGTCAAAGATCAGTACCAGGTTGTTGCCCTTCAAAAAGCATTGCTGCCCAATCAAAAAGCAACTTTTCATTTCAATATTTCATACCAGTGGAAAGCGGTGAACGGTCATCAATCAGTTAATGCCATTGTTGAAAATGGTTCCTTTATGCGCATTAGCCGATACTATCCTCATTTTGGATATGTACTGGAAAATGAAATTGCAGATGAAGCCATCAGAAAAAAGTACAGACTGGGAGCCATGTCGGCTACCACAAGATTTGATGCACCAAAAACTGTCAATAATGATTTCATTATGCTTGACATGACTATCTCCACATCAGGCTATCAAACGGCCATTGGCGTAGGAGAGTTGACCAAAAGCTGGAAGCAACAAAACAGGAATTATTTTCAGTACAAAACCGATGATCCCATTCCGTTTAGATTTGCTGTATCCTCTGCTCAATACGCTGTAAAAAAACAAAACTACAAAGGCAAAAGTTTTGAGATCTATTATCATCCAACACATGCTGAAAATGTAGATCATCTCACGAATAACACACGGTTAACGATGGATTATTGCGAAACAAACTTTGGGCCCTATCCATTTAAAACCATCCGGTTTGCGGAAGTATCGGGCTTTACCGGTGGCTTTGCTGCTACAGCATATCCCGCAACCATTTTCATGACAGAAAACATGGTTTTTCACTCCAATATTAAAACAGATAAGCAACAGGACGTGATCAATGAATTAGCTGGGCATGAACTTTCACATTTGTGGTGGGGTAATAGTCAGATAAATCCTGATGACAGGGATGGATCGGCCATGCTTACTGAAACAATGGCCATGTACACTGAAATGATGTTGCTCAAAAAAATGTATGGCAAAGAAAAAATGTTGGATCGCATAAAAATGCACCTCGATATTTATTCCTACAGCAAAGGATTTTCAATAGAACAACCATTGTATAAGGTTCAGCCAGGAGCAACTCATATATCCTATTCAAAAGGGGCTGTGGTGATGTATCTTTTAAGTGAATTAATAGGTGAGCAAAAGGTAAATGAAGTACTCAAAAGTTTTATTGAGAAACATAAATTCCCGAATCCAAAACCTGCTTCAACAGATTTTTTAGATGAACTATACCAGTTAACAGACTCATCTCTTCATTCTAAAATAGATAGATTATTTACAACGATTGAGCCATTAAGTGTGGAATAGGAATATCCATAACTTTTTTCACCACAATAGGTCAAATCCTTGAGGTGGCTAGATGCAATGCGGAATTACAGGCTTACTCCATCAGGAACAGCAGAAGCATAAAATAGCGGAAGCCTTACACTTCCAGAACGAGCAGCAGACCATCCTGATGCAAAAGGAGGTTCCGCAAAAGAAGTGATTGCAGGAGGATTCCAAATGGAACAGAAGACAAGATATTAATAGACTTCAAAGAATATTTGGATAATGAATTAGCAGGCTGTTATCGTTCATCATGGTAAAGCGCGTAGTTGGGAGGATTGTAAATGATAATATAAGTTCTCAGAATTTGGGTTAAATTTCTGAGCGATAAATAAGAGAAAAAAACTGTAACAAAAGATGATAAGTTAGTTCTTATCTGATAAAACTAAAACAATGGAAAATAAAATAAAACTTTCAAGGATCGCGGGATTACTCTATTTGGTGGTGGTAGTCACAGGAATGTTCAGTCTGGCCTATGTTCCGAAACAATTGTTCTTATGGGACAATCCTTCCCAGACCTTCGAAAATATTCGGAATCATGAAACTATGTTCCGGTTAAGTATCGCAAGTAGCGTAGTCTGTTACATAGCCTTTATTTTCTTACCTGTTTCCCTATATTATTTATTGAGATCTGTTAATGATGTTATGGCAAAGATTATGGCTATACTAGCGATTCTAAGTGTTCCGATTTCTTTAATAAACTTGCAGTACAAGTATAGTATGTTATCGCTGATTGATAATTCAAAGATTCAGAATATGCAATCAGTCACAGAAGCTCATAGTCAAGTAATGGTTTACCTGAGCCAATATGATAATGGAATTCTGATTGCAACCATCTTCTGGGGCTTATGGCTGTTGCCTTTTGGATATCTGGTATATAAATCCGGGTTTCTCCCGAAATTACTAGGCATATTGTTAATATTTGGCTGTTTGGGGTACCTGATAAACTTCTTTGGTAACACCATATCAGAAAGTTATGGAACATTGGGAATAAAGCAATATTTAGGATTACTACCAGCAATCGGTGAAATAGGGACTTGTCTCTGGTTAATATTTATAGGAGCAAAAAAAGAAAAGTAAAATTGATATCATAGAAAAACAATTGGAAGATTTCAGAATAAACATCCGGATAAAGCTATCTGCGCTATGGACGGGCATCATGTTTTGTTATATTTATGGAGATTACTTTGAACTTTATGTCCCCAAGAAAGTAGAAGGACTTCTGAATGGTCAAAATATGCTGGACAGCCCAATGAAATTGTTAGTCACAACGCTGATATTGGCAATTCCCTCGCTGATGATTTTTCTGTCATTGGTTTTAAGACCGAAATTCACAAAATGGATGAATATTGCCGTAGGAATCGTTTTTACACTATTTACCCTGCTAGTAGGGCTATCCTCATTGACAGAATGGAGAGCTTTTTATGTCTTATTATCCTTTATTGAAAGTATATTGACAGCAACAACCGTTGTTATAGCATGGAGATGGCCTAAATCGAAAACAGCATAAACCTAAATACCGCTAAATTCAACAGTGTTATCATGTGGGTTACTAAGGATGTAGACCCTTTGTCGACATCTTTATTGTAGCATGTAGACACTTTGTATGGTAGTGGTATTTGGAAATAGCTGAGCAAGCAACTGATCTTTGTACTGTCCATTTTTTAGCAATAAATAAGCACTGTTTTTTATACAAGAAGGTTATGGAAACAAAAATGATGTATGACCCGCAACTATTATCTGCTCGCGATCTGGAGCTGCGGGCTCCTGATCTCTATGCCCTGTACTGCATCTACAAGGAAACAATGGATGATGACGCGGACGAAGATGAATGCGGGGATGAAGACGATTCCGTATTCATTTACCTGGATGGAGATGCCCACCTCAGTACCGAGCAATATCATACACTACTAAACGAATTTGGCCACTACACACCCCTGGCTGTAGACGGGAACTTGAATGTAGCAGGACGTTTTAGCAGTGATGCCCTGGTAAACGGCAACCTGTGTTGCGATACGTTTTATGGCGGAGATGGTATGACACAGGTAAAAGGTACTGTATTTGCCCGTCATCATGCAGTTTTTATGGCTGAAGACCATGAAGTACTCTGCCGGGCCGGATTGTTGAGCCTGGATACGCCATATGTATTTTCCTGGTTTTTTGATCTGTCAGGACTACAATTATCGGCACATACGGTTATTTTTCTGCTGTGTGACTACTCTGCTTATAAAAATATGAGACTTACCAATCCTCATTTCTTTTGGCAGGATGATATCTTTGTACTAAAACCTGAATTATGCTATGTGGTGGGATGCCGCTATTCTGATGCACCCTATTGGAATCTGGACACCATAGCCAAGCTTCAGCAGACGGGCCAATCATTGTTTATAGATGGTTTCGATATCAGCAGCCTGTCGCTTTGCCGGCAAGCTACACAACACGCGGGGCAAAAGCAATATGCCGAAGCCTTCACCTTGTACCAACAGGCATTAGCCATATCGCCCAATTATTATTTTGCGTGGCTTGAATCAGGGCGGATGCTTTTTCTCTCCGGTGCTTATGGACAGGCCATTAATTATTTTGAAAAGGCTTCAAATCTTTTCCCTGAAAAGCAGAAAGACCTCAACAACCGCGCAGCTGATTATATAGCCATGTCTTGTGTACGTTTGCGTCGATTGGACGAAGCGATTAGGTGGGCCACTTTCTCTATCGATAGCAGTAAAAACAATCGACTCGATACCAACCTGCTATATTTTGGCTATCGTATTCGTGCAGAGGCATACCTACTGCAAAATCAGTGGGATAAGGCAAAGGATGACCTGGAGCATGCTTTAAATATGTCTCCTACAAATGGCTCGGCTAACTGGCTGATGGGATTGGTCTATCATCACTTTGCCAATGCTAAAAAAGCAAATCTTTATCATCGTATCGCGCAAAAAACAAGTATAACTTTATCTGCTAGCTACGACACGCATACCGATGCCGATTTTTTCTATAAACAGTCAATAACGCTGGATTGGCCGGACTGGCCCCAATCAACAACCAATAGTTTTTAATTCAATCATTCACATTTATTAAAACCAAAAAACAATGAACAACAAAACACTTTCTATCGTATCCTACATTACAATTGTAGGCTGGATCATCGCTTATGTAACGGGCAAAGACAAAATGGACAGCCTGCTCAGGTACCATCTTAAGCAATCCCTCGGGCTGGCCATAGTATCCATCCTTTTTTCGGTAGCCCTTAATATACTGGCTATGATTGTACCGGCGCTGGGGATATTGGGCGTATTGAGCCTTGGTATCCTGGTATTGTGGGTGCTGGGCATTATCAACGCCGCCAACGGCGCTCAAAAGCCCACGCCGCTGGTAGGCAAAATGTTTGAAGATAAGTTTTCTTTTATTGATGCGCTATAGTAACATTTTGTAGATAAGAGGTAGCATCATGACCGAGATGGTAAAACCATAAAATGCTAAAATTTTAATCATGAAAACAGCAGCAGAAAACCTACAAGATATTTTTCCTAACCTGGAGCAAATGCTGCTCCGGCCTTTTCCCGAAAAGCAGGAACCTCACGATGAAGACGTCGCATTTCAAAACTTCGAAAAGTTCCAGGCGGATGCGCCCGACCGCCTGACGAAATTAATAGGTGACGAGTTTTTTGATGATGAATATTCTGACGAAGACGAGGAAGAAGAAATGGATATGGAAGAAATGGTAGAAAAGCGCCATAGAAGATCATTGAAATTATATGACGATTGCCTTTCGATGATTGAACAGGCATGGGGTCCTGGTAACCGGCTGAGCCGGAATGAGATCATTGAGATCAATGAATACAGGCATAACAAAAGTCAGCCGGACGATAAACAACATCCTTTTTATACGGCACCAGGCATACTGTTCAACGAAGACCGTGTTATATTAGGCGATTATGATTATGCGATGACCTGGTGGCCTAAAGCGGACCGGGTAGCCCTGCTCCATTATATCCAGGATTCCACCTCTGAAAGCGGCAGAACACTTGGGGCGGTGAGCATTTGCGTACTGCCGCTGCATACAACTTTTAAGCGACCTAACGATTATTGACGAGGAAGTTACTTATTCGCCAATCATATTATACAAGTAGCACTGTTTTTCGATAACTAAAACCTGGCCCTATGATCTGCCATTTGACAATAACAAATACATCAAACTCAATAAAAAGAATATGAAAAGAATCGGTTCATTCCTTATGTTAATCGGCCTGTTGGCCATTGTACTTAATTTTATCAATTATGTGCCGCGTGTGTTGATCTGGATCTATCAATGGGGCGAAGGTCCGGCATGGGCTATTAAAATTGCCCTGCTTATAGTGGGCCTTACGTTATATATAGTTGGTAGTAAAAAACAAGATGCCCCACAACGATGAAAAAAATACAAATATGAATCAACCGATCCAATGTATTATACAGCGACTGGAAGTCCATATCTATGAGGCGGACCAATCTGGAGACAGGTATGATTTTATTGATCCCGCATCTGAGTTATGCATGGAGTTAGCAGAGTTAGAAAATGCTGCTGAAGCTATTGAACCTCTATTCAGGCTCATCGAACGCAGTCCGGCAATTGATTATGGTGGCCCGGGGCCGCTGGGACAGTTCCTTGAAGCATTTGAAGGAGGCATGTACGAAGAACAACTACTGCAATCGCTGCGACGTAAACCTACGTTGTACACCATTAGCCTGCTTGATATACTGTTGCAGGACGGTAATGATCCCAGGCAGGCTCTTTACCTGGAAACTATGCAAACCATTGCTGTAAATGCAGATTTGGCCGAAGTTATTCAGCGTGAAGCAACAGATAATCTCAAGTACGTTATTGACAACCTGTATCCTTGGACTGACGAATTACAGGAACAATTGAGTGTTATTAAAAAATGGCTCGAGGAGACTACAGAGCCAGAGGAACAGCATGAGCTGTTTCCGACTGTGTCAACTGTGGAACATAATGGAATTGTTTTCAAAGTAATTACCCGGGATCAGGCTAAAATGTATATGCCCAATATCACTGACCTACCAGGCATTAGTGGGCAACTATACGAGGTATGGGACAATACGCGTTTTCCTGTTAGCCATAAAAATGCATATTTCCTGTTAGCTGAAGAAGATGTGCTAACTGATGAACTTGATCTGGATTTCAAAATTCCCGGCCGTGAGGATATAACTGTGCTGGGCTTTATTTTCACCGCTAACCTGAAGACTAAATCTTATATTTTGGCATATAATACGGACAAGTCACCGGCCCTTATAGTGCATGGAGATGTAAATTGTCCCTATATACACCTCTCCGGCAATAGACACTATATAGGAGGACATCTACGCACTGATCTGCTTTGGACAAAATACAATCATGGTGAATTGTACCTCAATGGCAGCATCGATGCCAGGGTAATACTTGCAGATGACATGCCGATATTTATTCGCCAGGTCTCCAATATAGTGGCCACTATAAGCATGATGGGCATGAACATTTACCTCAAAACAGGTGCCGATTGGTTACAACAGCCTGCGACCCACCAGATTGAAGAAATCTTCTTTCCCGAAGTATGTATTACCAATGACGAGGGGGAAATTGTGCTCAAAGAAGAAGGGAGAGGTAGTGCCGTCGAATACATCAAACAAAACAAGCCTCTACTGAAATGAACTGGAAATTGATATTACTTGTAACACTGCTATTAAGTTGTATACTACTATTTAATGCCTGTTATGGTACAAAGAAGAAACTTCTTTTTGAGAACCGGATACATCATTGGAAAGTGTACTTTGTTAAAAAGAGCCATTTTTCTGTAGGCACATACCATCATTTTGAAGTGTTCTATAAAAACACGCAGGTCGTATTGCCAAAAGAGATAACAGATGGCCGGCGTGAGGTAGGTGAATTTGTTGCCGCCACAGCTATTGACAATCGTAGTAGCCAGTTTGGAATGGTCATTATTACTTTTGAAGGTGATTTTGTAAAGGGAGATGGTGTGCCATATCGGGCATTCATTACGGTACATATCCGCCCGGGTGAGGGCGATGAACTTATTGTTACCAACCCCTGTACCTACGGAGAAGTTATCATTACATTCAGGCCATGAAAATATGTTTTTTTGTTTGGCTTGCTGCCATTGTCAATTGAAAGGAGATTTTGAAGATTGATATCTTTTGGATATATTGACTCGGAATGCAATATTTAACCTTAATTATGACCATAAGACAAGCTAGAAAGGAGGATATTGGACAAATTCAGTTCGTAAGGAATTCGGCCAAAGAAAACATGTTGCCAGATCCTGGACTTGTTACGGACCAGGATTGTGAGGAATATATTTTCAAAAAGGGAAAAGGTTGGGTTTGTGAAATTGATAATCAGATAGTAGGATTTTCGATTGTTGACTTGAAAGAGAATAACGTGTGGGCACTATTTGTCCATCCTGATTTTGACAAAAGGGGAATTGGCAGAAAGCTTCACGATATTATGCTGAACTGGTATTTTGCGTAAAGTTCCTTAAACCTGTGGCTTGGTACAGCACCAGGTACCAGAGCCGAAATTTTCTATCGAAAGTCAGGCTGGAATGATATAGGGTTGCATGGTGCAAAAGAAATAAAATTCGAAATGACCAGCGAAAACTGGAAAGCAAAAAGTATGTAATTAGTACTTTATCGAAACGCTTATTTCCTATTTTTTGGGGCTAGATGGTTAATCTTCCAAAGCTTATAATTTAGGGAATATAGAATCTTAAATGCTTTACAGGTTTGTTCTAAAAGAGTTTCAAAGTCGGTATCGACATGCCACTTTAAAACAAGTTGTCCCAAATCCATAGATGGTGGTTGCTGATAATTAGTCCCCTCCATTTTCTTAACCTGGTATCGCATAAAATTCCTCATGATTTGGAATACTGTGCTGGTTTTGTTTTCAAAATAGGGACGTTCCTTTGCGCTGATGTAGTCTGATCCTGTATATTCAAAATGACCTAAAGTTCTTAATTCGAGAAGATCAGACCAAAAATCGTCATTCATGTGACGTAAGTTATCGGCATGCATGATGTAACTTTCCAAATAGTATTCATTAGAATCTAAACCCCAATCAAAAGTAATATTCATTTTTTCGGATCTTAGTAATAGATTCTGGCCCATAAAATTTAGATGACATTTGGATGTGTCCCAGGTGTCTTTGAATTTGCCATATAAAAAGAAATTGTTGGCAATATCAATAAGCAATTCATTGCTTTGAAAAAAGATCCGATCTCTTCGGCATTGCTATAACTGTCAAATGAATTTAGAAGATCATAATGTTCTGTAAGTTGTTCCTCCCATTTTTCAAATTTACTCCGGTTTGTTTCTATTATTTTTTTTGTACTCATCATGTAGGTAATATTAGTATTAAAGTAATGAAAAGTTTTATAAAAAAGAACCCTGCATAAGTAATGAACATAGATTTACGTTATTACCATTTTCTGATTCTCCGTAAAGTGCCTAATCTTTTTAGTATATTGATATGCTAAAAGATAGTTGATATGAATTTATTTAGTTTTGCTGGACATTTTGGTACAGAAGCGGATTGCCGTATGTATTTCAAGGAACAGCGGGACAAGGCAGGAGTTAACTGTAAGCGTTGTGGATGTGATTCTCATTATTGGCTGTTAGGTAAATGGAGTTATGAATGCAAGAGTTGTCATTTTAGGACCTCATTGCGAAGCGGTACGATAATGG
>Ga0213829_1000667_pt1 | contig 29805 bp, 24 predicted proteins | sample MC6MC0896MG_FD_180665 | JGI IMG/M metagenome (GOLD analysis project Ga0213829, IMG submission 180665) | Enriched soil aggregate microbial communities from Iowa State University, Ames, United States - MC6-MC0896-MG | ecosystem: Environmental > Terrestrial > Soil > Unclassified | place: USA: Iowa...
AGGATTTTGCTCTGAACAGTCAGAAAGTTTACCAGGTAAACCACCACCGCTCATAACCGTTTTACGCTGCACCATTTCGCGAGCTTTTTTAGCTGCATGGCGTGCCTGTGCTGCTAAAATAACTTTTTGAACGATGATTTTTGCGTCTTGTGGGTTTTCTTCCAAATAAGCTTCCAACATATCTGCAACACCTTGCGATACCGGAGAAACCACTTCACGGTTTCCTAACTTTGATTTGGTTTGACCTTCAAACTGTGGTTCCATTACCTTAACAGAGATAATTGCTGTTAAGCCTTCACGGAAATCGTCACCCGAAATTTCGAATTTCAATTTTTCCAACAATCCTGAAGCATCAGCATACTTTTTCAAAGTACGGGTTAATCCCATACGGAAACCCTGTAAGTGAGTACCACCTTCGTGCGTATTGATATTGTTTACGTACGAATAAATATTTTCTGAATAACTGTCGTTGTAAATTAAGGCAACTTCTACAGGAATTTCGCCTTTTTCACTTTCCATATTAATTACATGGCTAATGATCGGTGTACGGTTTCCGTCTAAAAAACGAACATATTCACTTAATCCTTCGGTTGAATGAAAAACCTCATATTTTGCTTTTCCTTCTTCATCAACATCACGCAAATCTGTAAGTGTAATGGTAATTCCTTTGTTAAGGAACGACAATTCACGTAAACGCGCTGCCAATGTATCGTATGAATATTCTAAAGTATGCGTAAAAATAGTAGCATCGGGCTTAAAGGTAACTTTTGTTCCCGTAATGTTTGTTTCGCCAATTGGACGTGCAGGATACATTGCCTTACCACGCTCATATTCTTGCTCCCAAACTTTACCGTCGCGGTGTACTTCGGCACGTAAATGATCAGATAAAGCGTTTACACACGATACACCTACCCCGTGTAATCCACCAGAAACTTTGTAAGAATCTTTATCGAATTTACCACCTGCACCAATTTTTGTCATTACAACTTCCAACGCAGATACGCCTTCTTTTTTGTGCATATCTACCGGAATTCCACGACCGTTATCTTGAACCGAAACAGAATTATCTTGATTAATAATTACCTGAATAGAATCACAGTGACCCGCCAAAGCTTCGTCAATAGAGTTATCTACAACTTCGTAAACTAAATGGTGCAAACCGCGAACGCCTACATCGCCAATATACATTGACGGACGCATACGTACATGCTCCATTCCTTCTAGTGCCTGAATACTATCGGCAGAATACGAATTTTTCTTTATTTCTTCACTCATAATAATAGGTGTACTAATAATAAACTTAACTACAAATATACGAAATTTTAGCGAATTTCTTATATCTAATAGCATTTATTCTTTGTGTAGTTATGAACACTTAAACTATATAAAAATTGATTTATGGCTTGATTTTCACTAAATGGATAAATTTGATCTTTCTTAAATGATGCTGATATAAATTCAAAGTTATTAAGAGAAATTTCTTTTAAACACTTCAAAATCAACTAAATTTAATTCTTTTTGTCGGTTTTCATCTAATACGTAATATTCAAAAAACGGATTTACAGATTTTATACTGTTTCCTATTGAATGTTTTTTAGACAAAATACCAACGCCCCAATCTGTATCAACACAACATGAATTTACTGCTTCATTACATCGCCATTTTAAAAAAGCTTTCCATGTAGTACCGTTCCAATATTTATATGCCGGTGTGTTGTGGTAGTCGTAATTTTCTCTTGCATGCCATTCGGTAGGCGGATTACAATCATGCAAAACTACAAATCCGTCTTCGTGCAAATATTCAAATGCGTTAATTATATCTTTATCTGCTTGTTCTGCAAGATGCAATCCGTCAATAAAAATAACATTGAATTTTATATCTTTTGATAAAATTTCACCTGCTGATAATTTCTTAAAAAAATCATCGCTGGTCATTTTAAAATCTACAGGATTTGATTCGAATTCTACACCGGGATCTACACTGTATTTGGTATTTGCGTTGATTAAATCAAAATTATGTGCAGGATTACGAACACCGATTTCCAGATAGTTTGAAGGATTTGATTTTAAAGATAAAAGAAAATTTAAAATTTCTGTTCGTGTAGCCTTTTTTGAAATTTCACTATTGGTTTTGTTTTGCGTATCGATATAATACTGATCAGTATAAAACTTTCTTCCTTGTGCGTAAAATTTAATGGCTTTTATGTTTTTTAATATTTTTTTTATCATGATATTGGTAACAATAATCTCGGTGTTTTTAATGTAGATTTCTTGAGCAATTTTACGGAAATTAATCGAAATATTTAATTTAAATCGACTTAAATGTGAAGTTAAAAACTATTTAGTTGAGGAATTTTTAATGGATTTCAACTATTTTGTGCGAAATATTATTAAAGGTAACCTCTGCTCCCACTTCTTTATTTAATAAATGTTGAATTAAAGGTGCATGAACCGACACGCAGAAAACCTGCATATTTTTATAGATAACCGGCTGAATTGGAACACTTAAATAAAAAACAGCTTTATTTGTTTTAACGATTGATCCCAACACCACTTTTTCTACTGTTTTGTTTTCTGATAATTTTAAAGCAATTTGCTGCATATCTAACAACTCGACTAACTTGGCATTTAATTTTTCTTGTTCTAAATGCATCATAGCCAAACCTGTTTCATGTTTATCACCGGCAGAACTTTTGGCATCGTTCTGTGCATCGTGCGATAAAGACGAGATTTGATTTTGTATGGCTTCAATCTGATTGTTTAACGTATTTAAAACCAGTTGTTTTAATTCTTTTCTGTCCATAAAAAAATAAAAAGCCCTTTTCAGAGCTTTTTGTTTTACTGTTATTTATGCTTTTTTATTAAAAATCGAATTTATACATGGCACCGCCTAAAACCTGCAATCCTTGAACCTGATATTGGTTAAAACGTAAATAATTTTCGTTAGCTAAATTCATTCCTTTTACAAAAACAGTCCATTGTGCAGTTGGTCTGAAACCTACGGTTAGGTTCAAATCGTAATAATCGCCTAACTTCATATCATCTGGTCTTGGAAACGTATTTACTCCGCTGAATTCATAACGCTGACCAACGAATCCTAAATTAGCATCGGCAAACCACTGTTTCGTAAAGTTGTACAATACATTTACGTTGACTTTACCTTGTGGCAAATGAAAAACATTGTTGTAATATTCTGCGCTGTAATTGTTGTATTCTCCCGAAAGTGCAATTTTTGCTTTATCTGAAAAATCAAAATTCAATTCCCCGAACAAACTCAACGTATTTACTTTATCGTAAATTAAACCAAATGAATTTCCGTATTGATATCCTTGTTTATTTTGCAGATTAAGATCGTATGGATTAATTGTAAACATGGCTTTATCGTCTTCAACCTTATAGTTTGCACGAACGTTGTATGATAAATTATGATACAGTTTTCCTTTTAAACCTGCATAAAAATCGTAATTAGTTTTGGTTGGCTTCAACATTAAAGACGGAGCCACAAACGGATTTTCTTCTGCTAAATCCGCATATGAGTTTTGTTTAACTCCACCAACTGCACCGAAATAAGCCTGAACAATGTTTGGAACCAGATTGAAATTCGCCTTAACCATTGGATAAACAACCAACGAATTATCTTCAACGCCGTTTTCTTTTCCTAACACATATGTTAAACCTGCACCGACTTCTACCGAATAATTCGCGTCGAAAAACTTGATGCTTGGATTAACCGAAAGGTTTAAGTAATTATACTTATCTACCGCATTATCAAGACCATTTTTCGCAAATTGTGTATTTAAATAATCGGCTTCTAAATTAACGTGAACGGTATTATTTGGAAGTTCAATATTAAACTTCGGAGCGAAAATAAATCGACTTTCTTTACTGTCGAACTCGTCCCAGAAATATTTATAAGAAACATCGGCTTTTTCAAATGCACCAATGTAACTTTCGTAAGATCCCCCAATATGAACATCGTTGTATTTTTGCAATGGATCAACCAAATCAAAATTAAAGTTCGATACATAAAAATCTGCTGGAGTTCCGTACCAATTGTATTTCGATGTCATGGCACCAAACTGTGTATTCCACTGACCGTTTTCATTTCTCTGACCCAACGTAAAATCTAAATTCGATTTACTGAAGGAATCATCTAACTCTACTCCATCAATTCCTCCACCAGAAGAAATATGTTTCAAGAAACCGCCCACATACATATTGTTCGATCCTATTTTTTCTACAATACCCAATTCGCCGCGAATGGTATTAAAATTACCGTAGCCAAACAACGCATAATTGTTGTAGAAATTTGCCAGCGAATCATTGTCAACCTTTGCAGCCTCGCCTTTTGCGGGAGAAAAAGTTGATGCAACCGGAACCGAAAAAATCGTATATTTTACATCCTTCTTCTGATTGATGTCTTCATCTTCAATTAACGGATTATCGTTAATCTTAAAAGCATCGTTTAAAGTTGCCTGATATTCTGATGTTACGTTAACAACTTCTGTTCCTACCGTAGTGTTTTTCTTGTTTTTATCTTCTTGAGCATTTGCTTTATTTGCCAACAATGCCGCTAATATAGTGATACTGAATAAGTACTTTTTCATATGAAAATATGTATTTTTTTTTTGATCATATGGAATCGCTTTATCTTCATTGGTGTTTGTTTGCAACAAACAATTTGAAAATGGCGATTTCATAACAAATTATTTTACCGATGAATTACGTTTGGCCTCTTCTGATTTTATTTTTGCCAACTCTGTTTTAGCTTCTGTAACAACATCTGCAAATTCGGTTGCATTTGTAATTACGCTTTCTAAAATGTAAGTTGCCTGGTAACTGTCTTTTAACTGATAAAAGTTTTTAGCCAGTAAAACCAATCCTTTAGAATTGTAATACTTGTAAGCGGCGTATTCTTTCACCAATTTTTCTACCGTTTTGTTAGAAGCATCGTATTTTTTATCGGCATTTTTAAAATAAGCATCATAATACAATGCTTCGGCTTTTAACTCGCCTGTTCCAATGGTGTTTAATTGTTCGTACAGTTTACGAGCATTTGCCGTATCGTTGTTTTTAATTGCAACGCGCGCGCTGATTGCTGTAGCATCGGCTTTAATACGCTTGTCAACTTTAGAGTTTGCAGCTAAAATAGTGGCGTATTTTGCAGCGGTTGCGGTATCGCCTTCATCGTAAGCCGCTTTCATTAAGTTAGATTGCGCAAACAATTTGTTAGTATCGTTACTTGCATCGGCCTCTAACTGCGTTAAAACGCGTTTTGCATTTGCCTTATCTTTTTCGGTTAGATACATATTAGACAAACGAACCAAACTTTGCTCGGTATATTCAGATTTTCCTCGTTTAATTACGTTTTCGTAACTGCTTTTGGCATCGTTTACATTATTTTTTGCGTAATTAATTTCGGCAATATTAAAGTGTGCTTTTGTTGCGTGTAAACCGTTCGGATAATTCGCAATGTAATCTTTCAGACTTTTTAAAGCAGCATCGTTATTATTTTGTGCCATTTGATTTTCTGCCGAAGTATACACATCGTTTTCTAATTCGGCTGTAGAAATATCAACAAAATCCAAACCTTTTACCCAAGCAGCAAATTCGTTCGATCTGCCTGTATCCAAATACGCAATTCGGGCATTTTGAACAGCCTCAATAGCATCTTGCGATCCCGGATAATCGTTCACAACTTTCTTAAATCGTTCAATAGCCTTGTCTTCATCGCTCGCGTTAATGTACACAACTCCCTGACGCAGAATGGCTTTTGACGCCAAATTTGATTTAGGGTAATTCGTCAATAACTGATTGAATGTTTCAATTGCCTTGCTTGTTTGATTGCTGTTGGCATACGTGCTTCCCAATTCGTAGTAAGCATCATCTACCAAACTTGATGATTTATAGTTTGATATAAATTTCTGTAATTCCTCTATCTTGGTCGGATTTTTATCGACAAATCCATAAGAAACCGCCTTTTGAAACGCTGCATAATCTTTGTAAGACGAGTTGCTGTTTAATATGGAATTATACATTTCCATAGCCGGCCAATATTGTTTTGTCACAAAATAACCGTCTGCCAAACGAAGCGTAGCATCGGTTTTCTTGGCATCGTCTTTTACAACACTTAAATAGCTTTTAAAATGCGTATTTGCGTTGTTGTAATTCTTTAACTTGTACGCTGCGTAACCCAAATTGTATTCGGCACTTTTAAATTCCGGTGTATTTTGAGCTTGCGGCAATTGCTTAAACGTTGTAAATGTTTGATAAGCATCACTAAAACGGTTCAACGCATATTCGCTTTCGCCTCGCCAATACGTTGCACGCGCCACATATTTGTTATCCTGACGTTCGGCAATTGATTTATTGAACATTCCGTTTGCCAAACTGAATTTACCTTCGTTAAAATATTCTACACCGCGATAAAAAGTAACTTTTTGATAAGCCGCTTTGTTCAACGGTGTTCTGTTCGATTCTAAAACATCTAAAGCTGCCTGATAATTTTTGGTCGATATATATGAATCTACCAATAAATCGTTCAATTCTGCTTTGTAAGGCGTTTCCGGATATTTCACCAAGAAATCGGTTATAACTTCGGGAACACTTTTGTACGGATTTCCAATATCGTAACTTAATTTGGCATAATTTGCAAAGGCGTCTTCTTGAATTTTTGGAGAAAAATTCATTTCAGAAGCATTCTTAAAAGCGTTCAATGCCTGTGTTTTCTGACCTAATTTCAGATAACTTTCACCTAAATGATAATACGCGTTTTGAGCAACTGCATCGTTTCCGCCAATAATTTTATTGAATTCAGAAACAGCTTTGTCGTAATCTTTCTGCTGATAATAAGAATATCCCAACTGATAAAAATCTACGTTGCTTAACTTACCGCCTTTACCTTCGTAAGCCAATAAATACGGTAACGCTTTATCGTATTGTTTTAAATTGAAATAACTTTCACCGATTATTTTAGATAATTCTGATTTTTCTGCTTCGGTTGATTTTGGCATTTGTGCCAAACCTTCTTCTACAGCTTTATCGAAATTACCGCTCTTGAACTGCATATCGGCTTTGTAATAACCCATGCGTTCCTGATATTTTTCTACCGATTCTACATTTGCAAAATATTCGTTTGCCTGCGTATAATCGTTATTTGCGTATGAAATGTATCCTAAATAATATTTTGCTTGATTGCCGTAAGTTCCTTCTAAATCAACTTTTTCAAGATAGTTTTTTGCTTTGTTATTTTCTTTTTTGCTGAAATACGCATATCCTTTTTGGAAATTGATACGGTCCTTATCAGCCGGACTTAAAATATCTTCGTTGATTTTTTCGGCATAACGCAATGCCTGATCGTAATCGCCTTGAGAAAAATAGAAATTACTTACATCGATATACGCTTGTGCCTGTTTGCTGCTTGTAGGATAATCGTAAATAAACTGACTGATCTTTTGCTCGGCTCCAGGTTGACCCAATCGAATGGCACAATTTGCACTGTAATAAGCACTTTCTGCCTGAATTTCGTCGTTATTATTTTTTATTTTGGTTTTATCGAACAAAATCTGCGCTACCGCATACTGCTGTTCATTATAAAGATTTACGGCGTCGTAAAAATCTTTGTTTTCGTGGGTATAATGGTAAGATTGTTGTGCCTGCACAGACAAACCGCCCAACAGAAACGATAAATATAGAAAATGATTCGCTTTTCGCATTTCAACTATTTTTTTAAGTACCAAATATATTAAAAATAAATCCTATTTCCATAAAGGACAAACGGATTATTAATTGTTTAAGCGACTTATTTTATATTTATTGTAAATAAAAAAGCAACCCTAAAATTAGGGTTGCTTTGCTTTATGAAACCTTGCCAAAGTTTAAAACTTTGGCAAGGTTGTTAAGTTACTTTTTAACCAACTTTTTAACTACTAAACCTGCGTTTGTTTGTATATGCAGCATATACGTACCGCTTGCTAAATTTTCTACGTTTAATTGTATTTCTGTTTGGTTACTAAATATTTGAGTACTTAGCTGTTTACCAGAAATATCATAAATAGCAATTTGTTGCACCTGCATATTTTCTTTATTGTTAACATTAACCATATTTACTGCCGGGTTTGGGAATAAATTAAATTTATCGGAAAGATATTCATTAGTATTTAATTTAGGCAAGGTGTTCACTGCGGATATAGTTAGATTATCAAATCTAATTCGGTAATAATCTTCACTATTATCATACCCTCTTATCTTAAAACTTATTAAATCTAGGGTATGCGCTTCTATAACTCCAATGCTAATACTTGATTTTGCTATGTAATTTATATCAGGATATTCATGATAAAGATCTCCTCCGGAATAATAATCTAAATATACAATTGCTTTAGACCATTTATTAATAGGTAAGTTTAACTTTCCTGCAATCCCTGCTGCTGAAACCTCATTAGTATATCCGTTGATATTTTTTTGAGAAATTAGGCATCCATCTTTGGCATTTGATATCTCTTCAAAGATTTTATCTTTATTAGTTGATTTTCTCTCAATAAAAAAAGAATATTCATATTTTAAAATATTATTAAGCGAATCTCTTAATTTCCAAATATTGTTTATACCATGTTTCCATATTTTTCTTTCTGCATAAAGTGGGTCATATCCTTTTTTTAAACTTGATTGGATGATTAAAACATTACCTCTGCCGTTTTCGGCTACTATACTAAAATCAAGATTACTTATTAAACCATGTCCTTGTCCTAAAGTATACCAACCTCCTTTACCAGCTGTCTTTCCTGTAAGATCACTACCTACACTTCCTATAGCAAGATTGTCAAAATTTTCGCTCCACAAAACTTGTGCTTGTATAGTATTTAAAATAAAAAGCAATACAACTGTTATAAAAGTAGTTTTTTTCATAATTTATTTATTTTAAGTTAATATTATGTAAATATAGCAAATAATTTAATATATCATTAATATTTATTTAACAAAAAAGCAACCATAAATTTTGGTTGCTTTTTATATTTTGGTTCTCTACTTCCTTAGAAGTGAAAATAGTTGTAAGAATTATTTTCTTGACTGTACTTTTTTAGCTTTCTGAATAATTGATTTAGCGTTTAAGCCGTATTTTTCCATTAAAGCTTCTGGTGTTCCAGATTCTCCAAAAACATCGTTTACTGCTACAAATTCTTGTGGAGCCGGTTTGTTTAACGCCAATACCCCTGAAATGCTTTCGCCTAAACCACCTAAATAGTTGTGTTCTTCAGCAGTTACGATACAACCCGTTTTAGCAACCGATTTTAAAATGGTTTCTTCATCTAACGGTTTAATGGTGTGTACGTTGATAACCTCAGCAGAAATTCCTTCTTTTTCTAATTCTTCGGCAGCCTGCAATGCTTCCCAAACCAAATGACCTGTTGCTACAATGGTAACATCGGTTCCTTCTGAAAGTACTACGGCTTTACCGATTTCAAACGGTAGATCTTCCGGAATAAAATTAGGCACTACAGGGCGACCAAAACGCAAGTAAACCGGACCGTTATGATCTGCAATTGCCAAAGTAGCTGCTTTGGTCTGGTTGTAATCGCAGGTATTGATTACTGTCATTCCCGGTAACATTTTCATTAAACCGATGTCTTCTAAAATTTGATGTGTTGCACCATCTTCACCCAAGGTTAATCCGGCGTGCGATGCACAAATTTTCACGTTTTTTTCTGAATAGGCAACCGACTGACGAATTTGATCATACACTCGACCTGTTGAAAAGTTGGCAAATGTTCCTGTAAACGGAATTTTTCCGCCAATAGTCATTCCAGCAGCCAAACCAATCATGTTGGCTTCGGCAATTCCTACCTGAAAAAAACGTTCTGGATGATTCTTTTTAAAATCGTCCATTTTTAATGATCCAATTAAATCGGCACACAACGCCACAACGTTTTCGTTCTTCTGACCTAATTCTGTTAATCCTGCTCCGAAACCAGAGCGTGTATCTTTACTACCTAAATTTGTGTATTTTTTCATTAATCTAAATTCTTTATAAATTCTAAAAGTAATTTTTGATCTTTTTGTGATAATGAACTTCTTAATTTTTCTATTTCCAAATAGCTTTTTCGCATGCTGTTTATCGTTTCAAAATAACCTACGTTTCCGCCGTTATTATAAAGGTATAAATCGCAAATTTGTCCGGTTAAATTGTGAACGTGGGTACTTAAACTTTTATTTTGGAAGTTTGGAATTTTACTTTTTAAATTATCACAATAATCTGGTGCGTATTCTTTAATTTTTTCGTTGTCTTTTACATCGATATCATAAGCTAAAACAATTTCATCGATTGTTTCATTTTTATAATCAGACTGGTATTTTGTGTAATAATCGTAGTCTTCTGCGTAAGCTGCCGTATCAGCAACTGCATAAGCTTCAGCTACGTCTGTTGCAGCATAATCTACCGCTTGGTTAGGAACAAAACTCTTTATTTTTTCGTTTTGTGATTTAAAGAACTTATCTAATTCTTTCTTTTGATCTGCAGTAATCATTTTTGCAGATTTTAAGTTTTTCACCAACGATTTTGATTCCTTTTTGTAAAATGAAGCAATTTGATCACGACCTACTGCATCTTCGCCTCCACCATATTCTTTTGTATTGTACAAAGCTGTTGTGGTTACCGAATAAATTGGCGAAATGTACGTGTAGAAGCTATAATCTTGCAATTCGCTGCCATCGTAATTATACGTGTACAACGGATCGTTGTAAATATTGCTATAATCGCCGTAAGCTGCATCAACTGCTACTGCTGCCGAATCTACTGCATAATCTGTGTAAGATTCTGCTTCAGCACTATTCTGGTATTCTTCAATATCTGCTGAAAGTTTATCACTGTCGATATCTAACTTTAAACTTACATTTTGGCTTGATTTGTAAACCAGCTTGTAAGAATTTTCGCTGTTATATTCTACCGATACAATTAATCCTTTTAATTTTGAATCCGGAAAAATAGATTCTGCATTATTGATCTTATTGCTTTCATCGATACAAAAACAATAATCGTAACTTTCTTTATTGTTGATATCTCTTAAAATAGCATAATACTGACAGTTTGTTCCGCCAATTGTTCCTTTACGGTCTAATTTTGTAACTGACTGCCCTTCGTTCAAAATTTTAAAAGCACCATACGCTGTATAGTTTACACTTTTTGAAATTCCACTAACGGTTAAAGGAACCATCCAGTTTTTAGAAACAAAATAATTAGATTCGCTACCTCCATAACTTGCTGCAGCTGTATCGTTATAATAGAAAGACAACAAACTTTCTTTATTGTTTTTATCTAAATAATGATCGTAATTGATGTTTGAGTAATCTTCGATACTGTCAGGTGAATCTGACGATTCGATTTTATAACTCAATTTTTTGGTAAATTCTACCGATTTATTGTTTTGTGCAAAACCTGCAAATGCGGTTAAACTTACTGCTAAACAAACAATTTTTTTCATAGGGTTTCTCTCTTTTTCTATTAATAGTCTTCTAAAGTAACAATGTTTTGATTTAAAGCACTTTCTAACTGATCGTTGTTTGGTGCTTTACCATGCCAAGCATGTGTATTCATCATGAAATCTACACCGTTGCCCATTTCGGTGTGTAATAATATCATTACCGGTTTTTTGTTGCCCGTTTTTTGTTTTGCTTCTTGTAAACCATTGATTACAGCTTCTAAATCGTTACCTTTTTCAATGTTTAAAACATCCCATCCAAAAGCTTCAAATTTAGCCTGTAAACTTCCCATGTCTAAAACCTCATTGGTAGTTCCATCGATCTGTTTTCCGTTTAAATCAACTGTAGCAATAAGATTATCAATTTTATTGGCAGCGGCGTACATTAATGCTTCCCAGTTTTGACCTTCTTGCAATTCACCATCGCCCATAAGAACATAAACCAGATTAGCATCGTTATTTAATTTTTTTGCCTGCGCTGCACCAATTCCTACAGATAAACCTTGCCCTAATGAACCTGACGCCATGCGGATTCCCGGTAAATGACTGTGTGTTGTTGGGTGACCTTGTAAACGAGAATCGATTTTTCTGAAAGTAGCCAATTCGCTTACAGGAAAGTATCCGCTACGAGCCAAAACGCTATAGAAAACCGGAGAGATATGTCCGTTTGATAAAAAGAAGATATCCTCGTCTTTTCCGTCCATATCAAAGCCTTCTTTTCTGTTCATAATAACTTGATACAGTGCAACGAAATATTCTGCACAGCCTAAAGATCCGCCCGGATGACCAGAATTTACGGCATGTACCATACGTAAAACATCTCTTCTAACTTGTGTTACCAAGTCTTGTAATTGTTGTGTGTTAGGTTTCATTTATAAATACATAAAATTTACAGTACACAAAGATAGTTTTTTTAAAAGATTGCACATACAAACTTAATGTTTTTGTTTATTAACAAATTACATTGATATTAGTACCTTTGCAAAATGGAAAGTTTAAAATTATACTGGAAAAACTATATTAGCGCTTACCAAGGTTTATCGCAGGCTACATGGCTGTTGGCGCTTGTAATGTTTATTAACCAAAGTGGTTCAATGGTACTGCCTTTTTTAGGCGTTTACATGACCACGGTTTTAGATTTTTCTTTAAAAAATGCCGGTATTGTTTTAAGTACTTTTGGTGTTGGATCTATTTTAGGATCGCTTGTTGGCGGCTGGCTTACAGATAAATTTGGGTCGTTTAAAATACAGGTTAGCAGCTTGTTTTTAAGTATTCCTTTTTATTTGATACTGCCTTTCTTTAAAAGTTTTGAAACGCTTTGTTTATCGATCTTTTTCTTAAGTTTTATCAAGGAATTGTTTCGACCGGCAAACAGTGCATCGGTTTCGTATTACGCTAAACCCGAAAATATTACCCGAGCTTTTTCGTTGAACCGAATGGCATTAAATCTAGGTTATTCTATTGGTCCCGCAATTGGTGGATTTTTAGCTGCGGTTTCGTATAACTTTTTATTTTACACCAATGCCGTAATGTCGTTTTTGGCAGGAACGCTTTTTATTATCTATTTTAAAAACAGAAAAGGCAATACGCCCGAAAAAGTAATTGCCGATAAAGCAGAACAGATCATTAAAACAAAATCTGCGTATGCCGATCGCAAATTTATATTCTTCAGTATATTCATTGCCATTTACGCTTTTTGCTTTTTCCAGATATTAAACACCCTGCCGCTATTCTACAAAAATGTGGCTTTGATGGACGAAAAAGAAGTCGGTTTACTAATGGCATTCAACGGAATTGTCGTTTTTATTTTAGAAATGGCGCTGGTTCATTATGCCGAGAAAAAATTCACATTAACCGCTAACATGATTATTGGAAGTTTGTTTTGCGGTGCCGCGTTTTTAGTGTTGTTACCATCGCATTTAATCGTGGTTTTATACTTATCTATTTTCTTAATATCGATTTCCGAAATATTAATTATGCCGTTTGCATCAACCGTAGCTGTTAACCGATCAGGACCATCCAATCGCGGATCGTACATGGGTTTAAACGGAATGTCGTTTTCGTTAGCTTTTGTAACATCGCCTTTAATTGGAACTTTTATTGCTCAAAATTACGGGTTTACCAACCTTTGGATTTTTAACTGCATAATGATTTTAGTTGCAACCGTTGGGTTTTATTTTGTAATGAAAAAAATGTAGTTTATGACTGTTTTTAGAACCGAAAATTTAAGCATTGGCTACAAAGATAAAATGCTGTTCAGCAATTTGAATTTCGAAATTAAAACCGGAATTCTTACCTCGTTATTGGGAAGCAACGGAATTGGAAAATCGACTTTATTAAAAACAATTTCGGGTTTGTTGGATAAAAAATCGGGTGCTGTTTTTATTGATGATAAAAATACCGATACTTTTTCTATTGCCGAATTTGCCAAAATGGTAAGTGTGGTGCTAACGCATGAAAACGTAAATAAAGATCTTACGGTTTATGAATTGGCTAAATTAGGCAGACAGCCTTATACCAATTGGTTAGATAAATTAACCGAAGCCGATGAAATTCTTATAAACAATACGTTAGAAGATTGTGAAATAAGCAGTTTAATAGACAGGAAATTATCGCAGTTAAGTGACGGACAATTACAGCGAACCTTCATAGCGCGTGCAGTTGTACAAGATACTCCGTTTATATTTTTAGACGAACCTTCTACGCATTTAGATTTGTATCATAAAGTAAAGCTTTTTAAACTGCTTAAAAAACTGTGCACTGTTAACAACAAATGTATTTTATTTTCTACCCACGATTTAGATTTGGCGTTACAGTTAAGCAATGAAATTATGTTGTTGAAAGATGATCAATTTTATCACGACACCACAACCAACTTAATTAACGAAGGAATCTTTGATCGTTTTTTTGATACAGATGATATTGTGTTTGATAAAGAACGAAAACAGTTTTTGATTAAAAATTAATATCAACAAACAATTATTTATGAAAAATTTACTCTATATAATTATAATTACATTTTCTATAAATTCACAATGTAAAGCTCAGGAACAATCTTTCACACATAGAAGCAATTTTGCAAATCAAGGTGAACAAGAAGATTATTGGGCTGAAAAATTGTTTTATGAACAATATAAAAAAAATATATACAAAAAGTTTGAAGGCGAAATTATTGAAATAGATAAAAATAATATCAAATTTAAAAATAAAATCTTAAGTGGTTATTTCTCAAAAGAATATAAACTCATTTTTACAAGTGGGCTTTTTTACCCTCAATTATTATCAGGTGATGAAGTGATTCCAAGAAAAAATGAAGAAGAACTTAGCAAGATGTCGAATACTGAACTTTTCAGATATCACATGACACAAAATGACACTCTCTCAATTGGTGAATTTGAAGAACTGGAGTTTCTTAGCAAACTACCAACTATAAAACGTTTTAGATTTTGGGAATACAGAAATTGGTCAAATCCACAGGTTTATTTTATAGAACTTACAAATGAAAATGCAGACAAAACAACTGATTTAGAAGAATTCATCAAGGGATCTACACTAACATTTGTTAAAAATGGCTGGATTATTTTATAAAATCAGACAAATATATGTTACCTCATAAAATAAAATTACAAACTACTATTATGCTTTTTATTTAAAGAAACATTCTGCATTGTCCATTTAATTTTTTCTTGAAACGGGTGTTTTCTCACAGGACAATCGGTTTTACTGCAGATGTTACAAGAGTATTCTTTACAGGCATCTAAATGCACAAAAAGTTCAATTCGGTCTCCAAAGTGATTTTTTACGGCATCTTCCAAAGCATCAACTTCTTTATGACCTTCTTCAATATTAAAATACCAAGGTACCGTCATGTGGCAATCAAAATGCAGCGTACTTCCGTATTTAATGATTCTTAAATTATGCAGATCGATCCAATTTTCGCGACGTTCTTCACTTAAATAATCAACTACTTCTTTTAGCAGCAATTCATCGGTTTCATCCATAATCCCCGAGATAGATTCGCGAACAATCTTGTATCCTGTGTAAATAATAAATCCCGCAAAAATTAAAGCAGTAATACTATCAATCCAAGAAATTTTGGTAAAATATAAAATAATCAATCCAATGATGATTCCAATTGTAGAATAGGTGTCGGTTTGTAAATGTTTGCCACTAGCAATCAATGCAAGCGAATTGTTCTTTTTACCTTTTTTAATAGCATAAAAACCTAATACATAATTTATTACGGCAGTTAACGATACCAGAATCAAACCTAAATCGAGTTTTTCAATTGTTTTTGGATTTTGCAGTTCGCTAACAGCTTCGTAAATAATTACAACTCCGGCAATCGTTATCAATGCACCTTCAATAGAAGCCGAAATAAACTCGACCTTTCCATGACCATACGGATGATTATGATCTTTTGGCAACGACGATAAATACAGGCTATATAAACCAATTAAGCCGGCAATTACGTTAATGGTACTCTCTAAAGCATCGGTTAAAATGGCTACCGAATTGGTTTGATACCACGCGTATAACTTCACTAAAAACAGAATGATACCGACTATTGCAATAATCCGTTGGAATTTAAAGTTTTCGTTTGCTTGTGATATCATTATAATTTGCCTTGAATAAAATTTACAATTTCTTATTTTTTTCTAGCAGCTACGTAAATTACACCTAAAGAAATGTAGGTATCAAACATATTCTTTTTATACGTAATATTTTCTGTCTGAGTTTCTTTTGTATAAAGATTTGTGAATGTTTTATCGTAAGTAAAATCAGTTTTAAAATAAGAAGCGTTAACACTTAAATCTACCCAAAAACGCTTTGTTAACTTGTAACCTGCAGAAACAGATGGAACAACGGTAAAAAAAGTTTCATATACCCCTCCCGAATATATTACACTGTATGCATTATTTGTATTTTTTTCTTTAAGTTGAATTTCACCCCGATTTAGATCTACAGTTGTGCCACCAAATGCTAATTTGGGATATAAATACATTTTATCAGTTTCTAATCTGTAAACTATTCCAAAAGTTACTACTGGATCATGCAGACTATACGATGGAGCACTTGTATTTACAAAATAATTTTCGCTGTACTGATTGTTAGCAAATTGTTTAAAACTTTCTTCTGTTTTGGTATTATCTTTTAAAGTTGTAAATTTTAAATTTAGCTCAACTCCCAACTGTTTTCTTATAAAAAACAAAGCTGATATTGAAGGTATCATTTGTGGCTTATCATTATAATCAATTAAATAATCGGTTTCTCTATTCTGATTCATATTATTAAATGGAATATTTAAACCATACGAAGCTTTAAATAAAAGTTTTGATTTATAAGCAGATCCTTCCTCTTGACTATATATCCTATTACTTAAAACAATCGTAAACAATAAACATATAAGAATATTTATATTTTTCATCTTAAATTAAATTTACTGTTGTTATTAATTCTACAGGTTGTTTGTTTTCAAACGTAATTACAACTTTAAACTGATGCTGAACGTTAGTTTCTAATGGTTGAATCATTAATAGAAGATCAAAATATTCTGTTTCTTTTAACAGATAGTCAAAATCGTAATTTAAACCTTTAATAACTTCATTAACATCTAAATACTTTTTCTGTGTTTTAAAATACTCTGTTATTTCGCTATTTGCAGGTTTATCAGCATTAAAATCATTTAACGTAATTATTTTTATTGATTCAACTTTATCTGTATGATCATAAGTTACTTCGGGATCGCATTCACAAGACATGGCATAGGCCGATGAAGAAAACAAAGGTTGGTTAATTTGTTTTTTAAGAAATGCTAAACTCTGTCTGTTTACTTGCAAACGTATTCCATACGCTTTTTTATTTATACTCGCTGATGTAGTTTCTAAAGGCTCACTTCCACTATTATCAATGTTTTTGAGTGAAAATCCAGAATTTGTATAAAATTTTTCTTCGGTAATAGTATCGCAATTACAGCAAGCGTAGAAAACATCTAAAAGTGGCAATGCCAAAATAATTAGTAATACAATATATTTTCTTTTCATTGTGATTTCTTTTAAGTTATAATTACCAAATATACTATTTACAACGTAATTTTCAACACTTCGCCAACACTCATTCCTTCTAACTTCCAATCACCAATACGAATGCGGATTAATCGTAAAGTTGGAAAACCAACGGCAGCGGTCATTTTGCGAACTTGTCGGAATTTTCCTTGTGTCAATGTAATAGTCAACCAACTTGTAGGGCCGTGTCGATCGCTGCGAATGCGGTAACCTTCGCCCACATAATCGGGTTTTTCAATAATTGCAGCAAAACATTCTTTGGTAGTTAATCGTTCGCCATGGACTCCTATTTCAACTCCGTTTTTAAGTTTTTCTATTGCTTCTTCGGTAACAATTCCATCAACCTGAACCACGTACTGCTTTTCGTAATGGGCACTGCGAATTTCTTCGCTGATTTTACCATCGGTTGTTAACATCAGTAAACCTTCCGAGTTTTCATCTAACCTACCAATCGCCATTGTTCCCTCGGGAAAATTATAAAATTCGCCCAATTTTTTTTTGTTTCGTTTTTGTTCGTAAATAAACTGCGAAATATAACCCGCAGGTTTGTACAACAGAAAATGTTGGTGCATGATTAATGGTTATAGATTGAAGGAAATATTTTTCCAGGATTCATGATGTTTTTAGGATCGAATATTTTTTTGATCTGATACATTAAATTCAGTTCGATATCACTAAAGACAATCGGCATAAATTCTTTTTGAACTAAACCGATTCCGTGCTCGCCAGAAATGGTTCCGTTTAACGATTTTGTCAACTCAAAGATTTCTTTCACACCTTTTGGAACTTCGTTTTTCCAAGCATCTTCGGTCATATCTAATTTTACGATATTTACGTGTAAATTTCCGTCGCCTGCATGACCATAACAAATACTTTTAAAACCGTATTTTTCGCCAATTGCTTTAATTCCAATCAATAATTTAGGCAATTCATAACGAGGCACAACGGTATCTTCTTCCTTATAAACTGTATTTTGTTTAACAGCTTCGGCAACATTTCTACGTAATTTCCACAAAGCATTTTTCTGTTCAACCGTATCAGCAAAAAGAACTTCATCAATATGAAACTGTTCAACAACTGTCAAGATTTTCTCTGCTTCGTTCATTAAAATTTCCGGATAATTTCCATCGACCTCAATCAGCAAATGTGCTTCAATTTCAGGTTTTAAATTCAAATCGGGAACATCGGTAAACTTCATCGTCCAATCAATCGCATCGCGTTCCATAAATTCCAACGCACTTGGTACAATTCCTGCCTTAAAAATAGCCGAAACAGCTGCTGCAGCTTCTTCCATCTTAAAAAACGGAACCAATAACAATACATTATGCGGAACGGCAGCAACTAATTTCAGCACAATTTTAGTAACAACACCTAATGTACCTTCGCTGCCAACCATTAACTGCGTTAGGTTATATCCTGTAGAATTTTTCAAGGTATTTGCAGCCGTGTTTATAATGTCACCATTTGGCAAAACAACTTCTAAATTAAGCACGTAATCTTTGGTAACACCGTATTTTACCGCACGTGCTCCGCCACTATTTTCGGCAATATTTCCGCCAATAAAACAACTGCCTTTACTGCTTGGATCAACCGGATATAGCAATCCTTTTTCGGCAACGGTATTTTGCAAAACCTCTGTAATTACTCCAGGTTGAGTTATAACCTGTAAATTTTGTTCGTCGATTTTTTCTATCTTATTCAGACGTTCCATCGAAAGTCCGATTCCCTTATGAACTGCCAAAATGCCGCCGCTTAAACCTGTGCGAGCACCAATAGGAACAACCGGAATAGCATGTTCAAAAGCAACTTTCATTATAGCGCTAACTTCTTGGGTTGATGCCGGTTTTACAACAATTGAAGGCGGAAAAACCAAATCTTCTGTATGATCTTTTCCGTATTCATTCAAGGTTTCATCATCGGTAAAAACGTATGATGCCCCTACAACTTCGACCAATTTATTTTTTATATCAACAGTAATCATCGAAAATATAATTTAAATTTTTTTATTCAATACTTCCAAAATAACGAATTTCATTGAACCTAATTTTGTTATTTTTAACGAAATATTCTGCTCCATAAATTTCTGTATTCTTTATTACAATCATTTCATTTCCATATTCGTCAATGTAAGGTTCAACAATTTCTTTGTCAGAAAATAATTCCAAAATATTATTACTTTTCTTTTTTAAAAATGAATTAATATCGCCATAAAAAACAATTAAATATTCTTTACTATTTATGTATGCTCTATAATTATTTTCTAAATGATTCAAGAAAGAATTTTCTCTAACTTTAGGAAAGACTTTAATTATGAAATCATTTTCTTCATTTTTCAATATTGAAATAATTAACATTTTCTTTTTACTAATTTTCCAATTTTTGAAATCTTCTTTACTTTCAAAATCTCTTAAAATATCCTCAATAATATCATTTTTAAATTTATGAGTAGATTTCAATTCAATAACTTCTTTAGTTATATCAACTTGTGAATAACAACTATTTGTACATATAACTATAAACAATAATCTTAATAATTTACTCAACATCTTTATATTTAACTTTCTGCATATTCGGAAGGAAATAAGCAATAACGCCGATCAGCGGTAAAAACGAACAAATGTGGTAAATGTATTGGATAGAAGTTGCATCTGCCCAAAGTCCTAAAACGGCTGATCCTACTCCGCCCATTCCGAAGGCAAAACCGTAAAATAAGCCCGAAACCATGCCTAATTTCTTTGGCAATAATTCTTGTGCATACACTAAAATCGATGGAAATGCCGATGAAATGATCAAGCCAATAATTACAATTAAAATTCCTGTTAACTGTAAATCTACATAAGGCAATGCCAATGTAAACGGAGCTGCACCTAATACCGAAAACCAGATCACATATTTACGACCAAAACGATCGCCAAAAATTCCGCCTAACAAGGTTCCTACAGCAACTGAAATCAAGAAATAAAACAAATAAACCTGTGCCTGTACTTCGTTTAAACCAAATTTATCCATAGTGTAAAACTGAAAATAACTGGTAATGCTTGCTACGTAAAAATATTTAGAGAAGATTAAAACCAATAAAATGGTAATTGCCGAGTTTACTTTAAAAGCAGATAAATCGGGCACCTGAATTACTTTTTTAGTTGATCTTGAAGCGATTTTTAATTTATCGTTGTACCATTTGGCAATGTATCCTAAAACGATTTGCGCCAAAATTGCAAAACCTAAAAACCACAAAATATATAATTGTCCGTTTGGCAAAACGATCCACGCAATTAATAACGGAGCTAGAGCCGTTCCAGTATTTCCGCCAATTTGAAAGACCGATTGTGCAAAACTCCGTCTTCCGTTTGATGCCATAAAAGCTACACGAGATGATTCTGGATGAAAGATTGATGAGCCAATTCCAACCAAAACAACCGCTACTAAAATCAATTCGTAATTTGGTGCGTAAGCCAGCAAAGTAATTCCTGCCATGGTAAACAACATACCAAAAATCTGCGAATACGGCTTTGGATTTTTATCGGTATAAGCCCCAACAACCGGTTGAAATATCGATGCTGCCAACTGGTAACAAAGCGTAATCATACCAACCTGTGCAAAAGTTAGATGGTATTTGGCTTCTAATTTCGGATAAATTGCAGGGATAACCGCTTGCAGTAAATCGTTCAACAAATGGGCAACGCTTATGGCAATCAATATTGCGTAAACGGGTTTTTGCGCATCTGTATTTTTTATTGTAGACATTTTTTATAGATTGAAACAACAAATTTACTTAAACCACCCCAATACAACTTAAATTTTAAAACGATTTTTAGAACAATTTTGTAAGTTTGTTGAAACGATTCATTATGCCGAACGAAAAGCTTCCGAATAAAAAATCTTTACATGAAATTGAAGGAATTTCGCAACCCGATCATGTGAATCAGGATTCCATTCGAACGATTCAGAATTTCAGAAGAAAGTCGTTAAATATTGATTTGCTAATCGAAAAACTACTACAAGGCGATATTCCGTGGTTAAGTAAAGCGATCACTATTATAGAAAGTACCAATCCCACACACAAAGAACAAGCACATAAAATTATACAAACGTGTTTGCCACATGCAAATAAATCGGTTAGAATTGGAATAACCGGAGTTCCCGGCGTTGGAAAAAGTACCTTTATTGAAGCTTTTGGAATGTATCTTACATCAATCGGAAAAAAAGTAGCAGTCTTGGCAGTCGATCCCAGCAGTACTATTAGCAAAGGAAGTATTTTGGGCGATAAAACCCGAATGGAAGATTTGGTTAAAAATGTGAATGCGTTTATACGTCCGTCGGCATCGGGCGAAAGTTTAGGTGGTGTTTCCCGAAAAACCCGTGAAAGTATTATTTTGTGTGAAGCCTGTGGATTTGATACTATTTTGATTGAAACGGTTGGGGTCGGACAAAGTGAAACAGCAGTTCACAGCATGACCGATTTCTTTTTATTGTTGAATTTAGCCGGAGCTGGTGACGAATTACAAGGAATTAAGCGAGGAATTATGGAAATGGCAGATTCTGTAATCATCAATAAAGCCGATGGAGATAATTTGAAACATGCCAATAATGCCAAATTAGATATTAATCGTGCGTTGCATTTATTTCCTTTGAAAGATTCTAAATGGCAACCTAAAGTTTTATTAGCAAGTGCCTTTTACAATCAAGGAATTGAAGATGTTTGGCAGCTTTTAGAAAAGTATTTTTCACTAACTAAAGAAAATGGCTATTTTGAAACCAACCGAAAAAATCAAAATGCCTATTGGTTAAAAGAAACGATTAATGAGCAATTACTTTCAAATTTTTATCAAAACCAAACCATATACGATCAACTACAAAATGCAGAAAATGCTGTACAGAATAACGAGAAATCTCCATTTACAGCCGCAAATGAGTTGTTGGAATTGTATGGAAAGATAGTTAGTTCTATATAAAAATCCCGAAGTGAAAACCTCGGGATTTTTCGTTCAATAAATTAAGTGTTTTTAAAATTTATAAAAACCGTTGGTTCCTATACCGCCGATGAATTCCTTAACAATACTTCCGTCTTCTTTGTAAATAACAATTTTAGAATTATCAGTAAAACCATTCGCATCCGAAGTAAAAATAGTTCCGTTGATTACATTAAAACCATATAAAACAGAATATTCATCACCTGCAACAACATCAAATAATTTTGTACTTGCCGATGCTAACGAATTATTCATTTTGTAAATACCTGTACCAGCTGTATAGTAAATGTTTGATCCGTCATTTACAATGTTTCGACTATTTGCTTGAGTAAGTTCTTTTGTAGATGAAATAGCGGTGTTGCTTACAATTGAAATACTGCTTGAAGCATCTGTACTTCCTAAAACATAAACAAATTGTCCGTTTGTAGTAATACCGTTTATTGCGCTTTCAAAAGTAATATCAGTAGTATTGGTGTCGCTTGTAGGATTAATTACTTCAACAGCTGTTCCACCACTGTAAAAACCATTCGCTGCATAAATATATTCTCCGGCAGCAACAATTTGTTCAGCTGTATTGTTCAATTCAATTTCCTTTACAAAAGCAAAAGTTTCTGCATTGTAAACATTTACAGATTTGTCATTTAAGCTCGTAACATACAATTTATTGTTTTTAATAACTGCGTAACGTGGCGAATTTAAGTTTTGGCTAATAGTGTGTACCGACTTAAATGTTTTTTTGTTAACCACTTCAATAGTGTTTGAATTGTTCATAACAACAAAAACATACTTATCTGTAACAACCATGTGTTGTGAAACATCACCTAAAGCACGACCGTTTGATGTTCTGAAAATATCGTTTGTAATAGCAGTTATGCCACCGTTGATGTGAGATGTTGATGCATTTGCTTTTGTAAAATTACCTTCGTTCGATACAAAAAAACCGTCTAAATATTTTTCGTCTGGGTTTACAGGAATCGAGTTGTCATCAGAATTACTACAGCTGTACAAAAGTGCGACAGCAAACATTGGAGCTAAAATTTTTTTCATTTTTAAAACTTTTTAATTAATTGTATATGATAATTTCTGCCCGGCATTACGCGTTCGGGCATATTTGTATAAACCGTATTTGCGGCGTTCTTTATTTTTAGGTTGATGATAAACGGATTATTTTTAATTTTAATTTTCTTCTGAATATCCACATCAATTATTCCGTAACCAGCTAAAGCACTTGCTTTATCGTTTGATGCTGTTGTAAATATTTGATCCACATATAAGAATGAAGGTACAATGCTGAAATTTTTATAACCGTAAAAAAGTTGCACATTAAACTTATGCAAAGGTGTATAAGTAAGCTGTTTTTCTGTTTTTTTATCGATTGATTTGGTGTAGCCGTAATTAGAATTTAACTGAACAGTATGATTATTCCAGTTCTTTTTAACGTTCAAAAATACGTCGGCTCCATAAATAGCAACTTCATCAACATTATTAGCTTCCCAAAAACCGGCGTTTGTAGGAATCCAACGAATCATGTTTGTAATTGATGTATAATAAGTTGATATATTAAAAGTTACTGATTTGTATTTAAATTTATTATTTATATCGAACTGATAGCTTGTTTCGGGTTTTAAATTTAAATTTCCGCCCGGTTGCCAGTACAAATCGTTGAATGTTGGTATGCGGTAATTTTTAGACGAGTTTACTTTTAACTGATAAAATTCGGTATTGTAATAAAGTCCTGCTGAAAATAAAAATGGATTTTCGTAATCTTTCGCCATTTCATTTTTTGCACCAATTTCAATTCCTAAACGATTGGTAAAATCATAATTTGCTAAAACACTTACAGCAAAAATTTCTTGTGTAGAAAAAGGTAAACCCGAACCTTGTCCTTCGCCTGTTGTTTTTTGATATTCTAAAAATCCCGACAATTTAAAATTCTGCAACACATTGTAAAAACTTTCGTTCTTAAAATATAATGTGTTCGCTTTTCCGCCCGATTTATTTCCAGTAGGCAATTGATCAAAATAAGAATATGATTCTTTAATATTCGCTGCGTAAAACGTATTTAAAAAACGATTGGTTTTGTAGTGCCATTTTAATAAATTTCGATTGTAATTATTCTGATATTTTGTTTTTGTCTGATACGGTGTCAGCAAAGCAAAATGGCGGTCATCATTATAACTTGATGAATAAAATTCAACCGTATTTTTTGTATTTATTTTGTAGGCAAGTTCGGCACCAAAATCGGTATTAAAAAATTGTCCGTTTATATTTTTACGATTTTTACCGATCCATTCATAGTCATTATCACTTTTATTATAACCAAAATGTGCATTTACGGCAAATTTTTCAAAACCGGTCGAAATTTTATAATGAATTCCCTGCGTATTAAAACTGCCATAATTCAGTTGAATTTCGTTTTCGGTTTTTCGATTAAACTCCAGCTGATTGTTTAAATGAATGGTTCCGCCAATAGCACTGCTTCCGTATAAAACACTTCCGCCACCTGGTTTCACAACAATATTATCGTAACTTTTAAAAGCTGTAGAGTTAAAATCGGTCTGACCTAATAGGGATGAATTGATCTTAATTCCGTTCCATAAAACACTGGTTTGCTGTGCGGTTGTTCCACGAAAAGACGGTGAACTTACCATTCCGTAACCGTTTTCCTTAAAATATAGTGTAGTATTTTTCTGAAGAAAATCTGTAAATGTGCCAACGCTGTTTTCTACCAAAGAATCATTTAAAACAATGGAATTCTGTGATTTAGACTGATTAGAAATTTTGCTTTTTTCAATAATAAGTTCCTCTAATTCAATAGACGAATTACTCTGCGAATACGCAATGTAGCTAAAAGTTGAAAAAAATAAAGAATAAACGACCGCTTTGTTCATTTGTTTAACCTTTTCTCCGAAGGCGAAATCAATTAGTAATCATTAGGCAGGTCTCCTGGCTTGCTTCTTGTTTTTGCCTTCCCAAAAAAATTCAGTGGCGTAGTTAAAAACAAAAGTTCGTTACAAACAAAGCTTACAGTTGCGGGAACAGCATAGGAATTGAAAAAATCGCACCTATTTCCCTATTAATGCAAAAAATTGCAACCTAATATCTGGCAAAAGTACTCTATTTTATCAATATTGCAAATTAAAGTTTGTAATACCAATTTTACAAAAAATAATATTTTTTAAATTATCTTTAAAAGTATGAACAGAACCACAATGAAAATACTTATAAGTCTGATTTTTGTTTTATTTACGGTAAATTCTTTTTCACAGAAAATCGATTTTGAAACAGAAAAAAAAATCATCAAAGAAACTTTAAGTCAGTATTTAGACACAAGTCCAAATTCGGTTGCAAGTTATATCAAAGGAAAAAAAGGATATGAAATGCTTGAGTTTGCATATAAAATGGGAATTGTAATGGAAGAAGATTCCATTAAAAAGCAGGAATTAATTCATGTTTTAGATAGTTTGGATTATATTTCCAACAGTATTTCGGCAGAATTAAAAAACAGAAAAATTCGAGTACAAATAAGCGATACACTTTACGCTTATCAGTACAAACCATTAAACAACGATCTTCGAAAAAATGAAGATTGGGATAACAATTATAATAATTTGCTTGATGATTTTAAGTATAACAATATGGCACGGTTGGATACTATTATTGGCGAAGAATACATCGATTTAATTAAAAGGCAGATACATTACAAAGCCACTGACAAATTATTTTCGGTTAAAGAATTAGATAATTCGTACTATGAGTTTACCACAGAAAATGATTCGTGTAATGATGAATATTGTTTTAAAGCAGAAAAAGTTTATCGCACCGTATTCAACGATTCTTTTACAAAAGGTTGCTATTTGTTTTCGTTTTACTGCAGAGACAATCAAATTTGCCGAAGTTTTATTTTTATACGAAAAGAACAAAACCAATGGATTTATGTTGATGATTATCCGTCTTGGATTGTTGATGAGAGATAATTTAGATAGTGCTTAAAGACTTAGGACTTGATCAGTGAGTTTGTTTAGGTTGGAAAGTAAAAAATTACATAATTTAAAAACCGTTTAAATATACTTTAAACGGTTTTTTTCTCTCAATTTCTATTATCTCAATTTTTCAATTATGCTTGGTGACAACCTATGTAAACTCATTTCATTCTCAATAAAAAAGATATCTGACCCAAAGCAAGGAATTACTAAAAAACCGGCTACATTATTACAGAAATTGTCAAAATTATCTTTATCTAAATACTCTATCTCTTGACGGAAATATTTATAATTATCTTTCAAGTTCAAATAATCTATTAAATCATTGTTTGTAAAAAATTCATCTTTTAAATTGCTGAAATTTATACAAATAACTAACTTATAATCTTCACTCATCACAAAATTTCTGTAAGCCTTTTCTTTTTCCATTATTTTTGGCAAGTAAGGAAAGATATCACTAATACTATACACATTTTTAAATTTATCAGTGCCATTATAATTATCATTTTTAACTTGTTCTATCCGCTCATTATAAATGTCACTATTTGGATTTAATTGTTTGACCTCAAATAGTATCTTTTCAGAATTTAATTCAGAAATCCAATCTGGTGTTTTACCAGAAATATTTGCGTCATATTGAAGATTTTCAAGTCGATTATACAAAAAGTAACCAAATCTAATCTCTGAAACGAAAGAAACTCTATTTATTTGATTCTTATCTTTATCTTTTTTATTAAAACCTGTTTTATAATGTGGGTATAAAAAGTTATATTGATCTTTAATTTCAGGTTTGTTTTCAAAAATCTTTTGTAAAATATCCATATGATTATTTTTAATTGGTTAATATCCAAATTTACATATAAAAACGTTGCTCTAAATTTTATAGTGAAAGACCCAGCTCCGCAAAGTCTCCCGACTTTGAGCAATAATAAGCACACAAATCCGGTCAGTAGCAATTCAAATCGGATCGGTAGCAATACAAATCGAGTTGGTAGCAATACAAATCGGATGCTTCAAAATAGAAATCGAGTACTACAAAATACAAATCGGGTATTCCAAAATAGAAATCGGGTGCTACAAAATAGAAATCGGGTCAGTAGCAACACAAATCAGGTCAGTAGCAGTAGAATATGAACGTTGAGCAATAGAAAATGAACGTTGAGGAGCAGAAGATGAACGTTGAGGAATAGAAGATGAACGTTGAGGAACAGAAGATGAACGTTGAGGAACAGAAGATGAACGTTGAGGAATAGAAAATGAACGTTGAGCAACAGAAGATGAACAATGAGGAACAGAAGATGAACGATGAGGTATAGAAGATGAATGCTGAGGAACAGAAGATGAACGTTGAGGAATAGAAGATGAACTTTGAGTAGCAAAAGATGAACGATGAGGAATAGAAAATCAATCAAGAGCAGTACACTATCGTACTAAAATCGGCAATAATTAAACAGAAACTTCGAAAATACTTTTTGTTAAACTATCTTTGCGCAACTAAAAGTGCAAAAATGAATCTATCAAAATATGTATTGCTAACGGTTTTTATAGCTTTTATAAGCTGTAAAAAAACGACTGAAACTACAACTGCAAAAGTTGAAAATAGCATTGAATTCGCCAACGGATTAGAAATACACAACTACAACGATTTTGTTGTAATGAAGGTTACCAAACCTTGGCCAAATGCCACTAAAACGTTTACGTACGTTTGTGCAAAATCTAACAAAAACCTGCCCGACAGTTTGGCAAAATACACTTTTATACAAACGCCGGTTAAAAATCTGGTAGCAACGTCAACCACACATATTTCTTCGATTGTAGCTTTAAATGAAACCGATAAACTGGTTGGTTTTCCTAATTTAGATTACATTTCATCTGCCGATGTTAGACAAAAAATCGATGCCGGAAAAGTAAAAGAATTGTCTGATAAACACAGTTTGAATTTCGAAAAAACGGTCGATCTGCAACCGCAATTAATCGTCGGGTTGAGTATGGACAGTGAAACGGCAAAATTCAATCAGTTCGAAAAAGCCGGAATTCCTGTTTTATACAATGCCGATTGGGTGGAAACATCGCCTTTGGGAAAAGCAGAATGGGTAAAGTTTTTCGGCGTTTTGTTTGATCAGCAGCAAAAAGCCAACGAATATTTTAACAACATTGTTACAGAATACAACAACGCCAAAAAATTGGTCAACAACGTAACGAACCGACCAACCGTTTTAAGCGGAGCCATTTTTCAGGATGTTTGGTACGTTCCGCAAGGCGAAAGCTGGATGGCTGAATTTATAAAAGATGCCGCCGGAAATTATTTGTGGAGCGATTCTAAAGGTACGGGAAGTTTGTCGTTATCGTTTGAAGCCGTTTTTGAAAAAGCTATGAACGGCGATGTTTGGATTGGTCCTGGTGAATTTACAACGTTCGATCAAATGGTGGCAGCCAACAAACATTACGGCAAATTTGCTGCGTTTCAAAATAAAAAAATCTATTCATATTCAGTCAAAAAAGGACCAACAGGCGGAATCATATTTTATGAAGATGCTCCCAATCGTCCGGATCTCGTATTGAAAGATTTAATTTCGATATTACATCCAAACGTCTTACCAAATTACCAACCAGCATTTGTTGAAGTCTTAAAATAATGTTTGCAAAATATTCCAAATATCATTTACTTTTTCTTGTATTGCTTGTAATTGCAGCGGTTTTAAACCTTGTAATTGGATCGGTACGAATTCCTGTAAGCGCTATTTTGGAAATTGTAAGCGGTAACTTTTCAGGGAAAGCAAGCTGGGAATATATTGTTTTAGAATATCGATTACCTAAATTAGTCATTGCCTGTGTTGTTGGTGCAGCGCTTTCAATTGCGGGAATGATGATGCAGACACTTTTTCAGAACCCAATGGCTGAACCTTATATTTTAGGCGTAAGTTCGGGGGCAAGTCTGGGTGTAGCAATCTGTATATTGGGGAAAAGTTTGTTTTCACTCACACTGCAAAATTACCTAACAGGAAACCTTACCATTATTTTGTTTGCTTTAGCCGGAAGCGTTTTGGTAATGTTCATTATTTTAGGGATATCGCAACGCATAAAACAAATTGCTACGCTGTTAATTGTGGGGTTGATGTTCAGCAGTTTTACAAGTGCTTTTGTGAATGTTCTGGCTTATTTTTCGACAGCCGAAGAATTAAAGAAATTTACTTTTTGGAATTTAGGCAGTTTAGGAAACATTTCGTGGCAGCAGATTTATTTTATAGTTCCAATTTTATGTACAGCCTTGGCAGGATCTTTCTTGCTGAACAAATATTTAAACACGCTTTTA
>Ga0213829_1000669_pt1 | contig 29712 bp, 18 predicted proteins | sample MC6MC0896MG_FD_180665 | JGI IMG/M metagenome (GOLD analysis project Ga0213829, IMG submission 180665) | Enriched soil aggregate microbial communities from Iowa State University, Ames, United States - MC6-MC0896-MG | ecosystem: Environmental > Terrestrial > Soil > Unclassified | place: USA: Iowa...
TTGCCACCAACGCCATATTGATATCCGCGCAAAAATGCTCTTTCCAACGGATCACGCTTAAGTCTTCTCATAGGGTGTTGCCCTCACTTGTTGACTGTATGTATCGCGTTGACCTCTATCGAGGTCTGGCAGAAAATTCCTGCCGTTGGGGCTCGCTGCCGGCGTCGCGAGCCAAGGTGTTGACGCCGTTGCGACGTCAACCTGTGTTGAGTTCTAACCAATGCGTCACATCGAGGGAATGATCGTTTTGTCATAAGGAAGTAACGATAAAGATGGTAAGGCGATAAGTAACACGATGTTTGTCCGCCGTTGATTGGCCAAACCCCGGTATGATCGGCTTTGCGCTAGATGATGGGGTTAATCCTTTGCTGAGAATCGCTCGCGTTAAGCGAGGGCATTATTCGACGAAGGGTCGCTTTATGACATTTTGTTGCTTCAACTTTTTTATCTATCCGTGCATCTAAGCTCTTTTGACCGGAGCAGCACGGGTGGTACGGCACACCTTCGTGCCACGCGGGCGCTCTTTTAGAAAAGCGCCTGATTGAAAACCGGGCCGGCAACGCGTTGTCGGTCCACTTAGCTAAAGGTTCTGGAATTCCCATGTCCGATCGTTTCGAACTCTTCCTCACTTGCCCCAAAGGCCTTGAAGGCCTGCTTATCGAGGAAGCCGTCGGGCTTGGCCTTGAAGAAGCGCGCGAGCACACCTCTGCCGTGCGCGGCATGGCCACCATGGAAACCGCCTACCGTCTGTGCCTGTGGTCGCGTCTGGCGAACCGGGTGCTGCTGGTGCTCAAGCGGTTCCCGATGAAGGATGCCGAAGACCTCTACCACGGTGTGCTCGATATCGAGTGGCAAGACCACATGCTCAACGACGGCACCCTGGCCGTCGAGTTCAGCGGTCACGGCTCGGGCATCGACAACACCCACTTCGGCGCACTGAAGGTCAAGGACGCCATCGTCGACAAACTGCGCACCCCTCAGGGCGATCGTCCCTCTATTGACAAGCTCAACCCGGACCTGCGTATTCACCTGCGGCTGGATCGCGGCGAAGCGATTCTCTCCCTCGACCTCTCCGGCCACAGCCTGCACCAGCGCGGCTATCGCTTGCAGCAGGGTGCGGCCCCGCTGAAGGAAAACCTCGCGGCGGCGATCCTGATCCGTTCCGGCTGGCCACGGATTGCTGCCGAAGGCGGCGCCCTGGCTGACCCGATGTGCGGTGTCGGTACCTTCCTGGTCGAAGCGGCAATGATCGCCGCCGATATGGCGCCGAACCTGCGGCGTGAACAGTGGGGCTTCACCGCGTGGCTCGGTCACGTACCGGCGCTGTGGAAAAAACTTCACGAAGAAGCCACTGAACGTTGCGCCGCCGGCCTGGCCAAACCGCCCCTGTGGATTCGCGGTTACGAAGCCGACCCGCGCCTGATTCAACCAGGCCGCAACAACGTCGAGCGCGCCGGCCTGAGCGAATGGATCAAGATCTACCAGGGTGAAGTGGGGACGTTCGAACCGCGTCCCGATCAGAACCAGAAAGGCCTGGTGATCTGCAACCCGCCGTACGGCGAACGCCTGGGTGATGAGGCGAGTTTGCTCTATCTGTACCAGAACCTCGGCGAACGTCTGCGTCAGGCCTGCCTCAACTGGGAAGCCGCGGTCTTCACCGGCGCCCCGGACCTGGGCAAGCGCATGGGGATTCGCAGCCACAAACAATATTCATTCTGGAACGGCGCCCTGCCGTGCAAATTATTGCTGATCAAGGTCACGCCGGATCAGTTCGTCACCGGTGAACGCCGTACCCCGGAACAGCGCCAGATCGAGCGTGAACAAGTTCAAGCCGACGTCGCCGACAACGATGTGGTGCCGGGCAAGTACGAGAAGTACAACAAGAACGGCAACCCGATCAAACCGGCACCGGTGGTGGTCGAGCAACCGCGCCTGAGCGAAGGCGGGCAGATGTTCGCCAATCGCCTGCAAAAGAACCTCAAGGCCCTGGGCAAGTGGGTCAAGCGTGAAGGCATCGACTGCTATCGCGTATATGACGCCGACATGCCGGAATACTCGATGGCCATCGACCTGTATCAGGACTGGGTTCACGTCCAGGAATACGCCGCGCCGAAATCCATCGACCCGGAAAAAGCCTCGGCGCGGATGTTCGATGCCCTGGCGGCGATTCCGCAGGCGTTGAACATCGACAAGAACCGCGTGGTGGTCAAGCGTCGCGAGCGTCAGAGCGGCACCAAGCAGTACGAGCGGCAGGCGGCCCAGGGCAAGTTCGTCGAGGTCAACGAGGGCGGCGTGAAGCTGCTGGTCAACCTCACCGACTACCTCGACACCGGACTGTTCCTCGACCATCGGCCGATGCGCATGCGCATTCAGAAAGAAGCGGCCGGAAAACGCTTCCTCAACCTGTATTGCTACACCGCGACCGCCAGTGTCCATGCGGCCAAGGGCGGTGCGCGCAGCACCACCAGCGTCGATTTGTCGAAAACTTACCTGGACTGGGCGCGGCGCAACCTGTCGCTCAACGGTTTCTCCGACAAGAACCGGCTGGAGCAGGGGGACGTGATGGCCTGGCTTGACGCCTGCCGTGACGAGTACGACCTGATCTTCATTGATCCGCCGACCTTCTCCAACTCCAAGCGCATGGAAGGCATCTTCGATGTGCAACGCGACCAGGTGCAACTGATCGACCTGGCCATGGCGCGGCTCGCACCGGGCGGGGTGTTGTACTTCTCCAACAACTTCCGCAAGTTCAGCCTGGAAGAGAACCTCACCGAGCGTTACGCGGTCGAGGAAATCACTGCCCAGACCATTGATCCGGATTTCGCCCGTAATACCAAAATCCACCGCGCCTGGAAAATAACGGCTCGTTGACGCTTTAAAATGTTGGATCCACAGAGCCTTGATTTTTAAAGGCTCTTGGTTTCCCACAATACTGGTGAAATTAGTGGCTAATAGCTATAACTCAAGATAGCCAATGGGCTTTCCCGCACCTGGCGTTTTGAGTTGCGTCTATGTCGTTGAACGCCGTGCGCCCGAAGATCCTCGGGTTTATCAGTGAAGACGTCTCGGCCTGGATGGTCGCGCTACTGGTGTTGCTCGCCGGCGGTATTCTCACGGGTTTGCTGGCCTGGTCGACGCTGAATCTGTTTCACCAACAATTGCGGCAACGTTTCCAGCTGCTGGCCAGCGAACGTTACAGCCGTATCGAAGAACGTTTCGAAGATCAGGAGCAGCGCCTCGACGGCGTGCGCCGGTTCTTTGCCAATTCCAACTCGGTATCCCGTCAAGAATTCGACGGTTACACCCAACCGTTGCTACATCGAACCCAGGCGTACTCGTTCGCTCGGCGGGTGAGCCATGCCGAACGACCAGAATTCGAACGTCAGATGCGCGAAGAAGGGCTGCCTGATTTCACCATCCGTGAACTGTTGCCCGACGGTCAGTTGCAAGTGGCGGCTGAACGGGATGAGTACGTACCGGTCGTCTTCCATCAGACCCACAGCACATTCGGTCCGCCATTGGGCTATGACTTGTTGGCCCAACCGTTGCGCCGCGCCACGCTTGAGCGAGCGGACGCATCGGGTGGCATGGCAGTGTCGCAGCCGCTGCATCTGGTCAGTACCGACCCGTCCTATGCGCGTGGTGTGTTGTTGGTGGCGCCGGTAATGTCGCGCAACAGTCCGGGCGCCGCGGCGGCAAAACCCTACGGCTATGTGATGGCGGTCATCAGCATGCGCCAATTGCTGGCGGACGGGTTGCCCGACGCAGACCGTGATTATCTCTCGGTGCGTATCCTCGACTTATCCACTGGCGATCAGCATGAAGTGCTGTTCGAATCCCTCAATACGCCTGCTACCGGCGAATTATCGGCGTCCCGGTTGCTGCGAATGGCCGACCGCGACTATCAAGTCGACATACTGCCCAGCGAGGCGTTTCTGAACGCCAACCATTCTTCGGTGACCAGTCTGGTAGTGCTGGGGGGGCTGCTCAGTGTGCTGCTCAGTGCCTTGCTTTACGTGCTGGTCAGTCAGCGTCAGCGGGCGTTGAAAATGGTCGAACAGCGCACACATGAACTGCGCGCCCGTGAACAGGAGCTGCGCGGCACCCATGGCCAGTTGCGCAGTGTGCTGGACGCCGCGACCCAGGTAGCGATCATCGCCACCGACTTGCGGGGCATCATCAGCACGTTCAATGCCGGGGCGGAGCAAATGCTCGGCTATACCAGCGCGCAAGCGGTGGGCCATATGACCCTGGAAAACCTGCACCTGCCCCGGGAACTCATCGCGCGCTCGGCGGAACTGAGCGCGCGTTATGGCAAGCCGATTCCGACCTGCCAGGCGATGCTGGTCGCGGGCGGTGAAGAGGGCGGTCACGAAGCGCGGGAGTGGACGCTGCTGCGCAGCGACGGCAGCCATCTGACGGTGAACATGCTGGCCACCCCGGTACTCGACGAGCAAGGCTTGTGGGTCGGCCACTTGGCAATCTGTATCGACATCACCGAGCGAAAGCGGGTGCACGAGGCCCTGGCGGCCCGGGATCTGTTGCTGAAGAAACTCAGCGCCCATGTGCCCGGCGGCATCTACCAGATCAAGATGGAGTTCGACGGGCGCTTCAGCGTGATCTACGCCAGCGACGGTATCCGCGAGATTTATGAGCTGGAACCCGAGGTGTTGCTGTTCAACGCCGAAGCGATGTTCACCCGGATTCATCCCCAGGACACGACCCGGGTCCGCGCCTCGATCCGGGCGTCGGCAGAGCACCTCAGCCCGTGGCGCGAAGAGTACCGCGTGCAATTGCCCCTGCGCGGCCTGCGCTGGGTGCGTGGCGAGGCTACCCCGGAGGAACTGCCCGGCGGCGGTGTGCTCTGGCATGGCTACATCTCGGACATCACCGACCTGAAACGGGTCGAGGAAGAGCTGCGGGCGCTGTCGGTCACGGACTCCCTGACCGGGATCCACAATCGTCGCTATTTCCAGGAACGCCTGACCACCGAAATGGCCCGGGTCGAGCGCGGCGGCGGTGAACTATCGGTGATCATGCTCGATATCGACCATTTCAAGCGTATCAATGACCAGTATGGTCACGCGGTGGGCGATCGGGTGTTGCAGGCAGTCTGCGAACGCATCGGCCATCGGCTGCGTCGTTCTGACGTGTTCTGTCGCCTGGGTGGCGAGGAGTTCATGGTGCTTTGCCCCGGTATCGACGGCAAACAGGCCCATGTATTGGCGGTGGAGTTGTGGCAAGGGTTGCGCAGCTCACCGATCGACGACATCGGGATCGTCACCGCGAGTTTTGGCATCGCCAGCTGGCGGGTTGGGGAGGGTGCGGACGAGATGCTGCTGCGGGCGGATTCCGGGGTTTATGCGGCGAAGCAGGCGGGCAGGGATCGGGTTGAGAGCGAGATGGACTAAAGCGATACGCATACCCCCTTGTAGGAGCTGGCTTGCCAGCGAAGGCGGTGTGTCAGACAACAATGTATCGCCTGACACGACGCTTTCGCTGGCAAGCCAGCTCCTACAGGGGATCTGTGGTGTCTGTTACAACACCGAAGCCGTTTCCGGCAGTTTCGGCTGGCGATACAAGTCCAGTAGCACCTGGTCCAGCACCGAAGAAGCACCAAACGGTGCCTTGTCGTTGAGGATCGCCACCACCGCCCAGGTATTGCCGTTGATGTCGCGGCTGTAGCCGGAGATCGCCCGTACCGTGTTCAGTGTGCCAGTCTTGACGTGGGCCTCACCGCGCATCGCGGTGGTCTTCAGGCGCTTGCGCATCGTGCCGTCGGTACCGGCAATCGGCATCGAGCTGATGAACTCGGCGGAGTACGGGCTGCGCCATGCGGCTTGCAACATGGCCGCCATTTCCCGCGCGCTCACACGTTCCGCACGGGACAGGCCGGAACCGTTCTCCATCACCAGGTGCGGTGCGGTGATGCCTTTCCTGGCCAGCCACTGACGCACGACACGTTGGGCTGCCTTGGCGTCGTCACCGTCGGCGTCAGTGCGGAATTTCTGGCCCAGGCTCAGGAAGAGCTGCTGGGCCATGGTGTTGTTACTGTATTTGTTGATGTCGCGGATGATTTCCGCCAGGTCCGGCGAGAAGGCGCGGGCCAGGACCTTGGCGGTTTTCGGCGTTGCCGCCAGTACATCCTTGCCCTGGATGCTGCCACCCAACTCCTTCCAGATCGCCCGCACCGCACCGGCGGTGTAGGTTGCGTGGTCGAGCAGCGACAGGTAAGTCTGGGAGCTGCAGCCTTCGCCCAGCTGGCCGCCGACGGTCACGGTCACACTGCCGTCGGCCTGGGTGACCGGGTTGTACCGTACGCCCCCGGTGCATTGCTTGGAATTGATCGCCTTGACCTGGTTTTCGATGCGAATGCTGGCGATCGGCGGCTCCACCGACACCAGTACCCGGCCATTGTCGTTGCGCGCGACAAAACGCAGGGCCTTGAGGTTGACCAGCAGCGAGTCGGGCTTGACCAGGAAGGGTTTGTTGTCGTCATTGCCGTCGTCGTTGAACTCGGGCAGTTGCGGTTGCATGAAGAAGTTTCGGTCCAGTACCAGGTCGCCGGTGACTTGCGTCACGCCGTTGGCGCGCAGGTCGCGCATCAGCAACCAGAGTTTTTCCATGTTGAGCTTGGGATCGCCGCCACCCTTGAGGTAGAGGTTGCCGTTGAGAATGCCGCCGCTGAGGGTGCCGTCGGTGTAGAACTCGGTTTTCCACTGATGGTTCGGGCCTAGCATTTCCAGGGCCGCATAAGTGGTGACCAGCTTCATGGTCGAGGCTGGATTGACCGAGACATCAGCGTTGTAAATGGTCGGGGTGCCGGGGCCGTTGAGCGGGATCATCACCAGCGACAGGGCGCTGTTGGGCATTTTGCTGGCCTTGATGGCCTTTTCGACGTTGGGCGACAGACCGGTGTTGATCGGCGCGGCGGAGACAGAGAAGGCCAGGGGAAACAGTAAACCGGCCAGCAACAATGGGCGCAAAGATTTGATCATGTGCAATAAAACCCTACAGTCGAGGGGAAAAAGACGAGGGCATGAAAATGAATTCCCTCAGTGGTCATAAAAGTGTCGGCATTATGCCCCAAGGTGTAGCGGCTTGTGCCGTGCCCTGTCTTGCAAATCCGCTATTTTTTACCGACGGTAGGCGTGGCGCCGCCGAGAGACGGGTAATTGGCGCCTTAAACTGCTAAAGTGCCGCCCGTTATTACTTATGAGGATTGTTCCAATGGCGACTAACCGTTCCCAGCGTCTGCGCAAAAAACTGTGCGTCGATGAATTTCAAGAGCTGGGTTTCGAGCTGAACCTGGATTTCAAAGAAGATTTGGCTGATGAAGCCATTGATGCTTTCCTCGATGCGTTCCTCAAAGAAGCCATGGAAGCCAACGGCCTGGGTTATGTTGGCGGCGACGACTTCGGTCTGGTTTGCCTGCAGAAGCGTGGCTCGGTGTCCGAAGAGCAGCGTGCCGCTGTCGAAGCCTGGCTCAAGGGCCGCAGCGAACTGACGGAAGCGACCGTCAGCCCGCTGATCGACGTCTGGTACCCGGAAAAGCCGATCAATCCGGTAGCTTGATGTCTTGATGTCATGAAAAACGGCGACCTTCGGGTCGCCGTTTTTTTTAGATCAAAAGATCGCAGCCTCGTTTCACTCGACAGCTCCTACACGGCTCCTACATGGCTCCTAGACAGCTCCTACACGGCTCCTACGGGACGAACGCATTCCAAGGTAGGAGTTGTCGAGTGCAACGAGGCTGCGATCTTTCGCTTTTCAACCCCTGCGCCAATTCAGAATCACCAAGGTCAACACCCCCGCCACAATCCCCCAGAATGCCGACCCGATGGAAAACAGCGTCAATCCCGATGCCGTGACCATGAAGGTGATCAGCGCCGCTTCACGCTCCTTCACTTCGTTCATGGCAATGCTCAAGCCATTGATGATCGAGCCGAACAGCGCCAGCGCGGCAATCGACAGCACCAGCTCTTTAGGCAATGCGGCAAACAGCGCCGCCAACGTTGCGCCGAACACCCCGGCGATGCCGTAGAAAATCCCGCACCAGACCGCTGCCGTGTAGCGCTTGTTGCGATCTTCATGGGCATGGGGCCCGGTGCAGATCGCCGCGCTGATGGCCGCCAGGTTGATCCCGTGGGAGCCGAAGGGCGCCAGCAGCAACGAGGCAATGCCGGTGGTGGTGATCAGTGGCGAGGCCGGCACCGTGTACCCGTCTGCGCGCAATACGGCGATGCCCGGCATGTTCTGCGACGTCATCGCCACCACGAACAGCGGGATGCCGATGCTGATGGTCGCGGCCAGGGAGAAGTGCGGGGTGGTCCAGACCGGCGTCGCCAGTTCCAGATGGAAACCGCTGAAGTCCAGCAACCCCATCAAGCCCGACAGCGCCGTGCCGATCAGCAATGCCGCCAGCACCGCATAACGCGGGGACAGGCGCTTGACCAGCAGATACGTGAAGAACATTCCCAGCACCAGCGCGGTGCGATGTTGCGCGGCGACGAAAATTTCGCTGCCGATCTTGAACAGAATCCCGGCCAGCAAGGCCGCGGCCAAGGAGGCCGGGATCTTTTTCACCAGGCGCTCGAAGCTGCCGGTCAACCCGCAGGCCGTCACCAACACCGCGCAAGTGATGTAGGCGCCGATGGCTTCGCCGTAGCTCACGCCGCCCAGGCTGGTGATCAGCAAGGCCGCGCCTGGGGTCGACCAGGCGATGGTAATGGGCGTGCGATAACGCAGCGAGAGGCCGATCGAGCACACCGCCATGCCGATCGAAATCGCCCAGATCCACGATGAAATCTGCCCGCTGCTCAGGCCCGCCGCCTGCCCGGCCTGGAACATGAGTACCAGGGAGCTGGTGTAGCCGGTCATCATCGCGATGAAGCCGGCGACGATGGCCGAGGGCGAGGTGTCGGCCAGGGGGCGAAGCTGCGTATGCGTGGCGTCGGTCATGACGGCGGTGTTCCTTATACGTACGAAATTATCCAGGGCAACGCGATCAACTGTAGGAGCTGGCTTGCCAGCGAAGAGGCCAGCACATTCAACATCAATGTCGACTGATCCGACGCCTTCGCTGCGATGCGGCGACCCGACAAGCCAGCTCCTACAAGGGATCGTGTAAACCCACGGATTCTGCGATCAAGCCTAAACTCAAACGTAATGGACCGTTGCAATACAGCAAAGGCGACAAACAGCCGTACAGTCGTGTTGCCACCCGCCATTGTGTACAATTGCAGTGTTTTTTACGCGATACTTGCCAGTGATCCATTGTGCCGTATTACAGTCACGGTCAATCCGCCGCCGTTCTACCGACTCGAGAGCCCATGAACGAACAGTTGCAGCCCCTGAAGAAACAACCGCGCGCAGGCAAAGCCGGCCGTAGCGGTACCCAGGACGATATTGTCTACGCGCATATCTTCGAGGCCATCCTCGAACAGCGTCTGGCGCCCGGTACCAAGTTGAGCGAAGAAGCGCTGGGGGAAATTTTCGGGGTCAGTCGCACCATCATTCGCCGTGCGTTGTCGCGCCTGGCCCATGAAGGCGTCGTGCTGCTGCGTCCGAACCGCGGCGCAGTCGTTGCCAGCCCGAGTGTCGAAGAAGCCCGCCAGGTATTCCTGGCCCGGCGTCTGGTGGAGCGCGCGATCACCGAACTGGCTGTGCAGCACGCCACTGCCGAGGAGATCGCCGAATTGCGCCAGATGGTCGACGACGAGCGCGACAGCTTCTCCCGTGGCGATCGAGGGGCCGGTATCCGTCTGTCGGGCGAGTTCCACCTGAAGTTGGCCGAAGCGGCGAAGAATGCTCCATTGATCAGCTTCCAGCGCAGCCTGGTGTCGCAGACTTCGCTGATCATCGCCCAGTATGAAAGCGGCAACCGTTCCCACTGCTCCTACGACGAACACACCCAGCTGATCGACGCCATCGAGGCGCGCAACGGCGAGCTGGCGGTGGACTTGATGATGCATCACATGAATCACATCGACAGCAAGCTCAACCTTGACGAGGAAAGTGCGTCGGATGATTTGCATGCGGTGTTCTCGCATTTGTTGCAAACCAAGAAGCTGGGTCGGCCGGTGGCCAAGCTGTAGGAGCGAGCTTGCTCGCGATGGGCTTGAGGACGCCACGGGGTGTCAGGCTTCACGCGTAATCGTTAACGACCATCGCGAGCAAGCTTGCTCCTACAGCACAAAAAATCCCCCGCAACCAACGATTGCGGGGGATTTTTTTATGCCCGGATTAACTTAACGCTGATGCACCTGATTCCCCGCCGCATAGGTCTGCAACACCGTCCGGTCATCCCCCAGCGTCATCAACACAAACAACGTCTCGGCAATGTTAGTGGCCTGCTTTAAGCGATAGCTCAACAGCGGCGTAGCGTTGTAATCCAGCACCAGGAAATCTGCATCCGTGCCCGGTAGCAACGTGCCGATCTTGTCTTCCAGGCGTAGCGCCCGCGCCCCACCGAGGGTGGCCAGGTACAGCGATTTGAACGGGCTCAAACGCGCCCCTTGCAGCTGCATGACCTTATACGCCTCGTTCAACGTCTGCAGCAGCGAGAAACTGGTACCGCCACCGACGTCCGTACCCAGGCCGACATTCAGTTTGTGCTTCTCGGCCATCGGCAGGTTGAACAGGCCACTGCCGAGGAAGAAATTCGAAGTGGGGCAGAAAGCGATGGCCGAGCCGGTTTCCGCCAGACGGGCGCATTCGTCATCGCACAGGTGCACGCCGTGGGCGAACACCGAGCGCTCGCCCAGCAGTTGGTAGTGATCGTACACGTCCAGATAGCCCTTGCGCTCCGGGAACAATTCCTTGACCCACTCGACTTCCTTGAGGTTTTCGCTGATGTGGGTCTGCATGTACAAATCGGGATATTCACCCAGCAACTGGCCGGCCAGAGTCAATTGCTCCGGGGTGCTGGTCGGGGCAAAACGCGGGGTGACCGCATAGTGCAGGCGACCCTTGCCGTGCCAGCGTTCGATCAGCGCCTTGCTTTCCACATAGCTGGATTCAGCGGTATCGGTCAGGTAGTCCGGTGCGTTGCGATCCATCATCACCTTGCCGGCGATCATCCGCAGGTCCAGCTGTTCGGCGGCCTCGAAGAACGAGTTCACCGACTGCGGGTGCACGCTGCCAAACACCAGCGCGGTGGTGGTGCCGTTGCGCAGCAGTTCCTTGATGAAAATGTCCGCGACCTCATCGGCGTGGGCTTTGTCGGCGAATTGGCTTTCGCAAGGGAAGGTGTAGGTGTTGAGCCAGTCCAGCAGTTGCTCGCCGTAGGCGCCGACCATGCCAGTTTGCGGCAGGTGTATGTGAGTGTCGATGAAGCCTGGGGTGATCAGCGCATCCTGGTAATGGGCGATCTCGATGTCGGCCGGCAGCGTCGGCAGCAGTTCGCTGGCGTGACCCAGGGCGCTGATCTTGCCGTTATCGATCACCAGCAGACCGTCTTCGAAATATTCAAAGGAGGCTTCGATCCCTACTTCGGCGGGATCGGCGATGCTGTGCAGAATGGCGGCGCGGTAGGCTTTGCGAGTCAGAGGCATGGTCATTCTCTATGTATGAGGCTTATCAGTTTGACGCTTTCAGGTTCGTGGCCTGGCTGCGGCGTGAAGCAGGCAGCAGCTTGGCAATCGAGGATCCGGCACTGGCCGTGTGCTGGCCGAAATCGGCGTTATAGGTGGCGATGATCTCGCCGGCGATGGAGACGGCGATTTCCACAGGCAATTTGCCTTTGACTTCGCCGATACCCATGGGGCAGCGCATGCGTTGCAGCACGGCGTTGTCGAAGCCCCGTTCACGCAGGCGGTGTTCGAACTTCACCCGTTTGGTCTTCGAACCGATCAGGCCGAAGTAGGCGAAGTCGTTGCGCTTGAGGATCGCGGCGGTGAGTTCGAGGTCGAGCTGGTGGTTGTGGGTCATGACGATGCAGTAGCTGCCGGCGGGCAGGTCGTCGATTTCATCGACCGGCTCTTCGGCGACGATTTTGCGCACGCCGTGGGGGATCTGTTCCGGAAATTCCGCTTCCCGCGAGTCGATCCAGCGCACCCGGCAGGGCAGGCTGGCGAGCAGCGGTACCAAGGCGCGGCCGACATGGCCGGCGCCAAACACGGCGATCTGCGCCTGCACCTGTCCCATCGGTTCGAACAGCAACACGGTCACGCCGCCACAGCACTGGCCGAGGCTGGCGCCGAGGCTGAAACGCTCCAGATGAGTGTCCTGCTTGCCGCTGGCGAGCATCTCGCGGCCGAGCTGCATGGCCTTGTATTCCAGATGCCCGCCACCGATGGTGTCGAAGGCCTGGGTGGCGCTGATGACCATTTTTGAGCCGGCATTGCGCGGCGTCGAGCCGAGCTCTTCGATGATGGTCACCAGCACGCAGGGTTCACTCTTTGATTGCAGGTCGGCGAGGGCGTCGATCCAGTTGTACATGTTTCACCTCGACATCTGTGTTGTCTGTTCGGACCTCTTCGCTGGCAAGCCAGCTCCTACAGGGTTCGCGTCGTTCACATGACCGCGATTCACCACCGATCTGTAGGAGCCGGCTTGCTGGCGATCCAGGCGCCTCGGTCTTAGAGCGAAGCCAACTCCGGCTCAGCCTCGACAGCCTTCGCCATCGTCAACTGCCGCATCTGCTCACACCCCCACAACACCCGCTCCGGCGTCGCCGGTGCATCGATCTTCGGTTGATGCCGGTAGTCGCCCAAACTCGCCACGGCATCCTTGATCGCACACCACGACGCAATGCCCAGCATGAACGGCGGTTCACCCACGGCCTTGGAATGAAACACCGTGTCTTCCGGGTTCTTGCGGTTTTCCACCAGCTTCACCCGCAGGTCCAGCGGCATGTCCGCCACCGCCGGAATCTTGTAGCTTGCCGGGCCGTTGGTCATCAGCTTGCCCTTGTTGTTCCACACCAGCTCTTCCATGGTCAGCCAGCCCATGCCCTGGATGAACCCGCCCTCGACCTGACCGATGTCGATGGCCGGGTTCAAGGAGTCGCCGACGTCGTGGAGGATGTCGGTGCGCAGCATCTTGTACTCGCCGGTCAGGGTGTCGACGATCACCTCGCAACAGGCCGCGCCAAAGGCGTAGTAGTAGAACGGCCGACCACGGGCCTGGCTGCGGTCGTAGTAGATTTTCGGGGTCTTGTAGAACCCGGTGCTCGACAGTGAAACCTGGGCGAAATACGCCTGCTGGATCAGCGATTCGAAGGTCAGGATGTGATCGCGAACCCGCACGTGGCCGTTGTGGAACTCCACGTCCTCTTCGCTGACCTTGTACTGCCGCGCGGCGAATTCCACCAAGCGTTTCTTGATGATTTCCGCGGCGTTCTGCGCGGCTTTACCGTTGAGGTCGGCACCACTGGAAGCAGCGGTGGGCGAGGTGTTCGGCACCTTGTCGGTGTTGGTGGCGGTGATCTGCACGCGGTCCATTTCCACCTGGAACACTTCGGCCACCACCTGCGCCACCTTGGTGTTCAAGCCCTGGCCCATTTCGGTGCCGCCATGGTTCAGATGAATGCTGCCGTCGGTGTAGATATGAATCAGCGCGCCGGCCTGGTTCAGGAAGCTGGCAGTGAAGGAAATCCCGAATTTCACCGGCGTCAGCGCCAGACCCTTTTTCAGGATCGGGCTGTTGGCGTTGTAGCGACGGATCGCTTCGCGGCGCTCGGCGTACTGGCTGCTTTCTTCCAGTTCGGCGGTCATTTCCTCGAGCATGTTGTGCTCGACGGTCTGGTAGTAGTGGGTGACGTTACGCTCGGTCTTGCCGTAGTAGTTGGCCTTGCGCACCGCCAATGGATCCAGGGCCAGATGGCGGGCGATCGCGTCCATCACTTCCTCGATGGCGACCATCCCTTGCGGGCCGCCGAAGCCGCGGTAAGCGGTGTTCGACGCGGTGTTGGTCTTGCAGCGGTGACCGTTGATGGTCGCATCGCCCAGGTAGTAAGAGTTGTCGGCGTGGAACATCGCCCGGTCGACGATCGATGCCGATAAATCCGGCGAGCAACCGCAGTTGCCGGCCAGTTCCAGGGCGATGCCGTGCAGGCGGCCGGTGCTGTCAAAACCAACGTCATACTCGACGTAGAACGGGTGACGCTTGCCGGTCATCAGCATGTCTTCGACCCGCGGCAGGCGCATTTTGGTCGGCTGGCCGGTGAGGTGCGCGATCACGGCGCACAGGCATGCAGGGCTCGCCGCCTGGGTTTCCTTGCCGCCAAAACCGCCACCCATGCGGCGCATGTCGACGACGATCTTGTTCATCGATACGTCCAGCACCTCGGCCACCAGCTTCTGCACTTCGGTGGGGTTCTGGGTCGAGCAGTAGACGATCATCCCGCCGTCTTCGGTCGGCATCACCGAAGAAATCTGGGTTTCGAGGTAAAAGTGTTCCTGGCCGCCGATGTGCAGCGTGCCTTGAATCCGATGTTCAGCCGTCGCCAGGGCGTTGGCCGAATCGCCCCGTTGATGGGTGTGGCTGTCGAGTACGAAATGGCGTTTGCGCAGGGCTTCGACCACGTCCAGTACCGGCTCGAGATCTTCGTATTCGATGATCGCGGCCATCGCCGCCTTGCGCGCGGTTTCCAGGTCTTTCGCCGCGACGGCGAGCACCGGTTGGCCGACGAACTGCACGTCATCGATGGCCAGCAGCGGATCGCCCGGCAGCAAGGGGCCGATGTCTTTCAGGCCCGGCACGTCTTTGTGGGTGATGGCGATGCGCACGCCTTCGAAGGCGTAGCACGGTGTGGTGTCGATGCTGATGATTTTCGCATGGGCGCGGTCTGACAGCCGTGCGTACACGTGCAGCTGATTCGGGAATTCCAGCCGGTCGTCGATGTACTGCGCTTCGCCGGACACATGCTTGGCGGCGCTGTCGTGCCTGACGCTGCGGCCGACACCGGTGGTCAGGTCCTTGGCGAACAGTTCAGCCAGTTCGGCCTGGGTCTTCTCTACGGCGTGATGGTTAGACATAAGCGGTCACCCGAGTCTCGATGTGCGGTGTTTGCAGTTCGATGAAGTATTTGCGCAGCAGGTTCTGCGCGCTGAGCAGGCGGTATTCCTTGCTGGCGCGGAAGTCCGAGAGCGGTGTGAAGTCTTCGGCCAGTGCGGCGCAGGCGCGTTCGACGGTGGCGTTGTTGAACGGTGAGCCGAGCAGCACGGCTTCGCAATGGCTGGCGCGTTTCGGGATGGCCGCCATGCCGCCGAAGGCAATGCGTGCGTCGACAATGACGCCGGTGTCGATGCGCAGATTGAACGCAGCGCAGACCGCGGAAATATCATCGTCCAGACGTTTGGACACTTTATAAGCGCGGAACAGCTGTTCGACGCTGGCACGGGGCACGATGATCTTCTCGATGAACTCGCTTTCCTGACGCGCCGTCACCCGGTAGTCGATGAAATAATCTTCCAGCGCCAGGGTGCGGCGGGTTTCGCCCTTGCACAACACGATCTGCGCGCTCAAGGCGATCAATAGCGGTGGCGAGTCGCCAATCGGCGACGCGTTGCCGATGTTGCCGCCGAGGGTGCCCTGGTTGCGGATCTGCAACGAGGCGAAACGCTGCAGCAATTCGCCGAAGTCCGGGTACTCGGCCTTCAAGGCGTCATAGCAATCGGAGAGGGCGGTGGCGGCGCCGATTTCCAGGCGATCGTCGAACACTTCGATGCGCTTCATCTCGGCGACGTTTCCGACATAAATCATCACCGGCAGGGTGCGGTGGAACTGCGTGACCTCCAGCGCCAGATCCGTACCGCCGGCCAACAGCCGCGCTTGTGGATAAGCATCGTAGAGGTCGGCCAGGTCGGCCACGGTCAGCGGCACCAGGCAGCGCTTGTCGCCGCTGTTGAGTTCGCCGATGTCGGTGGGTGCGATGGCTTTCAGGCGCGCGATGGTCTCGGCTTCACGGGCATCGAACTGGTCCGTTTGCCGGCCGCAGCAGGACTGTTCGGCGGCTTGCAGGATCGGTCGGTAACCGGTGCAGCGGCACAGGTTGCCAGCCAGGGCTTCGTGGGCCTTGTGGGCGTCGGGTGCGTCGCTGTTCTTTTGCAGGGCGAACAGCGACATGACGAAGCCCGGGGTGCAGAAACCGCACTGCGAACCGTGGCATTCGACCATGGCCTTCTGCACACTGTGCAGTTCGCCCTGGTGCTTGAGGTCTTCAACGCTGATCAGTTGTTTGCCATGCAGCGACGACACAAAGGTCAGGCATGAATTGAGGCTGCGATAGCGAATGTGCTCGCGGCCGTCGTCATCGGTCTGGAGTTCGCCGACCACCACGGTGCACGCGCCACAGTCACCGCTGGCGCAGCCTTCTTTGGTGCCGGGTTTGCCCACATGGTCGCGCAGATAATTGAGCACGGTCAGGTTCGGGTCCAGGGCGTGCTCGCTACGGAGTTCCTGGTTAAGTAAAAACTGGATCACGGAAGGCCTCGCAGACTCATTATTGTTGTTAACCGACATGAACCGAATTTAGCAGGTCTGACTTTTCGGTCAATGATTTTCTGACTTAAAGGTCAGGAAATTATCGAATGTCGATCAACGACCGGTTTTCTTCAGTATTGACCCTGGTTCGCCAGCCTGCTTTTTGCTTGAATCGTGCCAAAACCACCGGGCGGGCACTCCGCCCTGTCGTATCAATTGCGCTACACTGCGCCGCTTGTGCAAATCGAAGAGTTTGAAGGACAACCATGACGTTCAAGGCGCCGGACAGCCTCGCCGAGCAAATCGCTCACCACCTCGCCGAGCGCATCATTCGCGGCGAAATGAAGCCCGGAGAGCGCATCCAGGAACAGAAGGTCACGCTGGCCCTGAATGTCAGCCGCGGTTCGGTTCGCGAAGCCTTGCTGATCCTCGAACGACGCCACCTGATCGCGATCCTGCCGCGGCGGGGCGCCCATGTCACCGAGCTCACCGTCCACAAGGTGCAGAGCCTGTGCGCGCTGATGAGCGAGTTGTACATCCTGCTCGGCAACGCCGTGGCCAGCGGCTGGCAAGTCCAGGCCGACATGGCGCCGTTCGTGCAGATCCAGCAGCGCCTGACCGCCAGCTACGAGCGCCAGGACATCCGCACCTTCGTCGATGACAGCTTCAATGTGATGCGCGCGGCGTACCCGTTTGCCAATAACCCGTACTTGCAGGAAACCGTCGAGAATCTGCAGCCGGCCATGAGCCGTGCGTATTTCCTCGCCCTGGACCAGCGCAAGGCGTCGATGAGCGAGTTCCTCGAACTGTTCGAACGCCTGCTCGCCGCTGTACTGGCCCGCGACTTTCCGCAGATCCGCGAGGTGCTGACGGCCTACGCCCAGCGCAGCTGCGATCTGGTGGTTTCCGCCCTGACGGACGCTTAAGCGTGCGGCTCAAGTGCATCAAACTGGCGGGGTTCAAATCCTTCGTCGACCCGACCACGGTGAACTTCCCCAGTAACATGGCGGCGGTGGTCGGGCCCAACGGCTGCGGCAAGTCGAACATCATCGACGCCGTCCGGTGGGTGATGGGCGAGAGCTCGGCCAAGAACTTGCGCGGCGAGTCGATGACCGATGTCATCTTCAACGGCTCCACCAGCCGCAAACCGGTGAGCCAGGCGAGCATCGAACTGGTGTTCGATAACTCCGATGGCACTTTGATCGGCGAATACGCGGCCTACGCCGAAATTTCCATTCGCCGCAAAGTCACCCGCGACAGCCAGAACAGTTACTTCCTCAACGGCAGTAAATGCCGTCGTCGTGACATTACCGACATCTTTCTCGGCACCGGCCTCGGCCCGCGCAGCTATTCGATCATCGAGCAGGGGATGATCTCCAAGCTGATCGAAGCCAAGCCGGAAGACCTGCGCAACTTCATCGAAGAAGCGGCCGGCATTTCCAAGTACAAGGAGCGCCGGCGCGAGACCGAAAACCGTATTCGCCGCACCCACGAAAACCTCGCCCGCCTGACCGACCTGCGCGAAGAGCTCGAACGTCAGCTCGAACGCTTGCACCGCCAGGCCGAGGCGGCGAAGAAGTATCAGGAATTCAAAGGCGAGGAGCGTCAGCTCAAGGCGCAGCTCTCGGCCCTGCGCTGGCAGGCGTTGAACGAACAGGTCGGCCAGCGCGAAGCGATCATTGGCACCCAGGAAGTCACCTTCGAAGCCCTGGTGGCCGAGCAACGCAATGCCGATGCCGCGATCGAACGCCTGCGCGACGGGCACCACGACCTGTCCGAACGCTTCAATCTGGTGCAGGGGCGCTTCTATTCGGTCGGCGGCGACATCGCCCGGGTCGAGCAGAGTATTCAGCACGGACAGCAGCGCTTGCGGCAACTGCAGGATGACTTGAAGGAGGCCGAGCGCGCGCGCCTGGAAACCGAATCTCACCTGGAACACGACCGCACGTTGCTGCTGACCCTGGGCGAAGAGCTGGACATGCTCACCCCGGAACAGGAAGTCACCAGCGCCGCCGCCGAAGAAGCAGCCGCCGCGCTGGAAGAGTCCGAAACCACCATGCACGGCTGGCAGGAGCAGTGGGACACCTTCAACCTCACGGCGGCCGAGCCCCGCCGGCAGGCGGAAGTCCAGCAGTCGCGGATTCAGCAGCTGGAAACCAGCATGGAGCGTCTGGCCGACCGGCAGAAGCGTCTGGGCGAAGAGCGCGCCTTGCTCTCGGCGGATCCGGAAGACGCCGCGATCATGGAACTCGGCGAGCAGTTGGCCGCGAGTGAAGCGACCCTGGAAGACTTGCAGGCCAGCGAAGAAGCCCAGGTCGAACGCCTGGAGCAACTGCGCCAGGAACTGCAACAGGCGTTGACTGCGCAGCAGCAGGCCCAGGGTGATTTGCAGCGCCTCAACGGGCGGCTAGCTTCCCTGGAAGCCTTGCAGCAAGCCGCCCTCGATCCCGGCACCGGCACCGCCGAATGGCTGCGCGAACAGCACCTGGCGGATCGCCCGCGCCTGGCCGAAGGCTTGAAGGTCGAGGCCGGTTGGGAGCTGGCGGTGGAGACCGTGCTCGGCGCCGACCTGCAAGCGGTGCTGGTGGATGATTTCGGCGATTTCGACCTGGCCGGCTTTGCCCAGGGCGATCTGCGTTTGCTCAGCCCGGCCAGCGATGGCGTGCGCATGGCCGGCAGCTTGCTCGACAAAGTCGAGGCGCAGATCGATCTGTCGCCATGGCTCGGGCAGGTCAAGCCGGTTGAAAACCTCGAACAGGCCCTGGCCCTGCGCAGTCAATTGACCGCTGGCCAAAGCGTGATCAGCCGCGACGGATATTGGGTCGGGCCGCACTTCTTGCGCGTGCGTCGGGCCAGCGAAGCGGAAAGTGGCGTGCTCGCCCGTGGCCAGGAAATCCAGCGACTGGGCCTTGAGCGCGAAGAGCGCGAAGCCACGGTGGAAACCCTGGAAACCCGTTTGCAAAACCTGCGGGCCCAGCAACGTCAGCAGGAAAACGGTCGCGAACATCTGCGCCGTCTGCTGCAGGACGAAGCCCGTCAGCAGGGCGAATTGAAAGCTCAGCTGTCCGCCGGCAAAGCCAAGGTCGAACAGCTGACACTGCGCCGTACCCGCCTGGATGAAGAACTGGTCGAGCTCGGTGAGCAACGGGCGCTGGAGCATGAAAATATCGGCGAGGCGCGCCTGCAATTGCAGGAAGCTCTCGACAGCATGGCCCTCGATACCGAGCAGCGTGAGTTGCTGCTGGCCCAGCGCGACAGCCTGCGCGAGCGCCTCGATCGGGTGCGGCAGGAAGCCCGGCAGCACAAGGATCATGCGCACCAACTGGCGGTGCGCCTGGGTTCGCTCAAGGCCCAACACGATTCTACCCGTCAGGCGCTGGAGCGGCTGCAGATGCAGTCCGAGCGCCTGACCGAAAAACGCGAACAGCTGAGCCTCAACCTGGAGGAGGGTGAGGCGCCGCTGGAAGAGTTGCGCCTCAAGCTCGAAGAGCTGCTCGACAAGCGCATGACTGTCGACGAAGAACTCAAGACCGCGCAGATCGCCCTGGAAGATGCCGACCGCGAGTTGCGCGAAGCGGAAAAACGGCGTAACCAGGCCGAGCAGCAATCGCAATTGATCCGTGGCCAGCTCGAACAACAACGCATGGAATGGCAAGCCCTGACCGTGCGCCGCAAGGCCCTCGAAGACCAGTTGCACGAGGACGGCTATGACCTGCACGGCGTGCTGGCCACCCTGGTGGCCGGGGCCAACGAAAAAGACGCCGAGGAGGAGCTTGAACGCATTGCGGCGCGGATCCAGCGCCTGGGCGCGATCAACCTGGCGGCCATCGACGAATACCAGCAACAATCCGAACGCAAACGTTATCTGGATGCCCAGAACGACGATCTGGTGGAAGCGCTGGACACCCTCGAGAATGTGATTCGCAAGATCGATAAAGAAACCCGAAACCGCTTCAAGGATACCTTTGATCAGATCAATGCCGGAATTCAGGCACTTTTCCCAAAAGTTTTCGGTGGAGGCAGCGCGTATTTGGAACTGACGGGCGAAGATCTACTCGATACAGGGGTAACGATCATGGCGCGGCCGCCAGGAAAGAAGAACAGCACCATCCATTTGCTCTCCGGTGGCGAAAAAGCCCTGACCGCATTGGCCCTGGTATTTGCCATCTTCAAGTTGAATCCGGCGCCGTTCTGCATGCTCGATGAAGTTGACGCGCCATTGGATGACGCTAACGTTGGACGCTATGCGCGGCTGGTCAAAGAGATGTCGCAGACGGTGCAGTTCATCTATATCACCCACAACAAGATCGCCATGGAAATGGCCGACCAGTTGATGGGGGTGACGATGCACGAGCCGGGTTGTTCGCGTCTGGTGGCGGTGGATGTCGAGGAGGCGATGGCGATGGTCGAAGCCTGAGTCGCGGGCTTGCAGGACAATGTAGGATAAGTATTCGTGAGCTGTGGGACGAAATACCGGTCGTGACTTGCTGGCTAATCGACATAATCGATCAAGCCATCGAGACTGACGGTGTAAAGTTGCCTTGGGTCGTGCTAGTTTAATGTCAATTTAGCGTATGCGTGGGCAAAACGCCTGTCAGAACATAGAGTTGGCGCCACGTTTTAAAGCGGTTTACCAGCTGTAAACCCCTTATTTTTCAGCATTTTTTATAGAGGCACGGGATTACATGGAAATCGGTCTGCGCGAGTGGCTGATCCTTATCGGCATTATTGTCATTGCCGGTATTCTTTTCGACGGCTGGCGCCGCATGCGCGGCGGCAAGGGGAAACTGAAATTCCGTCTTGACCGGAATTTGTCCAATCTGCCGGACGAGGACACCAGCGCCGAGCTGTTGGGCCCGCCCCGAGTGCTGGATACCCACAAGGAACCGCACCTGGACGAGCACGATCTGCCGTCGGTGAGCATGCCTGCCCGTGAACAGCGCGAGTCCTCCAAGCGCGGCAAGCGTGGCCAGGGCGAGCCATCCCAGGGCGACCTGAACCTGGACCTGGAAGGCGGCCCGAGCTTCAGCAGCCATGACGACGATTACCCGGACGAAACCAAGGCCTCGAGTTCGGCCGGTGACAGAGAGCAGCCGCAAGCCGAAGAAGTGCTGGTGATCAGTGTGATCTGCCGCGACGCTGCCGGCTTCAAGGGCCCGGCGCTGTTGCAGAATATTCTGGAAAGCGGCCTGCGCTTCGGCGAGATGGACATTTTCCACCGCCACGAAAGCATGGCCGGCAACGGCGAAGTCCTGTTCTCGATGGCCAACGCGGTCAAGCCGGGCGTTTTCGACCTGGATGACATCGACCACTTCAGCACGCCGGCGGTGAGCTTCTTCCTCGGCCTGCCTGGCCCGCGTCATCCCAAGCAAGCCTTCGACGTGATGGTGGCTGCGGCGCGCAAGCTGTCCCAGGAACTGAACGGCGAACTGAAAGACGACCAGCGCAGCGTTTTGACTGCCCAGACGATCGAGCATTACCGTCAGCGCATCGTCGAATTCGAACGCCGCGCCTTGACCCAGAAGCGTTAAAGTCTAAAGATCGCAGCCTCGTTTTACTCGACAGCTCCTACAGAAATCGCGCCCCCGTAGGAGCTGTCGAGTGAAACGAGGCTGCGATCTCTTGATCTTGACCTTGATGTGAATGAAATTGAGCAGCCTCGGCTGCTCTTTTGCTTTATGAGAGAACACCCATGACCGCCGCCAAAAACCGAATTCTCGAGCTGCGCGCTGAGCTGGATCAGCACAACTATCGCTACCACGTGCTGGACGAGCCGAGCATTCCGGACGCCGAATACGATCGGTTGTTCCAGGAGCTCAAGGCCTTGGAAGCGGCCAATCCCGACTTGATTACCAGCGACTCGCCGACCCAGCGTGTCGGCAGTGCGGCGCTGTCGGCGTTTACTCAAGTGCGTCATGAAGTGCCGATGCTCAGCCTCGGCAACGCCTTCGAAGAAACCGACATGCGCGAGTTCGATCGCCGGGTCAACGAAGGCCTGGATCTGCCGACCGGCGACTTGTTCGGCGCCGCTGCCGTGGTCGAGTACAGCTGCGAACCCAAGCTCGACGGCCTGGCGGTCAGTCTGTTGTATCAAGATGGCGTGCTGGTGCGCGGCGCGACCCGCGGCGATGGCACCACCGGTGAAGACATCAGCGTCAATGTGCGCACGGTGCGCAATATCCCGCTCAAGCTGCAGGGCAGCGGCTGGCCGGCGACCCTGGAAGTGCGCGGCGAAGTGTTCATGTCCAAGGCCGGTTTCGAGCGGCTCAATGCCTCGCAACTGGAAGTCGGCGGCAAAACCTTTGCCAACCCGCGCAATGCGGCGGCGGGCAGCTTGCGCCAGCTGGATTCGAAGATCACCGCCAACCGTCCCCTGGAATTCTGCTGCTACGGCATCGGCCAGATTTCAGCCGATATCGCCGACACGCACATTGGTAATCTCAAGCAACTCAAAGCCTGGGGTCTGCCGATCAGCCATGAGCTGAAGCTGGCGTACGGCATCAATGAGTGCCTGGATTACTACCGCGACATCGGCGAGCGCCGTAATGCGCTGCCCTATGAAATCGACGGCGTGGTGTTCAAGGTCAACAGCATTGCCTCCCAGCGTGAACTGGGTTTCCGCGCGCGCGAACCGCGCTGGGCCATCGCGCACAAATTCCCGGCCATGGAAGAACTCACCGAGTTGCTCGATGTGGAATTCCAGGTAGGCCGTACCGGTGCCGTGACGCCGGTGGCGCGCTTGAAGCCGGTCAAGGTGGCCGGCGTCACCGTGGCCAATGCGACCTTGCACAACATGGACGAGGTCGCGCGCCTGGGCTTGATGATCGGCGACACCGTGATCATCCGTCGTGCCGGTGACGTGATTCCGCAGGTGGTGCAAGTGGTCACCGAGCGCCGCCCGGACAATGCCCGGCCGGTGCAGATTCCCGAGCAGTGTCCGGTGTGCGGCTCCCATGTCGAGCGCACACAGCTGGTCAAGCGCAGCAAGGGCCGCGAAACCGTCAGCGAAGGCGCGGTGTACCGCTGTGTCGGCCGGCTGGCCTGCGGCGCGCAACTCAAGCAGGCGATCATCCACTTCGTCTCCCGGCGTGCCATGGACATCGAAGGCCTGGGCGACAAGAGCGTCGAGCAACTGGTGGACGAAGGCCTGGTGAGTTCGCCGGCGGATCTGTATGCCCTGAAATTCGACGACATTGTCGACCTGGAAGGCTTTGCCGAACTGTCGAGCAAAAAACTGCTCGCCGCGATCGAGGGCAGCAAGCAGCCGGGCCTGGCGCGCTTCATCTATGCCCTGGGGATTCCCGACGTCGGCGAGGAGACCGCCAAGGTGCTGGCACGCTCGCTCGGCTCGCTGGAACGAGTCCAGCAGGCCCTGCCGCAAGTGCTCACGTACTTGCCGGATGTCGGCCTGGAAGTGGCTCACGAGATCCACAGCTTCTTCGAAGACGCGCACAACCAGCAGGTGATCGAGGAACTGCTCAGGCACGGCCTGCAGATCCAGGATCAAGGCGAGCTGGGCGCTGAATTTTCCGCCAGCACCACCCTCGGCGGTTTCCTCGACAAGCTGCACATTCCGTCGGTAGGGCCGGGCGGGGCGCAGAAACTGGCTGACAAGTTCGGTTCGCTGGACGCCGTGATGAATGCCGACTGGCTGGACATGCGTCAGGCGTTGCCGGAAAAGCAGGCAAATGCAGTGCGGGATTTTTTTGCGCAGGCGACTAATCGTCAACTCGCCGAGGCCGCCGAAAAGCAGCTGAGCGATTTCGGCATGCACTGGCAGAGCGAGAAAAAAGTCGTCGAAGGCTTGCCCCTGGCCGGCCAGACCTGGGTGTTGACCGGTTCGCTGGAGTTGATGAGCCGCGATGTGGCCAAGGACAAACTCGAAAGCCTGGGTGCCAAGGTGGCGGGCTCGGTGTCGGCCAAGACCCACTGCGTGGTCGCCGGGCCGGGCGCCGGTTCCAAGTTGACCAAGGCCAATGAGCTGCGGCTGAAGGTGCTGGATGAAGAAGCGTTCGTCGTGTTCCTGGGCAAGCACGGTATTACCCTGTGATGCCATTCGCTGCGGTGCGGCGATCCGATAAGCCAGCTCCTGCAAGATCACCGGGATACAGATGAATTCTGGTCAACGCCAACCCCTGTAGGAGCCGGCTTGCCGGCGAAGGCGATATCAGCCCTGTCACAAAAAGCGGGAACGATCGATACCTATTCATGATCTAGTCTTGGCCAGTCCCAGGGAGAGATCGCCATGTACCGCTTTTTCGAACAGCTCAGCTCACGCATCGCCGCGCCTTTCATGGCCGAAAGCTCGCGCAACAGCAAAGTCTGGCAGTGCCGTTGCGGACAATCGCTATTCTTCCGCAACAGCCAGTGCCTGGCCTGTTCGGCGGCGCTGGGTTATCAACCCGAACAGAGCCGCCTGTCTTCGCTGCAGCCAGGCTTGCAGGCGGACACCTGGCTGCTCGACGCCGATCCCGAGGCGGGCGTGTTCCGCCGCTGCGCCAATCTCGACTCCCCGGCCGCCTGCAACTGGCTGCTCCCGGCCAACGACCATGACGCGCTGTGCATTGCCTGCAGCCTGAACCACACCATCCCCGACCTGTCGATTGCCGAAAACCACGAACGCTGGCGCAAGGTGGAAACCGCCAAGCGGCGTCTCGTCGCGCAATTGATCAGCTTGGGTTTGCAGGTAATTCCCAAAACCGTCAACGAAGAGACCGGCCTGGCCTTCGATTTCATCGGAGTCGACCTTGACGGCAAACCCCCGACCACGGGGCATGCCAACGGCCTGATCACCCTCGACATCAAAGAAGCCGACGACGCCCACCGCGAGCAGGTCCGGGTGCAAATGCACGAACCGTATCGCACGCTGCTCGGGCACTTTCGTCACGAGGTCGGGCATTACTACTGGGATCGCCTGATCGCCAACAGCCATTGGCTGGAGCCGTTCCGCGGCCTGTTCGGCGACGAACGCGCCAGCTACGCCGAAGCCCTCGAGCAGCACTATCAACAAGGCGCGCCGCTCGACTGGCAACAGCAGTACGTCAGCGCCTACGCGACCATGCATCCATGGGAGGACTGGGCCGAAACCTGGGCGCACTACCTGCACATGATGGACGCCGTGGACACCGCGTTGGGGTTCGGCATGAGCGCCAGGGAACTGGACTTCGACTACCAGCCGTTTCCCTCCAGCACCCTCTACGACCCACAGCATCCCGGAGGGGCGGCTTTCCTGTCATTCGTCAACGCCTGGATCGAATTGGCCGGCATGCTCAACGAACTGTCGCGCAGCATGGGCCAGCCGGATTTCTATCCTTTCGTCCTGCCACCGGCGGTGATCGCCAAGCTGCACTTCATCCACCTGGTGATCCAGCAGGAGGGCGGCAGGGCGGATGAGGTGTTGGCGCAGTAATGTTTTACAGGCCACTGCATGTCCTTGAGCCGCCTCATATTTTTTAATCCGCACGAACGGTTGTAACTTCGTCTCAGATAGGTACAATGGCGCGGCTCGCCAACTGGTGAGCGTCGTTATGGTGACCCCATCGGTCCCCCCGCAACGATTACCCGTGAACCTGGTCAGATCCGGAAGGAAGCAGCCACAGCGGGAACATTGTGTGCCGGGGTGTGGCTGGTGGGGTTACCACCTTAACGGGCCGCGAAGCCCTCTTGCATTATCTGTTTAAAACTACTTTCCTGTTGCTCTGCCATGGATATTGTCCAGGGCGGATCTTTTGTCGTTTCCGGTTTTTGAAGTCATACCTGAAAAAGGAGGCCGACCTGTTCAGCGGACAAGTCGGCCTCCTTTTTCCATTCCTGGTACTAAGGCTTGGACAACGCCTGGTCAACCGCCGCAATCAGCTTTCCCAGGTCGTTCGGGCTGGCTTTATGAATGACACCGAAAAGGTACGCCCGCTGTTCGTCTTCATCGCCTGGATCGGCAAAAAAGGCTTTCAGCGTCACCCCCAGCACCTCCGCAAGCAGGAACAGGGCGTCCATGCTGGGGGTATAGGTGCCGGTTTCGAAGCGACTGATGGTTTTGGGGTCAAAACCGGTTTTTTCGCCGAGTTCAGCCTGAGTAAGCCCCGCGACCTTGCGGTAACGCCGGATGGCTGGACCCAAACTTGAAATGTGCATCGCTTAATTCCCATTTGGAATCAAGAACTTAACGATAGATTACGACGTATGACAACCGCGTTATCCATCACCTATGCTTGCAAAATGTGATGCATTTCGTAGAATCGCCGCTCCGAAAGGACTTTCGGTGCCCTGTTCTCGATCGTGAGCACGATGCGAAAAAGCCACTATGCGCGCACGCGCAGGGTAACGGGCAACCTCAAATCCGCGCTTGAACCTTGCACAAAGTACCCGGATTCGTGGTTTTCGCCCTTTCAAACGGCCTTTCAGATTAGTTGATCTTCGGCTGTCAGGGGGCCATCAGACGCTGTTCATGGAGTGACCACGTGTTTCTGCGCCATTCGCCACAAAACATCTCTTCCGGGCATCCTGCACTGGTCGAGCGGTGCCACCGCTAACGACAACGAGCCTGACTCATGGATGAGAAATACCGCAGGGCTGTGGATGCAGCCGCTATATTTTCCGAGACCGATCTGAGCGGTCGGATCACATACGTCAATGATCAGTTCTGCGCCATCTCCGGCTACAGCCGCGAGGAACTGCTGGGGCAGAATCATCGTCTGCTCAACTCGGGTCTGCATTCCGCTGAATTCTTCGCTGGCCTGTGGCGTACCATCGCACTGGGCAGCGTCTGGAAAGGCGAGATTTGCAATCGGGCAAAGGACGGTAGTCTGTATTGGGTCGAAAGCACCATGGTGCCGGTGCTCGATGACGCCACCGGACGAGTTGATCGTTACCTGTCGATTCGTTTCGATATCAGCGAAAAGCGTCAACTGCTGCATTCCTTGCAATGGCGGGTCGGCCACGACGTGCTGACCGGTCTGCCCAATCGCGCGTTCCTCTCGGACTTGCTGGATCAGGCCCTTGAGTTCTCCCGCCAGGAAAACATACCGCTGGCGGTGTGCATGCTCGACCTCGACGGCTTCAAGGCGGTCAACGATGGCTACGGACACGCCAGTGGCGATCTGTTGCTGGTGGAAGTGGCGAAGCGCCTGCGCAGTATCGTGCGCGGCGAAGACGTGGTGGCCAGGCTGGCGGGTGACGAGTTTGTGCTGGTGCTGCGTTACGTGCGTGATCTGCCAGAGATGCGCGCGGCACTGAACCGGGTATTGGGCGCGATTTCGGCGCCGTATACGCTGCTTGGCAAAGAACTCAATGTGTTTGCCAGCATTGGCGTCACGCTGTTCCCTCACGACAACGAAGATGCCGAAACCCTGCTGCGTCACGCCGATCAGGCGATGTACCTGGCCAAGCAGGGTGGGCGCAATCGTTTTCATCTATACGACGTGTACCGGGATCGGGAAGTCAAGGTCACGCACCAGACCATCGAGCGAGTGCGTCAGGCGCTGCTGGCGGGTGAATTGCGTTTGCACTTCCAGCCTCGGGTGAGCATGCGTCGCGGCGAGGTCGTCGGTTTCCAGGCCGTGTTGCGCTGGGAACACCCCGAGGACGGCATGGTGCCTTCACGGAATTTTCTGCCGTTGGTCGAGGAGACTGACCTGATCATCGATATTGGTGAATGGGTCATGGATCAAGTGCTTTCGCAGTTGCACCGCTGGCAGCAGGCGGGGCAGGGCTGGCCTGTGAGCATCAATATCGCGGCGCGTCATTTTCAGCGAACGGATTTCGTCGACCGGCTCGGTGAGATGCTCGCCCGGCATGCCCAGGTTGCACCGCAGATGCTCGACCTGGAAATTGTCGAATCGGTAGCGGTCGAGAATATTCAACATGTCAGTGCCTGTCTGCAGGCTTGCCAGGCGTTGGGCGTGCGGTTTTCACTGGGGGATTTTGGTACCGGATATTCGTCGCTGAGTTACCTCAAGCGATTGCGGACCCAGACCATCAAGATCGATAAGTCCTTTGTCCGCGACATTCTTCATGATCGAGATGACCTGGCATTGACCACGGCAGTCATCGGCCTGGCCCGGGCGTTCGGGCGGCAAGTGGTCGCCGAGGGGCTGGACAGTATCGAGCAGGGTGAATTGCTGATGCGGCTGGGCTGCGACGTTGCCCAGGGCCATTGCATCGCACGGCCGATGCCGCCGGAGGACGTGTCGGCCTGGGTACTAGGGTATGTTGCGCCGCTGCAATGGCGGGTACAGCAGCAGACAGCCTGAACCTGTTTACCAGGCATAAGAAGATCAAAATGTGGGAGCGGGCTTGCTCCCACAGTCTATCGTTTGTTGGCCTCGCCAGCGGAGGGCTCCGCACCCACATAAAGCCGGATAATGTCATCGATCTCCCCGGACATTTTCATGTGCAGCAAGGTGCGCAGGATGCGTTGCACTGGCACTTTGGGGTCATTGCGCACGTAGCAACCGACACTCTGCACCTGTAGCACCGTCACGCCCTGCAATTGCTGTCCGGGTAACAGGCGCTGATTGAACCAGTCCAGGGTCCATTGGTTGCTCACGGCATAGCGATAGCGTCCGGCCTGCAGTTTTTCCAGCACCTGTTCCTGATTGCGCGCGTCTTCGCGCAGCAGCTGGCCAGTGTCGAATAGCGGTTGCAGTGTGGGGTAGTTATAGCCGTGCACCGTACCGATGGATTGTCGTGGCAAGTGTGCCGGGATCACCGCAGTCAGCGGGTCGGGCCGGCTTATCAGCATGTCGGGCTGAGTCCAGAGCGGGATGCTCCAGAGGTAGTCGCCGGACTGATTCGGCTGCCAGGACTGCGCGGCATAGCAGCGGACGTCGACCTCGGCGTGTTCCATGGCATTTTGCACCCGCGCCCGGGGCAATACGTGAAATTCGGCCGGTACTCCGACCTGGGTCGCCAGGCTGACCATCACGTCATGCAGAATGCCCTGGGTCGGGCGGCCGCGTTCCAGTTGGATCATCGGCATTGCCCAACTGTCGGGCACCACGAAGCGCAGCGGCGCTTCGGCACCCGCCGCACTCAAGCTCATCAACCGCAGTGCCCCCAAGGCGAGCCGCATAAACGCTCCGGTCTTGAACAATCCCTGGCCGATAAAACCCGCCAAAGTGCATCTTAGCCAGATTAGACGAGCACACCGGATGCAATTTTGGCCTTGCTCCGCTAGCATTAGCCGCTTCTGTTCCTTCGTTGCGACGGTTTTCGATGAGTTATCAGGTTCTTGCACGTAAATGGCGTCCGCGCTCGTTTGGCGAAATGGTCGGCCAGACCCATGTG